>ENA-OQVM01004316-OQVM01004316.1-marine-metagenome-genome-assembly--contig:-NODE-4316-length-14584-cov-6.015923_pt1 | contig 14584 bp, 13 predicted proteins | sample MGYA00237776_ERZ505498 | MGnify/ENA primary metagenome ERZ505498 (study PRJEB26159, sample SAMN06265151) | marine metagenome | isolation source: Helgoland LTER site | place: Germany:Helgoland, sampling... | reverse complement strand
GAGCGGGCTGTTCTAAATCACTGCTGGAGACAAAAAGATCCGCTTGGGTTACGAAAGGTTTCTGCATGAAACGACGATACCAAATACTCGTGCTATTGGGAATCCTCTAGTTATGCTGAGGTCTCATATAATAATATTTGTCATTAACTTTTGAAGACTTACAAGCCATGCGCGCCGCGTTCTTAGCGCTGATGTTGATGTTTGGTTTGCAGGCGGAAACTGAATGTGTGTCTGAAGTTATGATTCAATAACTAGTCGCTATGAAACTTCGAACGTTCTCCATTACCGTATATGGTGGCTAAATTAATTTGGGAAAAAGGTCGTTTATACAAGAATGAAGATATTTTAGTGATACAAAATGTAATGGTTGTTCCAGGTGGCACCAAAGAAGCTATAATCGTTGTTCACACCCTAAAAGATGGAAAAATGCTAAAAACCGAAACGGGTACTACACCGGTCAAGTAGATCGATGGTCAGCTAAAATGTAAGAGACACTAAACGCTTCTGGCGCGAAACGACGCGCAGTATCTAATCGCTACACACCGCATTCGACTGCGCAAACAGCCCTGCCCCGGCCATGCGCGACTGTGGCCCACAATCTGTCAATAACACCACGTAAATTGGAAGTATGACGCGCACCATCACCATTGTACTATGAATTATGAGAATGGGACACAGTCCAAGTTGAATGGGGAAATGGTGATTATCGCCGTCATGGCACAGGGACTTTTACTGATAGAACCCGATACATTGGTGATTGGAAATATAGTATGAGAAACTGCCATGGCATTGACACTTTCGACAATAGCTTAAAATACTCTGACGATTAAGAGGATGACAAGCATAATGGCGAAGATACTTTGACGTAAGTTTATGGCACTCAATACATATTCGGGTTAGAAAATAATGTATTCCAAACCGATTAATTAAACCCCACAACCGCTTTCGCGAACGGAAAACCAACAATGGGTAGGGGTGATTCCACGCTTCTCTCTTAAATTTTTTAGAATAGATTTATTTAGTTAAATCTATTGATACGTTGGCTGAAAACCTTACTTCAACCTCAACTGGCGTAAAGGGGTCAACCATGGAACATATATCACTTCTGATCACAGCATTTCTGTTTGGAGGCATGTTGTTATTCTCTGTGGGCTTTGGTCCGCTCGTCTTGAAAAACCTAGAGGGGAGCATAGCGCGTTTGTTTATCCGCAATACTTTCCCACATTTTTATATTTTTGTTTTAGGCAGTTCGTTTCTAGCTGGGGCTACTGTCTTTACATCATCTCCTGCCGCCTCGCTTGCTTTGTTAGCTATTTTTTTTACAACGCTTCCAGCCCGCCAAATATTGATGCCTGCAATAAATACTGCGTCTGATGATGGAGACCGCAAGAAATTTAAAACTTTGCACGCACTGTCGGTGGTAATCACACTTGCGCATATCTTTATTTCAGGCGCAGTTTTATGTTTTATATAGGGTTTTTCGCAATCACATCGCTGTGATTTATTCTTGAAATGGATAGGTCAGATCATCTTGATTAGCTCAACTCCTGCGCTAATTTTCCAATCCATCAATGGTGGTTCACCCTGAACACTCTGCAGATTTGATCATTATCAAATTTAAATTTATGATGATTCTTTTGCTTACTTGCTGAATATGAAGGGTATTTTTATCTACTAAATTTGTGCTGAACATATTTCTTGAGCCAAGGGCGGGGCCTGCTTTTAATCAACGAAAGGAAGCACTGATGCGTTTTACCCTTGTTAGAATGGCCACAGCTCTACATACCTTTGCGTAGTTGACGAAAGAATTATAGGTAACCTGACATAGGCAAAGTTAAAAATGGGTAAAATAATAGCCTTCGGGGTGATGTTCGTACTGCTAGTTGGCCTGCTAGGTTATACGGTTATTTTTAACCCAGAAAATGTCAGCTTCGCGCCGGACTCGAAGCGTAGCTTTGGTCACAAAGGTAATTTTAAAAACTAAGCTTCAATCAGCTCGTTTGCGAATAAACAACCGAATGCGGCCACCATGAATAGCTTTATGTCGTCACGCTTTATTTTGGGGTTATTGTCAAATCTGGTGTTTGAGGATTGTGGGTGATGCCGCGATCCGGCTATTTTCTGTGGTTTCTATTCCGTCTTTGAACGTGACGCCTATGATGACTTTTACAAAGGCAATCAAAGCCGCGTAGCGTTCTCCAGTTTTGCTCAGCGCAGTGCCCCAGCTGGAACAACATATGCAGCATGCCATCTCGTGAGAGGCAGCCTTTCGATCGTTTGGTGGGGTGGCGGATCCTGGCAAAGGCTGATTCAATTGGATTGCTGGTGCGGATGATTTGCCAATGCTGGGCGGGGCTGGGCGGGGCTGGGAAATTTAAGGATGCCACCAGCTCCTCTCGGTCTTTTTGTAGGCACAGTGCCGCCTTGGGATACTTGGCCTCATAGATTTTGATGAATTAATCGAATGCCTTTTGGGCATCACTTTTGGTCTCGGCCTGCCAGATGTCGTGCAGCGCGGCCCAGACCTTTGGCTGAGATGGCTTTGGCAGGCAGTTGAGCACGTTCTTGATTTTGCGTTGACAGCAACGTTGCTGGCGGGTCTCAGGATACACTTCGTCCAGCGCGGCCCAGAACCCCATGGCACCGTCTCCGGTGGCCAATTCGGGGGCATTCATTCCCCGACTTTTGAGGCTCAGCAGAACCTCGCGCCAACGCAGGCCAGTCTGAATGACATGGATGACGCCGTTGAGAACTTGACTGTCGTCCACACGCCCGACACCCCGTGCTTGGGGAACAACTACTGAATGCGTTTCAGATGCTCATGCTTGAGCCAAAACAGAAACGACACGGAAAATTCTCCTGCTGCCGTTGAATCACGATACAGCAATGAATGGAATCGACCCTTGCAACGTCCACTAATCGTGGAAAACCAGTCATCCGACACAAACGCTCAGATGACCGCGTTGAACCCGGTCTTAACCTTGGTGATATCCGCAGCATTGGTTGCTAAGGGCGAGAAGCGGACTTTCGCTGCGCCTCATACGAAGGGCCGCTCTGCTGAAAAGCGGTCAATTAGTGCCGGCCTCCCTTAGGTTGCATTGACTATATTTTCCAGACAACGTCTCGAGCCAACGCCGACAGCCGCCTTGTATTGAGCCCTAGCAAATCGTCGTCTAGTTTTACTGCATCCGCGAGTAGTTCCGGAAGCTTGTAACCGCGCGATGCAAGGATATTCTTCTTCTCTTCAAATTCATTAGTTGAGAGCAAGTTGTTTGTTTCAGAATCCACCAAGACGAGGTTGCCGATTTGACCCACAGCGGTTTCGGAAAAGCCTGATCCTATCTTCGACTGTGGCACCAAATGCTCTATTGTGAGGTCATCAGTTTCGCCAATGTGAGGTTGCCCCTCATGGAGCGCAACCTTCTTCAGAATATATTGGACGAGACCCTTTTGAGACGCTTGTTGCTTGGTGTGCACAATCTGCTCAAATCCGACGTCGAACTCAGAAAGTGGAGCTTCCCGATCTTTCAGCTTTTGGACCAACTCGGCTATTGCGGCTCCCGCTGCATTGCTGTCTGCGGCCTGATACATCTTTTTTCCAAAGGAAGCATACATCCCTGAAATACCTCCTGATGATCTGGAAGATGTTATGGCGTTAAAAGAGAAGTGAAACTTTTCTATCGCCTCAAGCGCGTTCCTGAGCGAGCGGTACTTAATTCGATTGTCTCTGTACGCCCGGATTAACGACAAGACGCCAGGTGTAGGTTGCTCAACTTTAAATATTCTCATTGCTTTGAGGGAACGGGCGGCGTCTTTTTCGCTATTTCCCCACATATACTCAGTATCAAAAATTGAGCGCCAACATTCCGCGTCAGAAACGAACCTATCAAGATGCCCGTTCGCATTCTTTTGGGTTATAGCTTCTTTGATCTTAGGAAAAGTTTTGGCTTTAGTAACAAAGTCATAGCGAGATTGCCACGAATGGACAATAAACTTGTCGGAGTCGAGCTGCATAGGCGCACTTGCAATTGTATCTAGAACTTTTGTCCATTTGATCTTCGAAGCGTCGACACCGCTTTTCGGTTTCAAAAACTTAGAGAAATGGTTGCGTAAAAGGTCGGCTAGCGCGAGGTCTTTGCCTCTCGTATTCAACGTTTCAAAAATCAAATAGGCGTCGTCTTCATTTTCCAGTGCAACTAGTATGACATTCAAATCAAAGACGGTATCCCTAACTTTGCAAAGCCACTCAACTGCGTCAATAGCATTAGCTTCACGGTCTTGTTCTTTGTTCGAGAGAAAACCGTCAACTTGTTCATTGATGCTTTCACCGAAAATCTCGAAAGCCTTTTGGATGGCTTCTTCTTCATGACCAATCGAAAATTTAACGTCGGCAGGCTCACTCTTCAGTATTTCTTCTTGTAGAAACGGGAAGGAAGACTCAGTCTGAAGTACGTATACGGTTTTGTTGTCGCGGTCCTTTTGTTCAATGAAAGCCTGCAAACCGTCAGAAAGATTGCTGTCCCCGAGTTTTTTGAAGGCATCGCGGATAGCACAAAGTAAGATGGTTATCGTTGTAATACGCTGCTGGCCATCTACGATCGCCAAGGATTGTCGACCATCGGAATAGACCACCATAGACCCAATAAAATAGGCCTCAGAAAGGTTCTCAATGATGTCATCCCAAAACTTGGTGACATGCTCCGCTTCCCAAGAGTATGCTCGTTGAAATCTAGGAATAAAGAATGTATTCCCCTTTAGTAGTTGATCAATCCGCTTGTCTTGTGACTCAATTTTCAACTGATAAACCCTTATGGAAAATGTCGGGCTAGCGTCGGTCGGATCAAGTGCGAATGTCAAGGATTGAAGACAAAGCGGACATTGTTAGCCAGTCTGGCAAAGGCAGAAATGGGCCGGAAGCGCTGGTTCGGCTACACCGGCAGAGGTCCGGAAAGTCAATAACCCGGTCAGAGCCGCGTTTTCTGCCCGTGTCTGCTCTGGTCAAAACAGCCATTGACGCCGGGATCTATTTATAGGCTCAGAGTTTGGGCATTTTTTACCGGTAGTATGACCGTCCATTAGATGCTGCGATGCATCGCTGATGTGAGATTGTCAGCCCATAAAATGGATATTTTTCAGACCAAACCAAAAATTCTCTCATAATAAAACAAAGACAAAGCATAATTTACCCCATGAAAAGAAAAATAGGCCACCCGCGGGGTTTTGGACCCACCCAGCTCATTCGCGCGGTACTCGCCAACAAGTTTTGTCTTGCCGTGAAAGAGTTGCAACAGCGCGGCAGATCGTTATCGGAATTATTCGCAGAACAGCTAGATGCAGATTCAATTGGCACACTGACAACGTTGAAGGCGTATTGGCCCGTTAAATGAGGCGATGCGAGTGCATTAGCCTGTAATCAACATTGGCAAAGATAACTTTCGCGTCCTTTTATTAGCTAGAAAAGTCGCATTTTCAACGCAGATCGACGAGGGGACTGAATAGGGGGGCAGTTTTTCAACCTTGATAAAACGTTAAAAAACAATAATTTATGAGGTAACGTGGTGCGGGCGGCGGGACTTGAACCCGCACGGCCATACGGCCTCCAGATTTTAAGTCTGGTATGTCTACCATTCCATCACGCCCGCAACCGACGGTCTGAGCGCTTGTTTTAACAAAAACGCGAGGCCCCAACCAAGGCTATCTCTAGGCATTATGTCTATCAGGTACAAGAACTATTGCGCAAAATTAGCAGGTTTCCCCACTCGGTAACGCAGTCAACTCAAATCACCTGAAACATCCTCTTTCACCGCCTGCATCGCAACATAGGTCGAGGTACTTGCAACATGCGGCAGGCTTGATATCTGCTCGCCTAAGACCCGCCGGTAATCCGCCATATTACGGGTGCGGATTTTCATCAAATAATCAAAATTTCCCGCAATCAAATGTACCTGTTCGATTTCTCCAATCGTTGCCACAGCTGTATTGAATGCGCTCAATGCCGCCTCGCGCGTATCAGACAGCCGCACTTCCACAAACGCCACATGATCCAGCCCCAATTGAATCGGATCAAGAAGCGCCCGGTAGCCTTTGATCACACCAGACTGCTCTAACCGTCGCAACCGCGCCTGCGTTGGCGACTTGGAGAGTCCGATATCCTGCGCAAGATCGGTGATAGTGAGTCGGCCATTCTGGGCCAAAGCCGACAAAATCCTTCGATCAAATCGATCCAGCTCTATATGAGTACTTATTCCGCCTGAAGGTCTATATTCAGTCATATTCACTCCAAATAGTCCAAATTCAGCCCCTTATACTAACATATTTTTGCAATACTAGGCTATGATGTAAGGGAATCGACATGTTGGATCACGCTTTATTGCCAACTTTACCGCAAATGGTACAGGTCAACTATTCACAACAGGCCGAAATCGTCGGTCACCTCATAGATCAGGCGGCACTAACACCAGAAGCACGCGCACAGATCAGCCGAAACGCGGCAGAAACGGTGCAGCGTATCCGCACAGAGGCAAAACCGGGGCTGATCGAGGCTTTGCTTGCGGAATACGGGCTGTCCAACGCCGAGGGCATTGCCCTGATGCGGCTCGCTGAGGCTCTTTTGCGTGTTCCCGATGCCGCAACAATCGACGCGCTCGTTACAGATAAAATTGCCCCCGGCAACTGGGCCTCGCATTGTGGTCACGCAGCATCGACCTTGGTAAACGCATCGACACTTGGATTGTGGAGCACCGCGCAGGTTCTCAGACCGCAGTCCCCATCCACCAAGCAGAACCTTAAAGGTGCCATTCAACGCCTAGGCGCGCCCGTCATCCGCCTCGCCATGACCCGCGCCATGAAGGAAATGGGACGTCAATTCGTTCTGGGTGAAACCATACAGTCCGCCCTGCGCACCTCACAGGGTACGCAGAATAATGAGCAGCATTCGTTTGACATGTTGGGCGAAGCCGCTTGCACCAAAACCGATGCTGACCGCTATTTTACGTCATATACGCAAGCGATCGAGGCGATTGCCCGTGCCTCAAATACCCGTGACACACGGAAAAACCCCGGCATCTCGGTAAAATTATCTGCGTTGCACCCACGATATGAGGTGGCCAAAACCACGCGCGTCATCGCCGAATTGGTGCCAAAGCTGCGGGCGCTAGCGGTCGCGGCAAAAACCGCAGCGATTGGTCTGAGCATCGATGCTGAAGAGGCCAATCGTCTGGTTTTGTCTCTGGCAGTGATTGAGCAAGTTCTGGCAACGCCTGAACTGGCGGGATGGGACGGTTTCGGTGTGGTTGTTCAGGCCTATGGGCCACGCGCCGGTGGCGTCATTGACCACCTTTACGATCTGGCCAACCGCCACGATCGCTCAATTACAATTCGTCTGGTGAAAGGCGCCTATTGGGACAGCGAGATCAAGCAGGCCCAGTTGGATGGTCTGTCCGGGTTTCCGGTGTTTACCAACAAAGCAGCCACCGATATCTCGTATATCGCCAACGCCCGCAAACTGTTTTCCATGACGGACCGGATTTATCCGCAGTTTGCCACCCATAACGCCCATACCATTGCAGCCATCCTGCATATGGCCCCCGATTACATGTGTTTCGAGTTTCAACGCCTCCACGGCATGGGGGCAGCCCTGCACAGGCAGATCCGCGCCAGCCATGGAACGCGATGCCGGATTTATGCCCCCGTTGGGGCTCATCGTGATCTGTTGGCCTATCTGGTCAGGCGGTTACTTGAAAACGGGGCCAACAGCAGTTTTGTCAATCAGATTATCGATCATGAGATCCCACCTGAGCAGGTTGCGTCCGATCCTTTCACCAGCTTTGATTTCCAACAGCGACCATTGGCGCCAGGCACAGCGCTGTTTAGCCCCCAACGCCAGAATTCTCGGGGCTATGACTTGTCCGACGGCCCGATCCTTGCTGCGATAGAGCAGCGACGCGGTTTGTTTCACAAAACCCAATGGAGCTCACAGCCTGTGTTGGCAGGCCTGTCCTGCCCAGAACGCCCCCAAATTTGCAACAATCCCGCAGTCCCCACCGATGTGATTGGACAAGTAGCCAGCGCCAGCGTCGCCGATATTGATCTCGCCTTGCAGACCGCCACAGCTTGGACCGCCACACCGCTCGAACGTTGTGAAACATTAAAGCGAGCCGCTAATTTGTTTGAGAAAAATGACGGCGAGCTGTTTGCACTGTTGACACGAGAGGCCGGTAAAACGCTGCCTGATACGGTGTCAGAGCTACGTGAAGCAGTCGATTTTCTACGGTATTACGCGGGCGAAATCCACCAAGCGCCAGCCCTGGGCGTGGTCACCTGTATCTCGCCTTGGAATTTTCCACTAGCGATTTTTACCGGACAGATTGCTGCCGCTCTGGCGGCTGGCAACGCCGTTCTGGCCAAACCCGCCAATCAAACACCGCTGATTGCCTATTTTGCAACCTGCCTATTGCATCAAGCCGGCGTGCCGCGCAGCGCGTTACAACTGTTACCGGGCGATGGCACGGTCGGGGCGGCGCTGACTGGCAGCGCCCGCGTGGACGGTGTCGCCTTTACCGGCTCGACACAGACCGCCAAGACCATCCGTGTCAAAATGGCCGAAACCTTAACCCCCGGAGCTCCGTTTATTGCCGAAACCGGGGGCCTAAATGCAATGATTGTCGACAGCACTGCCCTGCCCGAACAAGCCGTTGCCAACATCATCGAAAGCGCCTTTCAATCTGCGGGGCAGCGCTGCTCGGCCTTGCGCTGTGTTTATATTCAAGACGATATTGCCCCTGAGTTAATCGCAATGCTTATTGGTGCGATGCAACAGTTGTCCCTGGGTGACCCATGGCTGCTGAGCAGCGATCTCGGTCCGGTCATTGATCCTGTGGCGCAGGCACGCATTTTTAAGCATATTGCCGAGGCCGCAGACCAAAACCGTGTACTTTGGACGCAACCCGTCCCGTCACAGGGCCACTATATCTCCCCAACTCTGATTCAGGTCAGTGGCATCAAAGCGTTGGAACAAGAGGTTTTTGGCCCCGTCCTGCATCTTGCGACCTTTGCCAGCCACCAGATCAATGCGGTGGTTGAAGCAATCAATGACACAGGCTATGGGCTGACCTTTGGACTGCAAACCCGCCTGTCAAACCGCGTCAAAGAAATTGCACAACGCATTAAGGCTGGCAATATCTATGTCAACCGCAACCAGATCGGTGCGGTGGTCGGCAGTCAACCTTTTGGGGGGCACGGTCTGTCAGGCACAGGACCCAAAGCCGGGGGACCGTTTTATCTCGGCAGGTTTCGCGCGGTCGGGCGGCAAAATTCATCTGGGGCATGGGATCAGGTTATGTCACAAACGGCGCTGATAAAAATAATGGAAACCGCCGCCACCGGTGTGCACAGCCCAGATGTCCTTTTACCCGGCCCCACCGGAGAGCTGAATGCACGCTCTACCTTGGCCAAACCTACGATACTCTGTGCCGGACCTGGCGCACATGCAGCAGATGCGCAGGCCAAAGCGGTGACCGCATTGGGCGGCGTCGCAGTCAAAGCAACCGGACAAATTCAGGCGGGACACCTGACACATCTCGGCCCTCTTGGCGCGGTTATCTGGTGGGGTGATGAGGCAACCGCCCGAGTGTTTGACCTTGCTCTTGCCGTGCGTGCTGGACCCAGTGTTGCGTTGATAACCGGTCAACCCGACAGCGCACATGTCTTGTTAGAGCAACATGTGTGTATCGATACCACAGCCGCAGGTGGAAACGCCGCCCTTTTACGTGGGGACAGTTGACGCCACCACATCAAATGACCACATACCCCCTATGTTACCGATCCGCGATCACAACCCATCTGGCAAAACCCCCTATGTCACCTATGTGCTCATTGCTCTGAACGGCCTTGTGTTTCTGGGCTATGCCGAGCTGTTGGGAAACCATGCGGCACTGGCGGCATTGTTTGACCGCTGGGCGCTGTTTCCAGTCCGTTTAAGAGAGGGTCAAGACCTACACGGCTTGCTCACCTCGATGTTTTTACATGGTGGTTGGATGCATCTGTTGGGCAATATGCTATTTCTCTATATTTTCGGGGACAACCTTGAAGACGAGATGGGCCACAGCCGCTATCTGCTGTTTTATCTGGCCTCGGGCATTGCCGCCGGACTGATCCAAGCAGCCTCTGATCCGTTTTCGAGCATTCCAACTGTCGGGGCCTCGGGGGCGATTGCAGGTATTATGGGCGGCTATCTGCTGCTTTATCCCAAAGCCAGAGTAGACGTCTTGTTCATCTTCGTAATCTTCTTTCGCATTTTCTCAATTCCGGCATGGATCTGTCTTGGGGGCTGGTTTGCCCTGCAACTGTTCAACGGCCTCGGGTCGGGGCCAACGCTTGGCGGCGTGGCCTATTGGGCCCATGCTGGCGGTTTTATGGTTGGTTTTGCGCTGACCCTACCGTTCTGGCTGCGCCGCGGCGGCCGCGGCTACTGGCAAGTCACTGACGGACGACCGCCGCATCCAGAGGCCACCTACAAATTGTCCCGCAGTCGTATTCCCGTGGTTCCCAGACGGCGCCATGATTAGATATCAATTTTTTCCGGCTGTGGCGCCACACTTGGTGGGCTGATCTTTTTACGCAAGATGATATCGCCGTTTGGTAAGACTTCAGGCGCTTCATAGACGCTCCAATCATCAACCTGCTGCAAAAGGTCGCGCAAATAAGGCGCCATTTCAGTGGTAAAGCTGCGCAGGGCAGGTTCCAGTGATCCGCTCAGTTCGTCAAGATCTCTGAGCGCCGGCTGCAACTGTTGGATCAAGCCTTTCAGAAACATCTGCGCGCCCCGTTCTATCAAACCGGGGGCCGGTTCTTCAGCCTGCGCGGCGGACAGACCCGCAAATACGATAAAGCCGCTTAAGAGTATCTGTTTCATTGCAAAATTTACCTTCTTAATCTCAACTTATCCTACCTGTCTTAAACTGCCTCAGCCCGCCTCAGTTGAATATTTTCCCACGCTGCGTTGACATCAATTAGCCGTTTTTCAGCCAATTTGATCGCTTCTTTCGGCAAGCCCCGCGCCATCATCACGTCAGGATGGCAAGCCTGAACCAAGCCCCGCCACGCCTTTTTAATTTCGGACAGAGGGGCATCGGGGGACACCGCAAGCACCACATAGGGATCTTGTTCTGCATCGGGAACGAACCGCGCCCTTAACGTCATAAAATCCCGTTGCGGCAAACCAAAAATCTCGGCCACGCGGTGTAAAAAAACGTTTTCTTGTGGATGATAAAACCCATCCGCCACCGCGATATGAAACAGACCTTCCATCAGATCGCCAAGAGCCGCCTCTTGATCGCGAAACAGGGTCTTGATACGCACAGCGTAGGCTTCAAAACCCGCAACATCCTGCCGGGCGAGGTTAAACACCCGCGCCGCGTCAGCTTCATCCTCGGGGGCAATGTGAAATACCGAACGAAACGCCCGCACCTCATCCCGGGTCACCAAGCCGTCTGCTTTGGCCATTTTCGCCCCTAGTGCCACCACGGCGATGGCAAAGGCGACGCTGCGCTCGGGTGGCGTGCGCAAACGATCAAAAATCGCGGACAATGCCTCTCCCGATGCGAGGGCCGACAAAGCTTGGGTGATCTTGTGCCAAATAGACATGCAGTTAGTTTAGCGCAAGTTTTGATGGTTGTCAGCGTCCGATCACAGAATTTTCTGCAGCAGGATAAGATCAAGCCATCGATCAAATTTAAACCCGACTTCTGGCAGGCGCGCAACAAACTGAAAGCCTATTTTTTGATGGAATTGGACGCCAGATGGGTTTGCGCTGCTGACACCGGCCCAAAGGGAATGCACCGCGCGGCGGCGCGCCTCTGCTTCGAGCGCAGTCATTAAGCGTTTTCCCTGCCCCGTGCCTTGGACTTCAGGCGCCAGAATAATTGAATGCTCCATTGTGCGGGCATATCCCGGCCCACCCCGAAACTGAAAAAATGTTGCAAAACCAAGTACTTTTTTATCTTGTTCCAACACCAAAAACGCTGATCCACGCGTGGTGATATCCTGTTCCAGACCGGGAATAGATTTTGTGGCGCTGGTAAATGTCAACAAAGTGTCCGTGATGACAGCGTTCCAAAGCGTCGCTATTTGCCCCGCGTCACTAGGCTTCGCCTCACGAACTCTCATCGCACAACCTCCCAAGATAGAGATGTCGCCACAGCGCCTTGTGGGAATTTTAAAATTGTGATCAACAACATATAACAATTTAAATACATGGGTGTATTAACCAAAAATACTCGAATTAGTAAACTAAAATTAAAATCCCATTTTACACTTCCCGCGCGCACGACATACTATAATGTCGTGTTCAGCAGGCACTCTGCGGGCAACACATTCCCCTGTCTACAGGACCCCTTATTCAAATTAATTTTACAGTGACCGAAAGCGAAGCATCATTATGCCAGAAATAGATAAGGCAAAATATTTCAAATCTCTCCTTGTCGCGGGAAACCCACTTGTCGGTTATAATATCTGGGACGCAGGTAGCGCCATGTGCCTTGCCCAACAAGGCGCAATCGCAATTGTCACGGGCTGCCTATCGGTTGCCGCATCTCAGGGGTTTGCAGATGGCGAAGTCATACCTTTGCAACGCGCGCTTGAGACTGCGCAACAGATCGCCCAAAGCGTGGATATTCCCGTCAGCCTTGATTTTGAGGGTGGATATGCACGAGATCCCGAGACGCTGAAATCCAATATCAAGGCGGTGATTGCCACTGGCGTTATTGGCATCAATTTGGAGGATCAAATCGTCAAAGGCACAGGACTGTTTGCACTGACGGAACAGGTTGCAAGGCTCAAAGCCGTGCGGCATGCAGCCAAACAGCAGGGTATGCCACTGTTTTTAAACGCCAGAACCGATATTTTTTTAAAAAACGCAACCCGCACAACATCATGAAGCGCTGGTGGATCAAGCCCCTGAACGGGCTGCAGCCTTTATCGAGGCAGGCGCCGACGGATTTTTCATTCCCGGCCTCACGGACCCTGCATTGATTGCCAAAATCTGTAAAAATAGCAGTCTGCCCGTGAATGTTCTGATGCGAGGAGGCTTGGAAACGATTGCCCAAGTTGCCGACTTGGGCGTTGCCAGGGCCAGCTATGGACCTGGGCCTTATTTGGCAGCGATGCAAGACTTGGTCGCACGTTTTGAGAACCTGCCTAGCTAACAATATCGTGCAAGTCATTGGAGCTACTCTGGCGACTTGGCTCAACACACGGTCCGTGGAATACCCAGCGTTCCGGGGGAATACCCAGCGTTCCGGGTCATTCCAGAATGCGGGCTCCGTGCGGCGTATCAAAGGTGGCTGAAAAGCCAGGCTTGGGCGCAGTTTCAAACACCACCCGCTGATCGGAAAAGCCGCAAAGCTGCGCTTGCAATAGGGCGGCGTCAGGATGGCTGATGGTCAGCCGCTGTAGTCGACATCCGCGTTGAACCAGTGATTGTGCCGGATGCGATGTGGTCTGCCACTGTATCAACGCCGGGAATGACCCGTGAAAGGGTAGAATGCCATCTTGCGGTACCGCCATCCGCCAGCGCAGCGCACCGCGGGTCAAATCAACCGGATGACCCGCCCCCTCTGGCAGGGCCTGTAATGTCTCAACGATATCATCACAGCGACAAATCCAGTTGGTGAGGCGCGGCGCCCCTGAGAACCGATCAAGATCAAACCATCGCGCTCTGCTGGGGTCGGGCATTGACGGATCACAGGCAATCGCCTCTAAATAAAGCCCATCAGCCAGCCCCAGCAACCGGTTGTGGGTGCCAAAGACCCCGTGCTGACCGCCGTCTTGCAACGCCACCCCAAGCGCCTGTTCGATGTGGTCGCTGGCCTCTGCCAATGTGTAAGCTGATACCGCCAGATGGTCGAACTGCATGTTGCCTCTCCCCTAAATCATTAAACCGAAAGAAAGCGGAAAAACTGCACCACTGCAACCCATAACAACACCATCACCGTCTGATAAAAGCTTGCCGCGAACCCAAAAGCCCGCAGCATCAATGCGTGGTGATACCCAAACCAGAAACATCCACGTGCCACAGTAAATCTCAAGACCAATGCCACACAGACCCTCGGCCCCTGCGCCACAAGCCTAAACACCGCGGCGGGCCAGATACAAAGCGCCAGCACGCCCTGCTCGATAAGGTTGTAAAGCCCGCTGATTAGTGTCGCGCGCCCTGCCCGGCGCAAAATCAGAGCTATCCCAAGCGATGGGGTCAAAAAACGCCGGGCCGCCAGCACCGCGGCATGTGCCAACAAGACTGACCCAACCGCGCCACGCATGGTTATAAGCGGGACCTCAAGCGTGACAGCCCCGACCGCCACCACCCCCATAGCAGAGCCACAGACCAAAGCACCCCAGACCCCACCGTGATCATAATACACGGCTGATGGGGGCTGCGCAGCCGCTATCAGGGGCGCGCGGCGCGGATCAGCTTTAGAATATCTTGGGCCGCGTCGGGAATATTTGTCCCAGGGCCAAAGATCGCCTTGACGCCTGCGTCTTTTAGAAAGGCATAATCTTGCTGCGGAATCACACCACCACAAATCAC
>ENA-OQVM01004309-OQVM01004309.1-marine-metagenome-genome-assembly--contig:-NODE-4309-length-14599-cov-6.559634_pt1 | contig 14599 bp, 13 predicted proteins | sample MGYA00237776_ERZ505498 | MGnify/ENA primary metagenome ERZ505498 (study PRJEB26159, sample SAMN06265151) | marine metagenome | isolation source: Helgoland LTER site | place: Germany:Helgoland, sampling... | reverse complement strand
CACCTGCGATCGAGACGTTGTCGGTGTTCATCACCCCATGGATAAACCCGAGCCCCATCCATTTCGCGATGAGTTTGGCGTAGCGGGCGATCACCAGATCAAGCAGCTCTGCTGGCCCGTTGGCTTCTGGGTAGTGCCGCGCAATGACGTGATCTGTCAGCGCATGCAATGCTGTTATGTCGCCGCGGCTGGCAAAGAACTGAAACGTGCCGACGCGGATATGGCTTTGTGCGACACGGGCGATCACTGCACCGGGCAAGCGTTCCTCGCGGTAGACGTCCTCGCCTGTGGTGACAGCGGCCAAGGCGCGCGTTGTCGGCACACCCATTGCATGCATTGCCTCGCTGACAAGGTATTCGCGCATTACTGGGCCCAACCACGCCCGCCCGTCACCGCTGCGCGAATAGGGGGTGGGGCCAGAGCCTTTGAGTTGGATGTCGCGGCGCAAGCCGTCGGTGCCGATGACTTCGCCCAATAGGACTGCGCGCCCGTCGCCCAGCTGCGGGTTCCAGTTGCCGAATTGGTGCCCGGCGTAGACTTGAGCAAGGGGGGCTGCTCCATCTGGAATGTGATTGCCTGCAAAGACCTGCGCTGCCGCTGGTGTGGTTAACTCCGCTGGGTCAATGCCAAGGATAATCGCCAAGTCCGCATTGGCCGCGATCAGGTGCGGCGCGTCCACCGGCGTTGGCAGTTGCGCAGTATACATCTGCGGCGGAAGCTTGGCGTAAGAGTTGTCAAAAGGTATCTGCATCACAGACGCGCCAGACGGGCGGCAAGCAGCGCGTAAAAGCCGGATGCGTCGATGTCTTTCATGAACATCGCATTCGCGGGGCGGTCGGTGACGCGCCACCAGTCAGCAACAGTCATGCCAAGGGTCAGATCCGCATCTGTCTCGATTTCCACATTGATGTTACGGCCTTCAAACAACTGCGGTTCAATCAGATAGGCGATAGTGCAGGGATCGTGCAGCGGTGCACCTTCGGACCCGTATTTTTCCATATCAAAGCGTTCAAAGAAGTCGGTCCACGCGGCGACCATATCGCCCACTTTCGTGTGCATCGACCGGAAGGCATCTATGCGGTTGCGTGTGGTCAGTGCTTTGTGGGTTACATCGAGCGGCATCACCACCAGCGGGACACCTGCGCCAAAGACGATTTTGGCGGCCTCTGGGTCCACATAAATGTTGAATTCGGCCGTCGGGGTGATGTTGCCAACCTCGAAATAGGCGCCGCCCATCAAGACGATTTCTTGCACGCGTTCAATGATGTCGGGCGCGCGTTCAAAGGCCACCGCGATATTCGTTAGCGGCCCAATCGGGCAGAGGGTCACAGTGCCGCTGGGTTCGTTGCGCAGGGTCTCAATGATGAAATCCACCGCGTGTTGCTCTTGAAGTGGCATCGTCGGGTCGGCCATCTGTGGGCCATCCAACCCTGTCTTGCCGTGCACATGCTCTGCCGTGACAAGTTTGCGTTTCATAGGGGCATCGCAGCCCGCGAAAACCAGAGTTTCAGGTTTGCCGCCCAATTCACACACAATACGTGCGTTCTTCTGGGTTAAAGGGAGGGGCACATTACCAGCGACCGCCGTAATCCCAAGAACATCAATATCCTCGGGTGACGCGAGGGCGAGCAGGATCGCGACCGCGTCGTCCTGTCCGGGGTCCGTGTCGATGATGATCTTGCGGGGGGCCATGCATGCGTCCTGTCTTGCTTACCCTCAAAGTGGGCCGAAGGGCGGGCAGGGGCAAGGGGTTAGACGCGACCTTCTGCCTTTAGGCGCTGAAAAAGTGTCGTAGATGCGGGATCGCCCTCTTCAAGCGCGAAGACGTAGGCGTGGGTCAGAAAAAAACAGGCTGCATCAATATCACCTGCAGTATCGGCGGCTTCGGTGTAAAGCCCCACAAGGGCCGCGCGATCATCACAGGCATGTGCCGCAAGCAGGCGGTCCTGCAATGTTGTCATGGTGCGCCGAGATGCTCTGCGACCTTCCCAGCGACCCAATCGTGGAAGCAATGGGTGGGGCCATCCATTGCGGGGCTAAAGCGACCACCGTCAAAACCGGGGGAGTGGCGGCCCTTTTGCATACCTTCGACGACGAAAACGTCCTCTTCGAAAATACCACGCCATTGCACCGTGTTCTTGGCACGCAGGGCATCGTTGGTTTGCGGGGAGGCATAATAAAGGTGGATATGTTCGCGGGTTTGTTCATGGGTGACAGGCTCGAGGATGATCACGAATGTATGGTCGCGCTGCACACCCAGCAGGACATTGGGATAGACCGTCAGATATTCACCACCTTCAGTCCATTTTTCGTCGAGGCCCGCAAAATCCGGAAATACAGCGCCATCGTCACCGGTCAACTGGCGATAGACGAGCGTGCCTTGGCCCGAGAACTTGCCTTTCTCGTCGATGTTGTAGTGATCTTCCAGTCGGGAATAGCTGTTCAGGCCAGGGTGAACCCACGGCAGGTGGTAACTCTCGCAGTAGTTTTCGACCGCGAGCTTCCAGTTGGTTTTGACCTCTAGGGTAAAGGTGCTGTCCGCGCCGCCGTGATACATCGGCTGATCAAAATCAGACCAGCGCGCAATAAGGTCGGCATGGACCTCTTCAAACGGTGCCGCATTGCCGTCAATGTTGATAAAGACAGTCTCAAACCAGATGTGGCTGCGCACTTCGATCAGCCCCAGAAGGGATTTGTCGATTGCGTCATGCGTGTTGTGACCGGGGCCGCCGACATGGGGGGTGCTGACCAGTTTGCCCTCGGTCGAATAGCACCACGAATGATAGGGGCAGCGGATCGCGCCTTCGATCTTTTTGGCTTCCGAGACAAGGATCATGCCGCGATGGCGGCAGATGTTTTGGAACACGCGGACCTGACCTTGACGGTCACGGACCAGCAACAAAGGGATGCCAAGGAATTCTATCGGCTTTGCGTCCCCCAGTTCTGGCACATCGGCAGCAGCGGCAAGACCTGCCCAGTTGGCGCAGAGCACGGCCTGTTTTTCGACATTAAACACATCGGGGTCGATGTAATGGGCGTTGGGCAGCCCGTTGGCCGTTTCAATCGGCTGCCGCACCGCATCAAGTGTCTGGAGGGGGATGTCTTTTGCCATGATATGCGTCCTCTTGCTTAAGCAAACCTTGGCATATCGATGGGGTGCTTTGCTGTCTGGCCGCGACGGTGACTTTTCCCGCAGCGACATCAATATCCCGTGATGCGCCGATGTTTGCCACTTGCAGCAAAGCGTGTCGGCCCACACCTGCCTGTTGCGATTGAGAGGGGAAATCTCAGCATGCTTTTGCGCATAACGGGTATAGATTTTGGCGCAACAACGCCGCTTATCTTCTCTTTCGTGGCCTGCTATAGAAAGAAACGATAGGGATGATCAACTGTTTCGGTGGAGGCAACAATGCCTTCATTATGTCCTTATAGGAGAAAAAAATGACACGTACACTTAAGCTGATTGCACCAATTGCCGTCCTCACCGCGCTGGCTGTTCCCGGCTTTGCCCAGAGCGCCGATATCGATATCAACGGCGACGGGATGTACAGTTATCCAGAGCTTCAGGCGGTGATGCCTGAAGTGTCCGAGGATGATTTCGCAGTGCTCGACACTTCAGGCGATGGCCTCTTAGATGCAGACGAGATCGCTGTTGCGACAGAAGCTGGCCTTCTGCCAGCATAAAGTTGGTTTGCGCCGGTTCAGCCTCTGATCCGGCGCAACAACGCGTCCCTCGCGTCACGCCCCAATCGGGCGCGGGGGATTGCTGCTCAGGCCACCGCCCCACGTGACAAAGCCGCGACACCCGTACGCGCGATTTCTTCAAGGCCCAGTGGGCGCATGAGCTCCGCGAAGGCATCGATTTTTTCAGGCGTGCCTGTGATCTCAAATACGAATGATTCCAACGTACTATCGACCACACTTGCCCTGAAAATGTCAGCCAATCGTATGGCTTCGATGCGGTCGTTGCCTGTGCCGGTGACCTTGAATAGCGCCAGTTCGCGTTCTACAGATGGCCCTTCGACAGTCAGGTCGTTGACCTTATGCACATCCACGATCCGGCCCAGCTGCGCCTTGATCTGAACGATTATCTGCGGTGTGCCCGAGGTCACAATCGTGATGCGCGAGCGGTGACCCAGATGGTCCACTTCTGCTACCGTAAGGCTGTCGATGTTATACCCGCGACCAGCGAACAGCCCGATGACGCGGGAAAGAACACCCGGTTCGTTTTCGACCAGAACAGCCAGTGTATGGCGTTCTTCTTTGTCAGAAAACGTTGGCCGTAGGTCGTAGGCGGAATGGCTGGTAGCGCCTTTTTTTATTTTGAGCGGTGACATGTGATGTCCCTTTTTCTTGAATATGGGTCAGGTCAGGGGCGACGGTCGTTAGACCATCACTGCACCGTCAGATTTGATAGCGTTCGCTGTATCCGCATTCTCACCCAACAGCATTTCATTATGCGGTTTGCCTGACGGGATCATCGGGAAACAGTTTTCGTGCTTTTCCACCAGACAATCGAACAGGACAGGGCCGTCATGGTTCAACATTTCCATGATCGCGTCGTCCAGATCATCGGGGTCAGAGCAGATGATACCCTTTGCACCAAACGCCTCGGCCAGTTTTACAAAATCAGGCAGTGACTCTGACCAGCTGGAGGAATAGCGCTCGCCATGTAGCAACTGCTGCCACTGGCGCACCATTCCCAGACGTTCGTTGTTCAGGATGAACTGTTTGACGGGCAGGTTGTACTGCATTGCAGTGCCCAGTTCTTGCATGTTCATCAGCCATGAGGCTTCGCCAGCCACGTTGATGACCAGTGCATCAGGATGGCCCATTTGCACGCCAATCGAGGCGGGAAAGCCATAGCCCATAGTGCCCAGACCACCGGATGTCATCCAGCGGTTTGGGTCTTCGAACCCAAGGTATTGCGCAGCCCACATCTGGTGCTGGCCTACTTCGGTGGTGATATAGCGGTCGTGCTTTTTGGTCAGCTCTTCGAGGCGAGAAAGCGCATATTGCGGTTTGATCACTTTGCCCTTTTGCTCAAACTTCAGGCAATTGACTTTCTTCCAGTCGTTGATTTGGTGCCACCATTTCTGGACACTCTCTTTGTCTGTCTTGCGGCCGCGTGATTTCCAGACCTTCAGCAAGTCTTCCAGAACATGTGCGACGTCACCCAAGATCGGAATATCGACCTTGATCACCTTGTTGATAGAGGATGCATCGATATCGATATGCGCCTTAGTTGATCCGGGGCTAAAGGCATCCAGACGGCCCGTAATGCGGTCATCGAAACGTGCGCCGATGTTAATCATCAGGTCGCAGTCGTGCATTGCCATGTTGGCCTCGTACAGCCCGTGCATGCCCAGCATGCCCAGCCAATTGTCGCCAGACGCAGGATAACAGCCCAAGCCCATCAGGGTAGATGTGATGGGAAAACCCGTTTCTGCGACCAGTTCGCGCAATAACTGAGACGCTACCGGACCAGAGTTGATCACACCGCCACCGGTGTAGAACAAAGGCCGTTTGGCTTGTTCCATCGCTGTTACCAGCTCGGTGATCATTTCCATGTCACCCTTCACTTGCGGGTTGTAATGGGTCTCAACCTGCCGTGCTTCGGTGTATTTGCCAGTGGCAAACTGCACATCCTTTGGAATGTCGATGACAACAGGGCCAGGGCGACCCGAAGTCGCGATATGGAAGGCCTCGTGCAGGACCGACGACAGCTTGTCGGTCTCTTTGACCAGCCAGTTATGTTTGGTGCAGGGGCGTGTGATGCCTACGGTGTCGCATTCCTGAAACGCGTCAGAGCCGATCATGAATGTCGGCACCTGTCCGGTCAGCACAACAATCGGGATGCTGTCCATCAGCGCATCGGTGAGGCCGGTCACAGCATTCGTGGCACCGGGGCCGGACGTCACAAGGGCCACACCGGGTTTACCGGTAGAGCGGGCATAGCCTTCGGCGGCGTGTACCGCACCTTGTTCGTGGCGCACCAGCACATGCTTGATGCTGTTTTGCTGAAAAATCTCGTCGTAAATCGGAAGGACAGCACCACCGGGGTATCCAAAGACTGTATCCACGCCCTGATCAATCAGTGCCTGAACTACCATTTTTGCGCCCGTCATGGCTTTTGTCATTGTTCTCGCGTCCTTCGCGTATTTGGTTTCTCTAGTCACAAAAAAACCCCCGAGTGTGTCGGGGGCGCATGGGATTGTTATGGTGTTACCGTTACCGGCCCATGCGCGTTTTTCTTACAATGAGTACGACGTCAATCATCGGGGTTCCTTTGTGTGGGCAGACATTAGTGTGACGTAGAAGGGGGGTCAACAGCCCAAGTGGAGAAAATGTCGTTTGAAGGCGAGTTTTTGCAACTTTCTTTCAATGAGTGATTTTCAGCGCCATCACATTCCTGCGGTTACCGTCAGATAACCCGCATAGACTACCAGCATCAGAACACCTGCGACGCGCCCCAGTTTGCCGGAAAGCCAAAGGATTGCGACGACCGCCAATGTCAGGACAATCAAAAAAGGTGTGTCGATTTGCACAAAGCGCGTGGCAACAGGAATTGGCGTGATCAAAGCGGTGATGCCTAGGATGCCGAGTACGTTAAAGATATTGGAGCCGATGACATTGCCCAATGCGATTTCTCGCTGTCCGCGTAGCACTGCAACGATTGTGGTTGCCAGTTCAGGTAGTGACGTGCCGATAGCGACAATGCTCAGGCCAATCATCGCCTCTGATATGCCGAAATCGCGCGCGATGAGCGTGGCGCTTTGGACCAGATAATGCGCGCCTGCCATGACTGCCGCCAATCCGCCAAGCGCAAAGCCTGCGCTGCGCCAGACTGTGCCGGTGTAGGGCACCACATCATCGGCTTGGCCACCACCTCGCAGGCTGACGACCAAGAACACGATCAGCCCCCCAACGAGGGCCAGTCCTTCGATCAGTCCCAGACTGCCGGACCAGAAGACCACAGGCAGAACCAGCGTAGCCCCTACCAGCCAAAACAAATCGCGCCGCAGCGTGACAAAGGGCACAGCAATAGGTGCCAATACAGCCGCAACGCCGAGTATCAGAAGGGAATTTGCGATGTTTGAACCAACGACATTGCCGATGGCAATTCCAGCTTGCCCGCCAAGCGCCGCATTCAGTGATACCAGAAGTTCCGGCGTTGATGTGCCAAAGCCTACAACGGTCAGTCCAATCACCATCGGCGAAAGACCAAAGCGCAAGGCAAGACCGCTGGCCCCTTTGACCAACAGGTCCCCACCAACGAAAAGCGCCAAAAGGCCCAAGGCCAAAATGATATAAGTCAGCATGATGTCTCCCGTGCTCTTGCATCAGTGAAGCATGAGCACGGGAGTATTCAAGGTGTCAGTCGTGAAATTAGGAGGGCCGGTTACGCCTCGTCGGCGGGTTTGATCTTATCCCATGTCTGGGTGTCGAAATCGCTGGCGTCGTGACGCTCGCGCAGTTGCTCGCTGTCTTCACCCCATGCACGGTTAACCATCTTGCCACGCAAATACGCAGGACGGTTCATCACCGTATCGGCCCATCGGTTGACGTGTTCGTACGATGTCACATCAAGAAATTCACCTGCATCATAGGTCAGCCCCTTGATCAAAGCACCATACCAAGGCGCAGTTGCCATATCCGCGATGGAATAGTCAGCACCGTTTAGATACTCGCAGTCCTCCAGTCGCCGGTTCAGGACATCAAGCTGGCGCTTTGTCTCCATTGCAAAACGGTTGATGGGGTATTCATATTTTTCTGGTGCATATGCGTAGAAGTGGCCAAACCCACCACCCAGATAGGGTGCGGAACCTTGCAGCCAGAACAGCCAGTTCAGCGTTTCGGTTCGGGTTGCGATATCGGTGGGCAGAAACGCGCCAAATTTTTCGGCCAGATACATCAGGATCGCGCCGCTTTCGAACACCCGCAGTCCGGTATCTTTGTCAAACAAGGCAGGGATTTTGGAATTTGGGTTCACATCCACAAAGCCGCTGCTAAATTGGTCGCCTTCCTGAATGTTGATCAGCCATGCATCATATTCAGCATCGTGGCCCGCCGCCAACAACTCTTCGAGCATCACCGTGACTTTGATGCCGTTGGGTGTTGCGAGGGAATGCAGTTGCAGTGGGTGCTTGCCAACCGGCAGATCTTTGTCATGGGTCGGGCCTGCGATAGGGCGGTTGATACTGGCAAATGTGCCGCCGCTCTCTGCGTCCCAAGTCCAGACCTTCGGCGGGGTGTAGGCGGGGGTATCTGACATGAGTATTTCCGTTCTGTGTTACTGGGACCAATCCAATGTGGGGTATATTCTCGGGCCTGCAAGCGGCAGTGCCCATTTCGATCAAAAAATCCGACGGGCAGATCTCCTGCGCCCTTTTTTCGGCCGACGATACCAGAGCAATTGCACCGCTGCGCGTGTGAAGCGCTTCCAGCGGCGGAGTTTTACTCATCTGCAAAAGCTCTTTTGCTCGGATTAAGGGAGCACGGCCGAAAGCGGGGCACTCCAATGATTGTTCTCAAATTGGGGTTAATTAGCTTGTTTGGGTGGTATTTTGCAGGTGCGGACCATCGCTCTCATCACTGATCTCCCAAGTTTCACACTATCGTGAAGGAATGACGAATTTTTATTGGTCCACTTTCTGTCAACATTTCGCCTTTATTTGGGGGATAGATGCGGGGAACGAAACCAATCAAGCGAGATTCCTTTATGTCCTTTTCCAATTCGCATCACCGCCTGACGAAACGCAAGGCGCTGCAATCGACTAGCTTCGTCGCAGTTGCTATTGCCAGCTCTGGTCTCATGTTGACCACGCCACAGCAGGCGCAGGCGCAAGAGCTTTGCTCATCGTATACAGTCGTGCGTGGCGATACGCTGAGTGTGATCGCATCGGCGGCGGATGTCGCTGGTGGCTTCCAAACGCTGTTTGATGCGAACAGAAATGTGCTTGAAAGCCCCAACTTGCTTGAAGTTGATCAAGTCTTGGTTATTCCCTGCGCTGATGGCTCTTTGCCAGGCAGCGCGCCGCGTGTCACCACAGCATCGACACAGCCTGCGCCGACAACAGCAGAGCCAAATCGCCCGCTGCGCATCGTAACGGCAACTGGTTATGCGCCCTTTACTGACGAGGACGCGCCAAACGGCGGTTTGATTACCGAAATGGTGAACCGGTCTATGGAATTGGGCAATGTCGACCAGGAATACAGTCTGATGTTCATCAACGACTGGGGCTCGCACCTTGATACGCTGTTGCCGTCAGGTGCGGTGGACATGGTGTTCCCTTGGTTCAAGCCGGATTGTGATCGTGTGGAAAACCTTTCTCCGGCCAGTGCTTATCGCTGCACAGAATTCAATCACTCCGAACCATTCTACGAGGCGCTTGTCGGCTATTACACACTGACAGGCAGCCAATACGCCAATGTCACAACCTATGCCGAACTCAAAGGGGCCACGCTATGCCGCCCCGAGGCATGGTTTACCTTTGACCTCGAAGCGCAGGAACTCATGCCGCCGAACGTCGAGTTGAAAACAACTGTGCCACAAAATGGATGCTGGCAGTTGCTGTTAGACGGCGAAGTTGATGTGATTTCACTCGATGCTTTGCCTGCGGAAGAAGACTATCGCAACCTTGGTCTGGACGGCCAGATTGCCAAACTAGAGCCGCTGACATCCGCCGTGACCATGCATGTTTTTGTGTCCAAGAATAACCAATTTGCAAACGACGCCCTGCCGATCATCAATGCTGGTCTAGAAGAGCTGCGTTTGTCTGGTGAATGGTTCACGATCGTCCGTGAAGGTATCAAGGACACCGTCGAAAACTAAACAAATTCCCCCTCCCAAGGAGGAAGCGCCCGCAGCTTAATTGCTGTGGGCGTTTTCTTGTGCTGTGTCCGATCTGGCCAAATCGGGCCTATCAAGATGCCCCTAAGCTGGGTTCGGGGAACCAGCCCAACTCAACAAAGCGTCATCATGCGCGCTGAACCGCCAATGATCTGGCGCAGATGACAGCGTTATTGTCTGATGTATTCCCGAAAGATCGCTAGATTCCAGTGCCTTGCAACACGCCATGCTCCAACGCATAGCGCGTCAGCCCCGCGGTCGAGCTAATGCCAAGTTTACGTTTGATGTTCTTGCGGTGTGTCTCAACCGTGCGGACCGAAATGTTCAGCGTGTTGGCTACGTCCTTGTTGGATTGACCTTGGGCCAGTTCTAGTAAGATCGTTTGTTCGCGACTTGTGAGTGTTTCACGCCCGTCGCTGATTTTGGGCTGCAATGATCCTTTGGCGCCGGTGCAAAGGTATTCGCCGCCCGCCATCACTGTTTCGATCGCTGTGTGAATTTCCTCCGTCGGAACGTCTTTTAGGATATAGCCACGCGCGCCATGGCTAAGCGCGGTTGAAATGTATTCGGGGCTATCGTGCATGGACAAGATAACAACGCGGGTCTGGGGGCGTTCTTCCAAGATCATCTCGGTGGCGTTTAGCCCTGACAACCCGGGCATGTTGAGGTCCATCAAGATCACATCGGGGGCCAGTGCTCCGGCCTGATCGACTGCCTCTTGCCCATTGCCCAAAGTGCCGACAACTTCCAGATCATCATAGCTTTCCAGTAAAGACCGGATACCTTCGGCAACCATGGGGTGGTCGTCTACAATAAGAACGCGGGTCGTCATGCGCTTTCCTTCTTGGTGTTTTGTGGACGCAGCATATGGCTGAGTGGGACCTGCGCTTCAATAGCCGTACCTGTTTGTCCGGTGCGCACAGAGAGAATGCGCAAAGTGCCCCCCAATTGTTCGATGCGTTCTTGCATATTGCGCAGCCCTAGTCCCGCGCTGGCGCGTCGATCAGGGCGAGGCCAAGTCATGCCAACGCCATCATCAACAATTCGCAGATTCGCGCCTTTGCGGTTGCCCTTAAGGCTGACCTGCACGGTTTCCGCGCTGGCGTGGCGCTCAATATTGGTCAGCGCTTCTTGGGCAATCCGGTAGAGGGCGATACGCGCTTCTTGGTCCAGACGGTTGCGGAAGACGACGGTTTCGAATTCGGTTGTGATGCCAGTGCGGGCGCTGAAATCGTCGGTCAGCGCTTGCAGGGCAGGGCCGAGACCCAGATCATCCAGCACCCCGGGCCGCAAGTCGCGGCTGATGCGCCGGACTTCTTGGATAGTAGAGCCGAGACCGTCGATCCCCTTGTTCAGACTGTCACTGATAGCGGGTTCGTCGCCCAGCTTGCGGCGGGTCAGTTCCAGCGCATAGCGCACGCCTACCAGCATCTGGCTGATCCCGTCATGTAATTCACGCGCCACGCGCCCACGTTCTTCCTCTTGGGTGTCAAAGATACGTTGGGTGAGTTGCTTGAGTTTGACGTCCGCCAAGCGACGTTCACGCAAGTTCAGCACCATGCCGGTCATGAAGACGGCCATAAGCGCGGCAATCGTGATGGCCACAATGTAGAAGGACGTGTTTCTGATCCGGGTTTCGACATCGGCACGAGCAACGGCGACGTTTTCCAGCACATCGTCGATAAACACACCTGTTCCAATCGCCCAACGCCAGTCTTGCAAACCGTTGACATAGACAATCATCCGCTCGGTCGCACCGGTCGAAGGTTTGGGCCAATCGAAGCTGTGATAGCCACCGCCCGTGCGAGCGATTCTGATCAATTCATCGGTAATCGGTGTGCCGTTCAGGTCTTCGAGCCCCGTCCAGTTCTTGCCAATGAGGTAGGTTTGGCGCGGCGCCACAAGGTTGTTGCCCTCATAATCGAAGACAAAGAAATAGCCGTCTTGGCCGTACAGCATCGCCGCAAGTTCACGGCTGACGGCGAGCTTCGCGTCCTCGTCATCAGGGGCGGCACGGCCATAGGTGTTGACCACCGCCGTGCGGGCAATCGACAAATAGTTCCTTAACTCCTCACGTTTGGTCTGAATGAGCTGAGCTTCAAGTGCTTGGATTTCACGCTCGGCCAGTTGGCGTGATTGGGCTATGACAACCAGCGTGATCAGGAAGACCGCCACGACAAGGGGCAGGGTGGCCAAAAGGAAAACCTTCTGTCCATAGCTGATTGTAAAGATGTCGCGCAGACGCGAGAACAGGCCGGCCATGGTGTGATCGTTAGCCAAGAATCGTTCGCGAATCAAATACCAAGAATCGCCGTTTGACGTGAAGGTCAGTTCTGTTAGCGCCCAAACAAAGGGCAGTATTGGTCAGAAAAAGTGACAAAAGTGGCATTTCTACGCAGTACTACGTATTTCACCTCGGCAGGGGCCGCGCTAGTGTCCGTCCACGAAATCCATCTGTGGGCGCCTCTTTGCGTCCCGCATTGATGTAACACCCGGGAGGAAACTTAATGGATCGTCGTTCATTTCTAAAGAATTCAGCACTTGGTGGTTCCGCTGCTGCGGCAACCGCACTGGCTGCGCCTGCTTACGCGCAGGGCAACCGCACGCTGACACTGGTCACAACATGGGGCCGCGGCCTTGCTGGTGTGCATGACGCAGCACAGCGCGCTGCTGACACAATTACAGCCATGTCTGGTGGCTCTCTGACAATCGACCTGAAAGCTGCTGGCGAACTCGTCGGCGCGTTTGAAGTGTTCGACGCGGTCACATCCGGTCAGGCCGACATGTACCACGGTGCAGACTACTACTTTGTTGGTCAGCACCCAGGTTATGCGTTCTTCACATCCGTGCCGTTCGGCATGACACCGCAGGAATTGGCAAACTGGTACTATCAGGGCGAAGGTCAAGGCTTCCACGACGAGCTGGGTTCAATCTTTGGTCTGAAGTCATTCTTGTCTGGTAACACTGGACCACAGGCTGGCGGCTGGTTCTCGAAAGAGATCAACGGCCCAGAGGATTTCCAGGGTCTGAAGTTCCGTATGCCTGGTCTTGGTGGCCAAGCTTTGGGCCGCATGGGCGCATCCGTACAGAACCTTCCAGGTGCAGAAGTGTATCAAGCACTTGCATCAGGTGCTATCGACGGAACTGAGTGGATCGGCCCATGGGCTGACGAAAAAGCCGGTTTCCAGGAAATCACCAAGTTCTACTACACAGCGGGTATGCACGAGCCGGGCGCTGGCCTTTCGCTTGCGACCAACCTTGACGTGTTTGAAAGCCTGAGCCCTGAGCACCAGAAGATCATCGAGATCGCAGCTGGTGAAGCACACCAGTGGAACCTTGCTCAGTTCATGAACAACAACGGTGCAGCGCTTCAGCGTTTGCAGGCCGGTGGCGTTCAGGTTCTCGAATTCCCTGACACTGTTTGGGATGCAATGGGTACCGCTGCAGCTGAGACTATGGACCAGTACAATGGAGACGACATCTATGATCGTATCCGCGCAAGCTATAACGCGTCCATGTCTGCTTCTTCTGGCTGGATTACACAGTCCGAAGGCGCCTACCGCATCCAGCGTGACCGTGTAATGGGCTAAGCCCCTACGGCAGATCATGATTTCGTGATCTAGATCAAAGTGAAGGCCCTGTGCAAATGTGCATATGGGCCTTCATGCCAAGGATGCGAAACGGCATCCAAGACGACTTTCCACGAAGGGGAATAGGCATGGGCTTAGGCGATGCATGGGGTGGAAACGCGATAGGGTGGTTCTTTGGGAACCTTATCGACGCTTTCTACAATTTCTTTTACGCACTCTTTAATCCCGGATCATGGCTGTCTTGGCTGCCATCGATTAACGGCGCGATGGAAACCGAGCAGAAAGAAGCGCTGATGCGTTTCATCTACTACGGTGCCTCGGTAGAGTTCTTCTTCGTTGTTTTTGCGATCTTCTTGGTCGTCACCATTATCGGTTTTATCAACAATCGCTTTATGTGGGGTTGCGTCCGCGGCCTTGAAGGGTTTGCCAATATCGTGGGCCGCACAGCCGCCTGGGCCGCCCTTTTGATGGTGCTGCAACAGATCGTTATCATCTTTATGCAGCGTGTGTTTGCGGTTTCGGAAATCGGTGTCGGCTTTGGCGTGACCTTCACAAAGGACGTCAGCTGGTGGTCCGAAGAGCTGAAACTTTACAACGCAATGATTGTGACACTTTGCGCATCCTATACCTTCGTGCAGGGTGGGCATGTGCGCGTCGACCTTGTATATTCCGCGATCAGTTACCGCGCTAAGCGGGTGATCGACATGATCGGGTCAATGGTACTGATGGTGCCTGCGGCGATCCTGACGTGGCTTTATGGGTGGTTCTTCTTGTGGCGCCACCTTGTGGTGCCGAACCCATCCGCCTCGGACACGCTGGACCGGTTGCTGACCAAAGCGCGCGCGTTGCGCTGGAACATCGAAACCATCGGTTTCTCTCCAAACGGCTTTAACGCTTATTTCCTGTTCAAAATCTTGCTGGTGGTTTTCACCGCAATGATCCTGTTGCAGGCCGTGGCCTTTTTCTACCGCTCATATCTGGAGTGGAAAGAAGGACCTGAAAGCGAAGGCAAAAACCTTGATAAAGACAAGCTGGGCGATGAAACCGCCGAACTTGTCGCAGACATTCACTAAAAGTAGGGCGGTAGACACATGCTTTTCGGATTAGATGGCATCGAAGTCGGTATCATTATCGTCTTTCTCACACTCTTTGCAGG
>ENA-OQVM01004308-OQVM01004308.1-marine-metagenome-genome-assembly--contig:-NODE-4308-length-14601-cov-3.528642_pt1 | contig 14601 bp, 12 predicted proteins | sample MGYA00237776_ERZ505498 | MGnify/ENA primary metagenome ERZ505498 (study PRJEB26159, sample SAMN06265151) | marine metagenome | isolation source: Helgoland LTER site | place: Germany:Helgoland, sampling... | reverse complement strand
AAGTAATAACACTCCCATACATTTAGCATCTGAAATTTTGTAAAGGTTTTCTCGGTAGTTTATTATTGGTCAAACAAATTCAATTGGAGCTCTACAAATTGTTTATCAGTACAACCCGGGGGACGATCTGCTGTATAAGAGCTGCATTCCTGCAATCCCATATATATATGGGCATATTCTATATCGCTTGGCAGATCAACACATATAGTAGGAGCATGTTGTGATCATTTAGTCTCTTACTTAACGAAATTACTTAACTGTAAAATAAAATAAAATATTAGATCTGGTCGTAAATGTAATGACCTGAGCTTCAATAGGAGGCATCAATGTAACGCTCGTCACATATTTATTGAAGACATTTAGAGCATTGATGGCATCTTCTTCTGAGTAAGTCTTCTCTTCATCAAACGATACAAAAGGTATTCCTAAAGATATACCAATATCTAGTTTGTTATCATAGCTACCAGCCCATCCGAAGTTTAGTTCGCTCACATATCCTTTCTGAGATACGATTTGTTCTTTGGAGAGAGATGCATTTTGATATGGGACATCAAAGATTACGCTAGGTACTTCTTCAAGACTCTCAGAGTAACTACCCACAGTTACTCCTCTATATAGAAATGCTTTATTAAGATCAGCCACTTTTTGATACCCGATAGTAAAATTAGACGTTTGCCACTTACCTGAGCTAGGTCTTGATACAAATACTGCAGCCATATTACTCAATCCAAAGTTTGTCTTGGATTGAGTACTAACATTAGCTGAGTCTTCGACCAAGAAAGCTTCAGTATTGGTACTAGTTATGGTAGGGGTAAAGGTGAATTCTGATTTATAAAATCCTGCGAGTCCAGCAGGATTGATACTCATTACTCCTATGTCACCTCCCATTGCTCCAAATGATCCTCCTACTCCTGCAACTCTAGCGGTTCCTTGTGGTATCAGCACGGCATATCTAAGCGCATCAGAAATTGTCTGGCCGTAGCCACTTACTCCCATGATTCCAAGTAGTAGAGTAAGCGTTATATATTTTATTTTAGTCATAATATTGTCGATTTAAATTTTTCGCTAAAGCGTATAAAAAAGGTGGACAACAACATGTATTATCCACCTTTCTTTGTCTTTACGAAGTGGTAGATTATTACACTTCTTTATGATTTGTGTTAGATTATCTTTTTCCGCCTCTCTTTGAGCTACGGCTACTTGAAGAAGATTTTCTGCTCGAAGACCCTCCTCCAGACCTTGTATTATAAGACTTGCTAGTTCTTGACGAAGTATTAGATTTAGTCTGTGATCTATTTGATCTCGAACTTGTAGATGATCTGTTTGACTTCGACCTAGTATTACTATTAAAGGTTTTTCTTTTTGAAGAATTGGCTTTATTTTTAGTCGAGTTCCCTGTACGAGAATTAGCTTTAGTTGAGCTTTCAGATCTATCTGCTCTGCTGCGAGTAGTAGTACTTCTATCTCTTTTATAAATAGAAGGTCTAGTAGATCTTGTAGTTGTTTTAATGCCATCATCTCTTGTGCCAACAGATTTAGTGCCTGTTATCACTTCAAATCCTCTAGTTTGTCCACCTGTCATAGTTGGGTTATTATTAGTACCTGAAGTACTTACTCTTCCAGAGTTTGGGTTCTTGCCTCTTGTGCTACTTGTTGTTGACTCACCTTTTCGAGAGCCGAATGTTCTGACATTAGTATAGTTATTATTGTTTGCATATCCGCCATTACCACTGAAGCCGTTATTGCCATAATAGTTGTTTACTATATAGTTTCCACCACCGTATCCAAAGCCATTATATCCATTTCCACACCAGTTATTTCCAGCCCAAGAATTCCATCTATTCCAACTGTTGAAACTTCCATATCCAGCATATCCGTATGGTCTAGTAAAAGAATTGTTAATGAATGAGCCTCCAAATGTATAAGGGTCGTAGAAAGGGTCGTAAAATGGATCATTCCATCTACTAGCTCTTCTATTAAAGTTAGAATAGTAACCTCTATTGAAGTTTCCACCTCTACGGAATCTTCTTATCCTATTAGTGTAGTTATAATCGTAGTCATCATAGTACTCATAATCAGAATCATCGTAATCAGACTCTCCATATTCGTTGTATGATGTTTCATTACTATGAAACGACTCGTCATCTAAATCAGTATAATATGTTGCGTCATCAGTATTTGGATCATAATATAGATCATCAAACTGGGCTTGGAGGCTTACATTTGCTATTGTAGCAAAGAGTAGCGTCATGATTGTTTGTTGTAGTATACTTTTCATCTTCTATAAATTTTTAGATGGTACAATATATCATCGAATCTCTTACATCGAACATTCGCAATTTATTACTTTTGCGATGATTTATTTGTTAAGATGACTTTAAAGTCGAATAAATACTGTTAAAATACGTAACATGGATATTTTACTTTCTGTGTCACAGTACTATAGACGCGAAAACAAGCTTTGAAGTTTCAATTTCACAATCCTTATATTTTAATTAACTATCCACATAATGGCAAAGGAAATCACGAATAGAGAAGAGAATTACTCTCAATGGTATAATGATATCGTAAAAAAAGCAGAATTAGCTGAAAATTCGGCAGTAAGGGGATGTATGGTAATCAAGCCCTATGGATATGCGATATGGGAGAAGATGAGAGACCAATTGGACATAATGTTTAAGGAGACAGGGCACGTCAATGCCTACTTCCCTCTACTTGTGCCAAGGAGTTTGTTTGAGGCGGAAGAGAAGAATGCGGAAGGCTTCGCCAAGGAATGCGCTGTAGTAACGCATTACAGACTAGAGAATGATCCTGACAATGAAGGTAAACTAAGAGTAGATCCAAATGCTAAGCTTGAAGAAGAGTTGATCATAAGACCTACATCCGAAGCGATCATTTGGAATACTTACAAAGGATGGATACACTCTTACAGAGATTTACCACTTCTGATCAATCAATGGGCCAATGTAATGAGGTGGGAGATGCGTACCCGTCCATTTTTACGAACCGCAGAGTTTTTATGGCAAGAAGGGCATACTGCTCACGCGACTAAGGATGAAGCTATAGCAGAAGCAAGGCAAATGCATGATGTATATGCACAGTTTGCTGAAGAGCATATGGCAATGCCTGTCATTAAAGGATACAAATCAGAGAATGAAAGATTTGCCGGAGCGGTTGATACCTTTACTATAGAAGCACTTATGCAAGATGGTAAAGCATTACAAGCGGGTACATCTCACTTCTTAGGTCAAAATTTTGCTAAAGCATTTGATGTAAAGTATCTTACTAGTGAAAATAAAGAAGAGTACGTTTGGGCTACATCTTGGGGCGTATCTACAAGGCTTATAGGAGCACTGATAATGACGCATTCTGATGACCAAGGACTTGTATTACCACCTAAGTTAGCACCAATACAAGTAGTAATAGTGCCAATACCAAAACCGACTGAGGAGATCATGGAGGTAGCCAATAAACTTATTAAAGAGCTTAAGGCTAAAGGTATATCTGTAAAAGTAGATACCGATGATAGAAAGAGACCAGGATTCAAGTTTGCAGAGTATGAAATGAAAGGAGTGCCAGTCAGACTTGGTATCGGAGCTAGAGATCTCGCTAAAGGAGTAGTAGAAGTAGCTAGAAGAGATGAAAAGACTAAAGAACTTATAGCATTAGAAGGGTTAGTAGAACATGTTGAGCAACTTTTATCTGAAATTCAAGATAATCTATTCAATAGAGCTATCAAATTTAGAGAAGAGAGATATAGTGAAGCCACTACTTATGAGGAATTGAAAGAGATACTTAATATCAAAGGAGGATTCGTGAAAGCGTATTGGGATGGTACGTCAGAGACTGAGCTGAAGATCAAAGAAGAGACAAAGGCAACGATTAGATGTATTCCATTAGAAGGTGGTCAAGGAGAAGGTACATGTATCTATTCAGGAAAACCAGCTACACAGATAGCATTATTTGCAAAAGCATATTAGGAAGATATTGATTTTTTAAGGTCAATTGAACTTTTGATTGAGAAAGTGACCTAATTATATACAAGCTATTTTACACATACATACAACAACATTATAAATAATAACCTTATGTCATTCGAAATAGAAGGATTACTACACAAAAAATTTGAAACAGAAAGTAAATCTGCAACATTCCAAGCGAGAGAATTCGTGATCCAAACTGATGGACAATATCCACAGTACGTTAAGTTTCAACTTACTCAAGATAAGTGCGCACTTATTGATTCTTATAATGAAGGATCTAAGATAAAAGTGAACTTTGATCTTAGAGGTAGAGAATGGAATGAAAAGTTCTTCACTAACCTCAACGCATGGAAAATAAGTGCAGCCCAGGATGTGGCAGCAGCTTCACTCCCACCTGCAGCAGGAATGTCTGATTTTTCAGGCATCAACGAAAATTATGCTGATGCTCCAGCTACGACTGCAGCTAATACTAAGCCGGAAGATTTTGATGATTTACCATTCTAGGTAAAATGTTGACAAAGTTAGCTTAGAGTGAAAAGTTAGGCAGTGATTCAGTAAGAAATACGTTGACTCTGAATCACATATAGCTCAAGTTTGATTTATGTCTCTACGAAAAAGTATAGAGTTTTAATAGAAAACTTCTCATCATTAATAGAAATTAATATTATTCTAAATAGAATATCACATATACAAGATAGGTTAAGAGTGATGCCATTCAGGCTATCACTCTTTTTGTATTTCATATTCTGTAGTGGTTTGGATTCGGTTTCAGCTCAAGAACTTACAGGTTTCGCAGTAGAATATGGAGATACTTTTAAAGAGTGGAAAGTAATACCAGCTGATTTGGACATCAACCTTGGAGAACTCAATCTGAGTTGGCCACATAAGTTAGAATGGAATGATTGGGAATACCAATTAGATGGTAGATTCGGTAGATTTAGACAAAAATGGATCAATAGGCCTGATGAATGGGAGTTAATTGACGGAGAGTATATCGTATCTATCAAAAATCAATGGCGAGGTGATCTTACGATATGGAAGATTAAGTGCGATGATTATACACTAAGATTTGAAAGTAAATACGGTAACCTTACTGAAGAGTGGACACTTGCAACTGACAAGCACGGTGCTTTTGATATCTTTACAGAGTATGAAGGTGATCCTAGAGATTGGATCATAGAGGATAACCTAGATGAGGATGTACCACTTGCATTAAAAATGGCAATGGTCTTCCTCGCAATACACTATAGTGTACCTCATAGATAATTAATAGATTAATATTTGTGTAAAAAAATAAGGTCTAACATACATCAGAACCTATTTTAAAGATAAAAATATAACTTATTACTTGAGAGCTTCTATAAGTTGTTCAGCGTGTTCTTTGGTCTTTACTTTTTTGATGATCTCTACTATCTTGCCGTCTTCATTGATTACAAATGTAGTACGGTGTACACCATCAAATTCTCTGCCCATAAATTTTTTAGGTCCCCAGATACCAAATGATTTAATCATTTCTTTATCTGTATCAGCGATTAGTGAATACTGAAACTCGTATTTATCAATAAACTTTTGATGCTTCTTTTCATTATCTGGACTCACTCCAAATATCTGAAATCCATTCTTTTCAAACCATCGAAAGTTGTCTCTAAGATTGCATGCTTCTCTAGTACATCCGGGGGTATCATCTTTAGGATAGAAAAATAATATATATTTCTGTCCTTTGAGACTAGAAGAACTTACTTTAGATCCATCTTCTATATTTCCATTAAAATGAGGTGCATTATCACCAATATTTAAATGTGTCATATCTAATTTCGTTTATAAGACATTTATACAAAAATAGTTAGTGTGTTGTTCATACCAATGGCAGATTTTTTTTAAATATATCTTATTCTTGTTCTAAGAGTTGGGTGTAGTTGGATTTGTTGCCAATTTCATCTATAGCGATTATTTTCAGTTCCTTTTGACCTGCTCTAAATTCTTTTTTGGGGATTAGTAGCGTATGGTTGAGTATTTTGAAAGGAGATATAATCCATTGGCCATCGATATATGCATTGATGGTAACATTGGATATATTATCTTTTACTATAAATGAAAGATCATCATTTAGTGAAGTTTGTATTGGAGTAATACTCGGAGGTATGGTGTCAACATGTAGGCGATAGTCACCGAATACATTAGTCTTAAATGATAGACTATCACCGACGATTGTTCCATCTTTAAAGGTGAGATTTCCATCTTCCTCTATAAGGACAGCACATAGCTTGTCAAATAGCAATGAATCTATATTCATTATTGGAATAGTAGCTTTCATGGGTTTGTAAAGAGGATTGCTATCTCGATGTATGCTATAGATTGTATGGTCTTTATCTATAGATTCACTATAGTTTAAATAAAGGTCTCTGTCCAACGTATTTGCAGCTATTGACATATGGCAGCTTCCGAGTTTGAAATTGTATGGACTATTGTATTTGATCAGTTTTTCGAATGATGAAGTATTTTTAATCATTTTGTTGCTTCGCTTAACATCGAATAGAATACTTGATATGTTACCTGAAAAGTCAGAAGCTTTAATTTCTATCTTACGTGCTTCGGAGCTGTATAATCGTACAATTCCATTTCGATTAGTGCTTTCGTATATGTTGAGTTCATTACCAGGCATTGGGTAGCACCTAACTGTTGTTCGTTTGTTATCTTGTTTATCGGTGTAATCTATGTGTGTTTTGATATATGCTGTTTCATCCCAGTTGACACTATCCATTGTGACTCCATATCTGAGTGTATCGTCGACGGACATTTGTATCTTGTATATGCCATTCTTATTACTAGCACCATCCATACGATCCCAACCTTGTAGCAAGACACCAATACGCCATGCTGGTATTGATACCGCACCTTTGTTGATTGTATATTTATGATTATCAACCTTCTCAGTAGGGTAGTTGCTGAAGTGAGTCTCTTGATGATCTAGACTGAGTCCATGGATGGTAACACTAGAAAGATCTGGGGCTATGTTATCCTTTGGTCCAATACCAAATAGCATTGGATTGATAGGTGTTTCGCTAACTGTATTTCTGATTTCAAAATGAAGGTGTGCACCGTAAGACCTTCCGCTATTTCCTAATAAGCCTATGAAAGCGCCTCTAGGTAGACGGATCTTTCCCTTTTGCGGATATATATCGATCTCGTAAGATTGGGACGCGAGTTGCATTTTTTGAATGTACTGTTCGATTGAATCCTTAAATTCCATCATATGAGCATATACAGATGTATAACCATTAGGATGATCTACATAAAGTACTCTACCATATCCTCCACTTTGTATTTTTATTCTTGATATATATCCCGGTGCTGCTACGAACAAGCTATCTCCGCTAATGTTAAATTTTGAAGGTTTAATATCTAGTCCAGCATGAAAGTGAGAAGTTCTTAACTCTCCAAATGATCCTGCTAAAACAACATCATGTTTGATCGGTGAATCAAAATACATGGTATCTAACATAGTTTGAGCATTGAGACTTAAACCTACTAGAAAGTTGTAGAGAAATAATCTTATTTTCATTCTTATAAAATTATTGATTATCGTATGTCCGTTGAATAAGTGATCTAAGTTCATTTATAAGACTATGGGTCGAACGCTTTCCTTCAATGATTTGACTTTTAAAGTTTGTAAGGGTGTCTGATATATTTGGATTATTATACATTAGAAGCCCAACTTCTTGCTCTATTGTTTTATACAACCAATCTATATCTTGCTTGATTCTTTTAGCATCAAATTCACCTTTCTCCTTAGATAGTTTGCAAAATGCGTTGACTTGATCGGTTAATAGATTGATGCCAAACCCTCTTAGTCCTGAGATCATACTCACCGGTACACGCCATTCTAGTATTGGGTGATGGTACAGACTAAGTGCATTTCTATATGATTTCGCAGATTCAGTTGCTAATTGTATGCGATCTTCATCTGCTTTATTGATAGCTACTATATCTGCTAATTCCACGATTCCTCTTTTGATCCCCTGAATCTCGTCTCCAGCACCAGGTAATAATAAAAGCACGAAAATATCAGACATTTCTGCTGCCATGGACTCTGACTGTCCCACGCCAACAGTTTCTATTAGTATGATGTCATACCCGGCAGACTCGCATAGCCTTATGCTCTCTCTCGTCGCATGGTGTACGCCACCTAGCGTAAGTCCAGCAGCACTTGGTCGTATATATGCATTTCGATGTTGGCCTAATTCTTCCATCCTTGTCTTATCTCCAAGTATACTTCCGTGTGTAACACTACTGCTAGGATCTATCGCTAATACGGCGACTTTATGTCCTTGATTGACATACTGTAATCCCCATTTCTCTATTAGAGTACTTTTACCAACTCCTGGAGAGCCAGATATTGCGATCCGTATAGATTTAGTAGAAGTGTGATTGGCTAGGTAATCAGCAATCTCGGTTGAGATCTGTTTTTTGGTTGGATCACTACTTTCAACTAAGGTAATGGCTTTGCTTAAGGCAAATCTATCGCGTTCTACTATCGCCTTGGCAATTTCGGTCGCAGACCTTTTGCTTTTAAATTTTGATCGATATGACGGATTGATATGGTTCATTAGAGCTATATAATAATATAACCAAGTATAAACAGAAAAAGTGCTCTACCCGATGGATAGAACACTTTTATATCTTTTAAAAGAGTAATAATACTCTAGAATTAGCTATTAGTTAAGCAGAAAGCTTAGTCACAAACTTTGTAAGTTTGCTTTTAAGATTACTTGCTTTATTATTGTGCCAAGTGTTTTTCTTAGCTAGGGTATCGATCATGCTTATGACATGAGGAAGGAATTTTTTTGCTTCAGTACCATCCTCCATCTCTCTTAGCTTAAGTATAGCTGTTCGAGTAGATTTCTTGTAATACCTATTTCTAAGACGAATTTTAGCGTCTTGTCTGATTCTCTTCTTTGATGACTGATGTTGTGCCATTGTAATGTTTATTTTAAATTGGGATGCAAAAGTAGTTTAATTATATGAATTACAAAAGACTATGATATAAATAATCGCTGAATTAGTGATATTTAAAGCTTGTGTAAGCTATATGATTTTATTATATACCTAAGGCGCTGACAGTAAATTACTTGCCTAGAAACTTATAAGATATAATAGATGTTCCGCTCGTCTCCATTCTTTAATGGTGCCTTGCTTTTGCATACTATTCTTTAATTATAGTCATCTAACTTTATTTTCAAAGCCATTTTATATTCTATCGTCTAACGATAAGTGTAAGTCTAATGCTATGTCAGCATTGAGTTTAACAGCTACTTATGGACTCAGTAATGTTTAAGTTTCTTACTTTATTAGTTTCTACTTACTCAATATGTATTATCAAGTAGCATAGGTCTAAGGTGTTAGTTGAGATATTTCTATCTCTGATGTCCAAATCTTTTATACTAAAACAAATTATGTTTTGAATTTTAATTCTATTAATTGCTTCTTTATTTGCATTAACCCCTTCCATTTTTTGATAATGAACAGGATAGTCCTCCGAGACTTAAGAGATATATAGACAAAAGTATAAAGTGAGTAGTTGGATATATTTGTTATTCTATGATTTCGATTTGCTTGATGCCAAATAGTAAAGTATCACTTATTCTCAGCTTTTTGCCACGTCTTGTTTCTACTTCGCCATTGACAGATATCTCTCCGTTTTGACAATACATTTTTACTTCTCCGCCTGAATTAACAAGACTAGCAAGCTTCATTAAATTTTTGAGCTCAATATATTCTCTTCCGTCTAAGGCAAATTGTGATTCTTGTATTTTCATAACGTTATCAATGGATTATAAACAATAATAGTGCTGAAAAAATGAAATAATATTGTGTTGCTTTCTAAGCATTTACCTTATTATCAAGTCTATAAATTTTACCTAGCGACTATCAACTTAAGCAAATACCTCTCTAAGCAGGTCATCTACCTTACTGACACCCACAATATTAGCATCATATTTAGTAGTGTCTATACCCTTGAGACTATACTTCGATATATATATTTGGCTACGTCCGAGTCTTGCTGCTTCTTGGAGCCTTTGTTCAATTCTACTTACGGATCTTACTTCTCCAGATAATCCTACTTCACCTATAAATGCAATCTCATCAGAAAGAGATATATCTTGCCGTGAAGATATCAAAGAGGCTACTACCGCCAAATCGAGTGCAGGATCTGTAATTTTCAGTCCTCCGGCTAAATTGAGAAATACGTCGTGTTGACCATAGGCTAAACCGCACCTCTTCTCTAAAACCGCTAGTAACATAGATAATCTACGGAGATCGAATCCAGTTGATGACCTCTGAGGATTGCCGTAAATTGCAGGGCTGACTAATGCTTGTACTTCTATTAGTAACGGACGCATGCCTTCCATACTCGCTGCTACGGCTATACCACTGAGATTATCTTCATTTTGTGAAAGAAGCAGTTCAGAAGGATTTTCTACTTCTCTCATACCATTTGATTGCATCTCGTAGATACCGATTTCATCTGTAGAGCCAAATCTATTCTTAATGGTCCTTAGTATTCGATAAGCATACAGTTTGTCTCCTTCGAAGTGCAATACCACATCTACTATATGCTCAAGTAACTTTGGTCCCGCCAGAGATCCTTCTTTGGTTATATGTCCTATGATGAATATTGGAATATTTAGTGACTTTGCAAATTTTTGTAACTCAGAAGTACATTCTCTTACTTGACTAACTGTGCCTGCAGTACTTTCGATATGAGGACTATATAGCGTTTGAATACTATCGATGATCAGTATCGATGGTATAATTTGCTTTGCTTGCTTTAGTATGGTATCTATATTAGTCGCATTGTAGATAAGACAGTTATCATTTTGCCCTTGTATACGATTAGCTCTCATTTTAATTTGCTCCTTGCTCTCTTCTCCAGATACATATAGAATAGAACTCTGTATGCATAAGCATATCTGCAAGAGTAACGTAGACTTTCCGATTCCTGGCTGACCACCAAGTAAAACAAGAGATCCAGGTACGATTCCACCGCCAAGCACTCTATTCAGTTCGTTATCAGTAAATTTTATTCTTTGAGTCTCTCCGATTACAACTTCAGCTAGTCTTTTAGGCTTATTTTCTGTTTTACTTGGTTCTTTCCAAGACTTTGATTTTACGTCAGATTTTGTTTCTTTTTGTATTACCTCTTCTTCCAATGTATTCCATTCGCTACAGGAATTGCATCGTCCCTCCCACTTAGAATGTCGAGATCCGCAGCTTTTGCAAAAATATGCTGTTCTTATTTTACTCAAAACAAATTTTAATTTTGGCTTAGTTTGTAAAAATGCCTTTAACCATTAGGCATATAGATGCGTATTTACAATTTTTTTTAAAAAAAAGTGGATTTAGTTGTGACTTTTATTTTTAACATGCCTCAAAAGTGCTGATTAGATAATTAATTAAGTTATTTAACTTAATAGCGCAATCTTTTAAAGATTCCTAAAGAGACTATAAAGAAAATTTTTTTCAACTGGTTTTTGGGGTTATGCAGGTTACTAGGACTCTTTCTCGGTGTCGCTGCACTTTTTAAGGAATATATGAAAAGTTTCAATATATCTACCTCAACAGTGTCTACTACTTATTTTCTCAGTATTTCCATTTCTTTTATTTTTGAAGGACTTAACTTATCTTTGTGGTCATTGCTTAATTAGCTTTACGCCTAATTATTTATCATTTACGCTGAGAATATATATATGAGATTTTTATACTTATTGGTCATAACGTTGCTATTTTCATCTTGTTCTCAAGAAGATAACCGTATAATTCCTTCAGTACAGACATTCATAAAACTGAGTACTGCTACTACTGGCATTACATTTAATAATGAAATTCAGGAGACACAGACACGTAATCATTTCCTATGGCCTTCCATATACAATGGTGGCGGAGTAGGTGTATGTGATATTAATAATGATGGTCTTCTTGATATCATGATGACAAAAACATTTGGTAATGATGAACTTTATCTCAACAAGGGAGGTATGCAATTCGAAAATATCTCAGTGAAGGCAGGGATCCAAGGCAATCCAAATAATGTCAGTTCCGGAATTAGTTTTGGTGATGTCAATCAAGATGGATACAAAGATATATACGTAAGTGTATTTGGGTCTAGTGATAAGCCTGAGGATAAGCTCAATAGACTTTATATCAATAATGGCGACCTTACCTTTACTGAGAGCGCAGCTGCACTGGGAGTACAGAGTGGTGGTTTTACGATTCAGTCAGCATTTATAGATTTTGATCTAGATGGTGATGAAGATCTATATGTGATGAATCAACCAAGTAACGTGAGGACTGTAAAACAAAGATATAAGGATGAAGGTGAAGCTAAATTTACCAATCCGATGACTACTGATAGACTTTATCGGAATGATGGTGGTAAATATACTGATGTCAGCAAAGCTGCAGGAGTAGAGAAGTTTGCATATGGGCTAGGTATCAAGGTACAAGATATCAATATCGACGGCTATCCAGATATCTATATTGCCAATGATTACGATAAGCCTGATTTCATGTATATCAATAATCAAAAAGGTGGATTTGTCAATATGATAAATGATGCTGTCAATCATATCTCTAACTTCTCCATGGGAGTAGATATCTCAGATATCAATAATGATGGACTAGTGGATATTGGAGTACTTGATATGGCTGGAGCCAATCATTATAGAAGTAAGACCAATATGCCTTCGATGAGTCCTAAGCAATTTTATAAGAATGTAGATGATGGCCTGCATTATCAGTATATGCATAATACTCTGCAGCTCAATAATGGAAACAATACATTTAGCGATATAGCATATCTGGCAGGTATGGCTAAGACGGATTGGAGTTGGTCTCTAGTGATGGGTGACTTTGATAATGATGCTAATAAAGATATATACATCACCAATGGTATCAAAAAGGATATCAGAAATAGTGACTACTTATTAAAGTTAAAAGATAGAATAGACAACGCAGGAGAAAAATATTCTGCATCTCCGTTAGAGATTATAGACCTAATACCATCTACGCCTATGAGTAATTATTTATACCAGAATGATGGCTCGTTACACTTTACAGACAAGGCTAACGACTGGGGACTAGGAGATAAAGGATACTCACAGGGATGTGCCTATGGCGATTTAGACAATGATGGTGACCTTGATCTAGTAGTCAATAATATGAGTGCTCTAGCTAGTGTCTATGAAAATCAAGTTGCTGGTGCCAATAACTATCTTCGTATTCAACTAAATAGTAATAAGAACAAATCTATTCTCAACACCAAGGCATACGTACATGGTACGGATGGTACGGTACAGTATGCAGAACTAGCACCTATCAAAGGTATTATGTCATATAGTGAAGATATATTACACTTCGGATTAAGTGATGCTAAAGTAGATAAAGTAGAAGTGATATGGCCAGATGGTACCTTTACTACTATTAAAACCCCTAATGTAAACAAGGTGCTTGAGCTGACGTATGAAAGTGCTGATAAGAAACCATATTCGTATAAAGTCAATCCAAATGGAAACCACTTGCTCACTCAAACCAATACGCTCAAGCATAAGCATATGGAGAACGAGTATGATGATTTTTCTACTCAATTACTTTTACCATATCAGCCCTCTAAACTGGGTCCATTTATGTCGACCTCAGATGCTAATGGTGATGGTAAAGAAGATCTGTTTATAGGTGGTGCTACTGGACAAGCAGGAGCTCTATTCCTCAGTGATACTAGTGGGGCATTGACAAAGTCTACTGTATTGGCATTTGCCACTGACAGAGGTTATGAAGATATGGGTAGTACATGGTTAGATGTAGATGCAGATGGAGATCAAGATCTGTATGTAGCTAGTGGTGGATATGAACACAAAGTTGGTTCTAGTAATCTTATAGATAGATTATATATCAATGATGGCAATGGTAGATTTACAAGATCGACTACTAGAGTTCCAAAATTCAGACAAAGTACCATGGCAGTAATCTCTGCAGATTTTAATGGAGATGGCAAAGTGGATGTCGCTAGTTTTGGACGTATAGTACCTGGTCAATACCCTAAGCTTCCAGATAGTTACTTACTGATCAATGAAGATGGCAAACTGAAAGATAAAACTAAATCACTTGCTCCTGAGATGAAGGCTCTAGGAATGATTACGGATGCCATAGCTTCGGACTATGATGCCGATGGAGATATGGATATTTTTGTTGGTAGCTGAAATAGAAAAGAAAAAACAAGCCTTAGAGGTTAAACAAGCCAAAGCAAGAAAGGCTTTTCAAGCGTTTGAAATTGCAATAGATACGATTAAAAAGGTTGTAGCAATTAAGACACAGGTAGCGGTTTTATCTGCAAACCCCTTAACCCTTCCTTTCGCAGCAATAGCAGCATCTTTAATACCAGTAACAATAGCAGCAGGAGCAGTAGCAGCAGGAGCAGTACTAGCCCAACCAATCCCAAAATACAAACATGGACGTACAGGAGGAGATGCGGAGTTTGCTTATGTTGGAGACGGTGGAGTAAGTGAGGTTATCGCACGAGCAGGTGGAGGTTATGAAATTACGCCAAACCGTGAAACACTAA
>ENA-OQVM01004302-OQVM01004302.1-marine-metagenome-genome-assembly--contig:-NODE-4302-length-14609-cov-2.954652_pt1 | contig 14609 bp, 8 predicted proteins | sample MGYA00237776_ERZ505498 | MGnify/ENA primary metagenome ERZ505498 (study PRJEB26159, sample SAMN06265151) | marine metagenome | isolation source: Helgoland LTER site | place: Germany:Helgoland, sampling... | reverse complement strand
AAGAGATTGCTTGAAGGTCTAGTATTAAAAGCAATGTCTGTAATTTCAGAGTCTTTTTTATCTGCAATACGCAAACATTCTTTAATAGATTCTATCGGATAGCCTGAATAATGTTTTTTTCTATTTATTCTTTCTTCTTCAATTGCAGCAATCAACTTTCCATTAACAATGATACAAGCAGATGAGTCAGCGTGATAAGTATTTATGCCAATAATTATTTTCATTTAAATATCATAAATTTATTTTATCAAAATTAGTAACTAAAAAATTTTTTTTAAAGAAATTAATTTGGCTGTAATTTTTTTTTTCAATCAATACTTTTACATCATGTAACAAGCATTCGACAGTGAAAATACTATATATGTTTTCTCCTGATGCAATTGTAAATTTTGACTGTGCTTGTAATCTTTGAACATTTATATTTTGTAGATAGCCATAATTTTTGATATTTTTAATATTTAACTTATCTCCAATGACACTAATTTTAGCTCCTGATTTTGCCATTCTTCTTATAAATTTCTTTGGAAAAAAACTTTCTTTATTAATGTGTTTTCGATAGTACAATATAAGGTCAATACTTTTTTTTTTATTTTTTAATTTTAAAATACGCATATTTTTTATTAAAAAATTAAACTTACTTTTTTGTTTTAATTTTTTTGATAATTTTTCTTTCAATAAATCAGTAGAAAAAATTATTTCGCTAGATCTTAAAAGTAGAAAACATTCACTAATTTTATAAAATAAAGTAAATAAGTATTTTCTAATTAAAAAATTTAATTTATGTCTGCTTGAATACTTTGCTCCACCTGTAATTGGCCCTAGAATAGTTTTTGGAGGAAGAAACATAAATATAAAAAAGTTCCATAGTGGTAAATAATTTATATATGCGACCTTCTTATTAACAAAATAATACTTCCAACAATATGAAATTCCAATAAAAGGTGACAAATATTTATTATATTTTATGTTATTCATCTTATTAATTTTTATTTTATAATTTTTCCTCTTTATTAAGTATTTTGTAAATAATCTTGCTAAGTTTCCCTCACCAGAATTTTCAGCATAATCGGATGCCCACACGTATAATATATTTTTAGTCAATTTTTTTGAATGAAGTGTTTAAATATTTTTTCAGAATAAACCTACCTTTAAGATAATAATATAAAGTTTCTGTGAGTCTTAATAATCTCCTGAATGTATCTGTTTTTAATCTCCATAAAAACTCAAATTTTATAAAAGGTTTTGGGACCACTTTTTCTTCATTTGAAGCTATTGAAATTGAAGCACCTATACAAATTATTTTATATTCTTTGTTATACTTTGCAATAGAGAAGGCGATCTGTTCCTGTTTAGGTGTGGGCAGGGTTATAAAAGTTAGAGTATTTTTTGGCAATTTAATTTTAATTTTTTTTAGAGATTCAATATTAGCGTAAGGCATTTTTTTATGTATTATTTTTTTTTTAAAATGTTTAACAATATAAGCTTCACTTTTTTTTGAAATATTGCCAATTATAAGAATATTCTTAATTGAGTCTGGTATTAGTAATTTTCTTATTAAATCTCTACCAGGTTGTTTTTTTTGATGTGTAAATTTTTCTGCACTTATACCGTCTGTCCAATGATATAAATTATCATAAGGATACGAAACAAAATGATTCCAATTATAGGTCGAGGCACTTTTAGTGACAAAATCAATATGATTATCAGGAGGTGCCGTATAACCTGTAACATTATAATCGGTTCTAATAAAATCAAACTCATTGTATTGTAAAAATCCCTTCCAAGAAACCGTAGAGCTTCCTGATGCACACTGTTCTAACAAATCATCAGTAGCATCAACATAAGATATGTTATTTTCTAAAGGTTCATAGTTGGTTGAACCTGTATATGCATTTTTAAATATTAATGAAAATTTACCGCTAGGTCTAAAAACCGTAGAACTCTGTCTTTCGTCATCGTAAACTTGTTGTAGATTTATATTTACTGACCTATCGAACTCATCATTAATTTTATTATTCTGAACTAAAGGTACATTCAAATATAATTCAGTTTCAGGCGCCGACTTATACCTCAATGAACCTAAAACAATCGTAGTATCAATTCTATTACCCATATTAGTTTATTATTATTTCAGTATTTATAAATTTTTGTCTAAATCTATCAAAGGCAGAACCACCTTGTCTCAACCCAAAGTAGAAGTGGAAAGGACCACCAACAGTAATCCATTCATCACTGTTACCATCTAACCCCGAATTATTTCTATCCCAATTAGCTGTGGATTCATCAATATAAATATTAGGGTCAGGTATGTTACTAGCTGTGGATAATACAGAATATATATGACCTTTATTGAAATAAGTATAATTACTACCAGCATCAGTTCTAAAGTATCTTGAGGTAGGTTGTAATCTATCTAAATCTTGATACCTATAAGAAAACAATCCACTATGTGCGGGTGTACCTAATTGATTCTTTTTCCACGTATTTTCTTGGTTACCAAATATTCCACCACCATCAGCATCTCCGTCAATATACCATTGATACATTGGTATTACCTGAGAAAAAACATTTATATCATTAAATGAACAACCGTCAACAGAATCAGTAAAAGGATTTAATATTTGTCTTCTCGGACTTATATAATCCCTTGTTTGTGTATTAGATGAAAAGAAAATACCTACAACCGCGTTGTTACTATTAGCATTATTAAAGAATATTGGATTTTGTAGAGAACCCAAAGGATTAGTATTATCCGGATAATTAGAGGCTTGGAAAGGAGCAACACCTAATTCTGAACTAATCGAAATTAGTTGAGAATAATCACCATCAAAAGTAAGTTTACTTCTACTAAAATAACCTAATATGTTTAACGCTCCTAAAACATTTTTTAGAAACCCTGAGTTTATTAATCTGCTTATAATAAATAGATTTAACATATTATCAACTTCTCCATAAGAAGTTGAATTTAATTTATTAACCACATATCCATCATAATCGTCAGATAAAACAATTTCTTGTATAAAGGTGTTAATAGGACCTAAATCCATCATAGTGGTAGGATACTTAATACCATCTTCATAACCAACAAACTTATTGTCATCATAATTATAAGGACTAACTCGATAGTAAAAATTAAACGTATCATCTAAGTATATAGTCTTTTTACAATAATTACTTATTGGTTGATTAGGATTTGAAGAAGTAGGACTTGTGAAGAATACATCGTTAGAGAATGGAAACGCAAACAAAGTACCATTTATCCAATTGTTATTAAACCTATGTGAAAAAACATTTCTACAAGCACCTAAGGCTATCATATTTCTTGATATCCACTCAGGTAACATTTCTAAATCTTTAAGTAATGACAAGAAAACTCTTGTTACAAAAATATAACAACCATTCTTAAAAATTCTTTTACCTCCGGAGTTATAACAACCATTCGGGTAGTTTTTTATTATCATGTTACCACTACTCCCATCATAACAATCTAAAGGAGCTGAACCTACACAAGTAAACGAGTTTATAACACTATTAATCGCTTCAATATCTGTTGTAGCTTCATCAAAATCACCAAAGGAATCATCTCCCGCACCCATCGTACTCCCTGCAGATGAACTAACCCCAACAACACCCGCATTAGGTATTAGATACATTGTTAAAGTTGGGTTTTTTTGTAATGGAGCGGCGTTACAACAATATTCAGTTGGTACTGTTGAAATAGGTAATCTATCACCTCTCATCACTATTTGATTATTACTACTTCCTAAAGAATAATTTAATGTGTTACCTGTTGTATTATAAATTGGAGAATAATAAAATGTTTGACTTGTTTCAAGATTCAATGAACCTGTTTCATTTACAAAATTGATACCCATCAAAGATGAACCTTCAACAATTTCATTTGGAAAATAACCTCTGTTTCGGGTGGAGGTTGTACTATTATCAATAAACCCGTCTAAAACTGTAATACCAAGACCAGTATCTGTATCCCACTCTTTACCAAATCTATTATTACTCCTAACTTTTAACCCATTCGAATCTGAAGAACCATATGAGCTAACATTTGGAGGGGCACTACCAAAACCACAATCCGGTCTATAAGCCGTAGAATTATTATCTAAACTAGAATAATAACTAATTAGATTAGAACCACTAAAACCACTATATTCACCAACATTTACGGTTCCACCTGTGGTGGGGATAGGGTATGAGACCAACGAAGGTTGATATAAAAATGAATCGTGATACAACTTTTGTGAACTATAGGTGTCAGTATTAACATTAGAGTTAGATAAATGACTTGATTTATGGCTAACGTTTTTAAACCCACCGTTAATTGGTATATTTAATCTGTATGTATTTCCATTAACCTTAACGGCATCTTCACTAGCATACCCGAATATCTTACCTAAACCATATTCTATTTCAGTAGGAAGCGAATAAGGGTCAACACCCCTGTTTAAAATTAAAACAATGTTTTCCGAGGTATCTCTAACATTATCAATAGGTTTAGTTAAAAATATACTATTGGGTGAACCAAGTAACATCCTGTCTCCAACATTGGGGAAGCCGAAGGGGCCCCCGCTCCCTCCAAAATATACAGTATTATATATTTTACTTATATTATTAAGATATCTAACGTTAAGTGAATTATCTAACTGATTACTACATTGTCCGCTGAATTCATTATAAGTCATACCCGATATAACTTGAAAATATTCTACATCGGTAGGAAACTTATGAAAGTTAACATTCTCTGTGGACCCCGTTAGTTGACTAACATTACTGTAAGTCATAGATTGGTTACCTGAACCGTTTGGATTTGAATAGTTAACAGTCAGTGAAGATATATCATATCCGGTAGGAGTATTTACTACACCCGTTTTTGTACTACCTGTTACAGCGTCGTTGCCATAAATATTACCACCCGGTAACCCACTTACATTTACATCTTTGGAATAAGATGGGTTTTGAAAACTTATTAATTGACCCGGACTAAACTTACTTATAGTACTCTTATCACATATTAAAATAATAACATTATCAGTATGAAATTTGTTTGATTCAAGAGTAGGGTTAAATTTAACCTTTACTCTATTAACACCACCACCGGGATTATTAGGAGACTCATTAAAGTATTTGGCTTTAGTATTAAAAAGATTTACCCTATCAGCAATAGGTAAACTTAAACTATGGTACCATCTATAATCCACCTTTTCATTATCACTAGGCCTTGGATAAACAACCTCAACGGGAGTTGGTGCACCTATTCCACTAGGACTAGGAGTATCACCACCAATATATTGATTACCGGATAATAGTCCCGTTATACCTTGTTTTATAGAACTATTAAATAAATTTAAAGGGGGTACCGTAGTATCAGTTGGAGTAACGTACTTAAACGCCGCGGTAGTACTTAGTTTTGTAATTGAGGTACTTAAATTTAGTTGATTAACAGGAGTATCGTCCGCTACAATTGTTTCACACGGAATAAACTCGTTTTCCTCTAACCCCCCCGTTTCATATTCACCATCGTCAGGTGTTTCCTCAGGTGGTAAACCACTACTACTACTACAATCACACATTTTACAGTCAGGATAAGTTAATAATGGTAATGCGATACCCTTCAATTTCATCTTCCATAGTTGGGCTAAAAGTAACCCTAAAGCAATACCAATCAACACATATAAAACTATCATCGCGGCATACCCTATAATTAAACCTAAAGCATATGGTATTGTACCCGCAATCAATATAATATAATTAACTATCTTCACGATTGTCCATCCAATTAGTAATGGAATTAAAGCAACTCTAAGAATCCAAATAGTAAAATATAATAAATGTAATAGAATTATTAACGCGAAAAATATTGGTGTTAGGATAATACTAAGAAATGTGAAAAGAATATATAATATATCGAATCTTAAATTACCGTCGTTAGTTGGAAATTTATTATTAGTACTTTCACATTCACTATCTAAAATATTTTTAACACCAACGTATCTTTGTATACCACTACCACGTCTCTGCTCATCAATAAATTGTGAGACCGTATAAACTTTATTATAAACCATAGGATAAAATCTATCCTCACAATCTATAGCTTCTTGTATCATGGCTAAACCTGTTGATGTAGTAACGTCTCCGTATTCACCCCAATCTAAACTAAACGCATAAGAGTTTGCACGGTCTGTAGGATTAGTAACTGATGAACCTGCCGAATTCCAACCATATTCCTTAACATTAGGAACTAAAAAATAACCTCTTCTAACCGCATCATTAAGAGTAGATGTTTGACCCCACTTGACTTTAAATCGGTACTTACCTGTTGTAGGTATCCCTATTTTAGGGTCGTTAGAAATTACCTTCTCACCGAACTCGTTAGTAGTCACATAATCCATATTCATAGGTACATCAATTAACCATGTACCATTCGAATCAATAACTAACCCACCACTTGAACCTAAATCCACACTCTCCAAAATCGGTCTACCGTCACTGTCTTGGAATATAGTTTGTCTTATAGCAAGTATATCTCCGGAGTTAGTAATTAGATTACATTGGTAACCTTGTTTACCTTTAGGTTTACAATTTCGTCTAACAGGTGAATCATCAGGTGATGATATGATTGAACCCATAAAAACAGATGTTGGTCTTATATCAATATTCGCTTCACTACTTAAATCAAAATCACTTCTATTAATACCTATATCACATAATTCTTCTTGTCCCCATAACGGTTCTACTTGTATAGTTTTATTTATATTAACAATTTGAGGTAATACTCTTAGATTTTCACTCGTTTTAAACTCAGTACCCGCAACTTGTTGTTCGGTAGCAACACCCATTCTAACCAAATCCTGAGGAGATAGTGAGAATTCACCTATGTCGGATAAATCAACATCCATTACAATTTGATGACCCCCAACAGGAACACCAAACAACATAAAGTCACCACTTTCATTAGTTGTGGCAGTATATTTATAGTACTTGTCAAAAACCTCAATTAAATTAGTATCTACAAGTACATCCTCTCTATCAAAAAAAGTACCTGTTGGTTTATGACCACCATGTGATTTAGTATATGGCAATAAATTATATCGATACCCATCCTCATTAACATCATTTAATGTTTTGTACGGATACAATTCACTAATAATTGGATTGTCCTCATCTTCACTTTCTAAAGGAATAAAAATAGATACTTTAGCGTTTGGTATACCAAATCCATTATTAACACTAACGCGACCAATAACAACACCATAATCAGAACATTGTCTGGTGTAGATATCACTTTGTAATAATTTTAGAGATAAAATCTCCAAATATTCAAAATCTTGTTCGATGTTGACATTAATTGATTTGTCAACTCCGGGTGAGGTCCTTATTCTATATGATTTAGACATGTTTTTCTTTTATTGATAAATAGTTTATATATCATTTTAAAATTATAACTTACTATGTTTTAAAATAAACCTACATAATAAAACTTAATTAGTTTGGTTTACCATATAAAAAATTTCGTATATCGTTAATTACTAATGTTGGTATTTCATTATCTATTGTAGTATGTTCGACACCCTCAATTTCAATATTACGATAATTAGTATAGATATTACCTTTATATGGAATAACCAATCCACCTGAATTGGTAAAAAACTTTAGTTTATCCGACCATTTTGGTGATGTATAGTTATAAATGTTTTTAACGTTTTTTCGAACTAAGAAATCGTAATTGTTGTACTTTTTATTTGAGGTATCTAAAAGTATGACTAAGTCTACGATGACATTTATATCATTTAATTTCTCTAAAGCTTGAACAATATTATATGCTCCTAAACTATGACCAACTAAAATAATTTTACCATTTGGTTTAATTAATCTGAAATCATTAACCATATTAATTATTTTAATTGGTGTTAGATTAAATGTATGAGTCCCGACATAAGTTACAACTTGAGTTTTACTGTTCTCCACATACCGTTCAATTGAACCTAACCCGTCATAATCTCGTGATGATGTATTATCTACTTGAATTTGATTATCTTTAACCACATCTTTTACAGGACTATTAGCCCCCTGAATTACTATAACTAAATTCTCAGTATTTTTATCAATTAATTCAAATTGATATTTAACTACTTCGTAATTTTGTCTATCATTAATATTAATAAATTCAAATATAATTAAAAATACTATGACTGATTTTACGATATAACCGATTAGATTACGTTTACTTATTTTTAATAAATAAATAAAAATAAACAAATAAATCCATAACTTTACGTTTAGAAATAACCCTGAAATAACACTTTGAATCCAAGTTCCGTGGTTTCCCTTAATAAAGTTGATGACAATTTCTAAAATATCCATACTGTAAAATACGAAGTATTCTAATAAAATAAATTGTTATGAGAAGTTTACGTTCTTAAGGTTTTTAACTCTAACATTTACATCTTTGTTAGGAAATCTTAGTTGGTATGTTTGACTTGGTTCAGCAAAAATAGTATCATCAATTAAACCAATTTGTCTAGTTTGAGAATCCACATACTTTTGAGAAGTCTGAGATGACGAATATTGACCCCCAACCTCATTATAAATTTTTATATCTGATAATGATATAATTCCATTCTCCGATTGGATTAGTCTTCTTAATTCTGATATATAAACGTTCTCACCCATCCCCCTATTTAACGGACTGAAGAAGTCTGTAACAATATTAATAATTTTAGAAATTAAAGTACCTTGATTTTGACTATTATCTAAAACAACATCGACATCAACAGATAAATCAATAACATTCGCAGATTCAATAGATATATAATCATTCATCATTCTATAGTTAGACAAATAATTAGCAACATTACTTTTTAAAGTCTCAGAAACAACTTCAGTTAATTGCCCCGACTCATTATATGATAAAATCTTAATCTCAATTTTATTGTTATTTTCAGTTATCGCTACTTTAGCAGGTGCACCAAATTGAGAAGGCATAGTTCTAAGAATAGCATTATAATCATTAATAGTAACAGCCCTATTTTGTGATGAAAAGTTAAACCCAACTAAATTTCTAACCTCTTCAATAGTCATTATATTTGCCCCACCAATTGCCGCAGTTACATTAGTACATCTTAAGGAATTTATAACACTAGTGTTTATATTATCTGAAGGACCATTAACAAAAAATGAAACAACACCAATTTGGTTTATAGCATTTACACCTAAATTACTTGCTAAACCACCACCAACTCTATATTGGATAAAAATTGTGGAGTTAGATTTAAGAGTCGACCCTAAAGCGAAATTATTAGAATATTTATTTAAATTAAGATTGTAACCGTTTCTAGCAAATTCTCTTAGTTGTTCATCCGCAGATTGGCTACCACCACCAAAAGTCATTTTAAGATAACCTTCAGGAGTATATTCAGTTATAAATTTATCGTTTGTTGTTATATATCTACCAACTTTAATTCCCGGATTATCTGAAACTTTAGAAGGGTCCTCTACAAATACTTTATCCTCAACTAAAGCCTTAACTTCATACCATCGGTTATCTAAAGATAAAAATTCCTGAACCGGAGGTACATTGGCATATTGGGTACCGTCCTTTAGAAGTACACTAGTCACACCTAACACATTTTTTTCAGGTAGAAATATCTCGTAAAATGGTCGTACATCATTAGGTGATATAGTTTTCTTAAAAACCTTAGTCACACCGTTAACAACAGTTTCTCTTTTTACTATGGTATAATTTATTAATTTATTATTAGCATCAAAATTAGGTATTTTTAATCTATTAGGTGTACCGTCACCACCAACCGAAGAAGCAAAATCAATATCATAAACTGTTTCAAAGACTTGTCCGGCACCAATAGATTGAGAACCTCTTCTTAGAATACCACAGTACCTTAAATCCTCTTTATCTCCAAAAGCTGGAACCGTTATAGAGAAATCAACTAAAGCAACTGAAGGTCTTTGTCCCGGAATTTTTAAACCATAAGTTCTAGCGATATTAAATACCGATGATTTTTGTTGAGCGTATTGAAGTACTGTCTCTTGAATACTTCTATCTATATTGAATTGTAGATTATCTGTAACCGCCGCGTTTAAATCTAACAGAACTGAGAAGACTGACGCATCATTTACGTTATCAACTAAATCAGGGTAATACGTTTTAGTAAAGTTAATTAACTCTGTCCTTATACCTTGGAAGTCTCTTGTTGTGTATGAAATTTTTTTATTACCCATAATTTTTAAATGTTAATGATTATAAAATCATTACTGCTAAACGCACTGTTATTTATTGTATAATCTATTTTAACTTTAGCAGTATGTTCTTTAGTTTCTAAACCCGGAACTTGGTAAACATTATTATCAGTAGACGGAGTATCTTCAGAAGAAGGTTTAATACTTATCTCATTTAAAGTTATTCCGGGCATAAACTCATCAACCGCATCTTTTATTTCTGATTGTATATCTGAAAACGTTGGCCCATCCATAGGTTCAAAAATAAACTCATATAATCTCGTCCCAAAACTAGGTAAAAAATATCTACTACCTTTACGTGTTAATATTAAATGTACTAAATCTGTCCTAATTTCTTCATCATCAGTTTGAGTTAGTTCCAAAAACTTACCATCCACAGAATCCAAAAATGGAAAAGTAATTCCGTATGTTCTACCATTTGCCATATCGATAAATATATTGCCTTAGTTATTTATTATAAATACCAATAAATAAAAAATCGTGACACAACAATAAAGACGTGTCACGATTAGTATATTTGGTTTATTTATTATTGACAACTGTCACACTCCAATATATTTCTTGAAAACGCTTGAGCCGAATTCTGTGAGAATTGATAATAAAGTGTCTTGACACCTTCTTCATGAGCATATAGATATAATTGATTAATATCTTTAGCCGGAATAGAAGGATGAATCATAATATTCAAACTTTGAGCTTGGTCAATATATTTTTGTCGTTGAGCAGCTTGTAATATAATTTCCTTAGGTGTAATCTCTAAGAATGTTTTAAAAACGTTTTTAGTTGGAAAGTCTAAATGTTGAACTGACCCATCTTTCTTTAGTATACCTTCCCAAACCTCAGGTGTATTAATACCATATTTTTCAAGTTCGGAAGTTAAGTAAGGATTCTTATAAACTGTTTTAATCTTAGCTAAATCCTTTACAAAGTAATTTGATTTGATTGGTTCAATACCCATACTTACCTGACCTAATATAAAAGAACTTGACTTAGTAGGTGCTATAGCCACTAAAGTTGTGTTAGCAAAACCATCTCTAATTGATTTATATTTTTCATTATCTCTTTGATATAACTCTTGAGAAGCGTTATCAGTTCTTTCCTTAAGAATTTTAAAGATATGGTTATTATAATATTTAGATTCAAGTGATTCGAATTCTAATAATTTAGACTGTAAAAAAGAATGATACCCTAATACACCAACCCCAATCGCTCTATGGTCTTTAGCGAATCTCCAAGCTCTCTTCATTCCCGGCATATTATAGGACTTAAAAATAAACTCATCTAAAACCGCATTTAAGAATTGAGTGTATACCTCGATAGCGTCAGTATTTTCTATCTCATCCCAATGTAGTAGATTAATAGAACCAATACAACAAACAAATGAATTAAAACTATCTGTAGGTAGTTGAATTTCAGAACACAAGTTAGACGCAGTAATTTCTAACCCCATATCTTTATATGGTGAGTTATTATTAGTATTATCCTTAAACATCAAATACGGGAAACCAAACTCACTTCTTCTTTGAATCACTTTAGCCCAAATCTTACGTTTACTAGAATCCCCTTGTTTCATTTCGGACATCCACTCATCTGTAATAGTAACACCGAATTGTAAATTTTGTATCGGATTCCCTTCAGTACCAATATCTAAGAATTCTGATATATCCTCATGCTCAATAGGTAACCAAACCGCACATGCCCCTCTACGAGCTTCTGATTGTTTACACACATCAATAGCAGTATCATATAATCTAGCATAATGAACCGGTCCATCAGCTTTACCACCTGTAGATATTACACTACCTCTTGACCTAATATTACCCAAATAAGCGGAAGTACCCCCACCATATTTTGACATCATACCGATTTCTCTACCTGCATTTAATATACTATCTAATGAGTCATCAACATTAGAACCATAACAACTAATAGGTAACCCTTTTTCTTTACCAAAGTTTATCCAAACAGGTGTAGATAAAGTATAAAACCCTCTAGACATGTAGTCTTCAAATTTTTTACCCCAACCTTCAATTTTGAGACTTTCCTCAGCTTTATTAGCTATATCCTTTATTCTTTGTTCCGGTGTTTCGGAAATATATCCTCGAGATAAAAATTTTCTCGATTCATCATTTAACCAATAATACTTTTCATAATTAGAGGTTGTAATTTCGTTAACTTCTGAATTTAAGTTGTCGTTAACTTTGATTTCTTCTATCTCTTCAATAGAGTATCCGTTATTCATATTCATATTTTATATTTTTGTTTTGTTTTTTGTTTAAAATAAGTCGTCTTCAGTAATCGCTTTTTGTTTTTTAGAATAATCTATTTGTTTCTTGTAAAAGAAATCCCCTTCTTTTGTTGAGGTTATTTCAACTTCGAACCATAATGTTTTTTCTAACTGATTAATATCAATGTCAAAAACATTACCCATTCCTATCTTATTTAAAGAATTGTTAAATCTATTCATAATAAAATGTTTAATAGTTTCTTTTGATAGAAAACTCAATTCACCACTTTCAAAAATCCAATCTAATATTTTACATTCCGCATTAAAAGCCTTTTTACAAGCTGAATTAATTAAGTTTTCAAAATCTTCATCAAACCACTCAGGATTTTCACTCTTAATAATATTAATCAGTTCAACACCAAAATTACCGTGGATATCTTCTTCTTTTGAAGTCGCTTCAACAACATTTGAAATTCCTTTAAAAACATTTAACTCCTTATTAAAAGACATCATAATTAAAAATTGTGAAAATAGAGAAACGTGTTCTATAAATAACGAAAATAACAATACCGATTTAGTATACATTTTATTATCTCGACTTCTTGTTCCGTCTAAATACTTAGTTAAATATTTAATCCTATCTTTAATAGCCGGGATTTCCACAACGTGTTTAAATTCATCTTCTAACCCAAGAATCCTTATTAATCTAGCATAAGCGTCTTTATGTCTAACTTCAGATTCAGCAAATGTCATACCGACATCCCCAATCTCCGTGATAGGCATTCTTTTATATAAGTCCGCCCAAAATGTTTTAACACTCACCTCAATTTGAGCGATAGATAACATAGTTCGTTTTATAACTTGTCTTTCGTTATCACCAATTACAACTTTAAAGTCGTTAATGTCAGTAGTGAAATTATACTCTGTATCAATCCAATAAGAGTGTCTAATAGCATCCTTATACTTCAGTAGTGAAGGATAATCGTAAGGTAATATATTTACTCTTTTGTTAAAAATACTTTGTTTTTCCATATGTTTTTTTTCTTTGTTATATAACTATTTTAAAATAATAATTAGTTTTGTTAAATTTTTGTTTAATGTATTGAACAATAAAATAAAATTATTGTGAATTTTTTTGTTTTAACTTTTTCTTCTCCAATAACTCTTTCACTCTTTGTCTGTTTTTTTCCTCTTTGTTATCTTCAAGACCTAAAAAAGTTACTGAACTTTCGGTGTCAATCTCTAACATACCATTATCGAACTTACAATTTTCGAAAACGATACCGTCATCACCAATTCTTGATTTAGTTATCGCTATAGTTGCTAATTTCATTTCTTTTTGTTGTAATGATTTAGCGACCGATATAATAACATGACCAACTTGAGCCTTTTTTATAGAACCACCCATTTGGTCAGTAGTTACAACATCTGAGGATATAGAACTTCTATTACCTTGGGTTGCTGTCCATCCTACCAAATCCAATTCGTGACACATCGATTCAAATCCTCTCATTACTGAACCCTCACTTTTCCACTCATCACCTAAGTTTTTGTCAGGAACTACACAATCAATATAATCTAGTACTACCATGTCAACTTTATTACCTTCTGCAGTCATCTTACGAATTTGATTTTTAATCTGATTCATAGTAAGTGTATCTGACGGAAGTTTCTTTAAGATTAACTTATTTGGTGTATTTTCACGAATATCTTTAATTTTGTCCATGACTTTGTCCTTATGTAAAGACAATAAATCAGGAGCTATTTCAGTCCATAACGTAAAATGTTTTCTTTGTATAATTTTAGGGTTATCCTCAAAGAATATCTGAAGTACGTTATAACCTAAATTAAATGCGTGGTTAGAGATTTTAGTTAGGAGGGTGGATTTTCCAACACCTGTAGGTGCTAATATAACTCCCAATTCTCCTTTCGCCATACCTCCTTTCAAAAGGTTATCAATACCTGGTATACCCATAGGTATCGGATGTCTAAAATCTTCTTCTAAAACGTCATCTAAGTTAGCAAAAACATCTGCAGTTCCAGTGTCTACCTCACCAACTTGTAATGCTTCTCTAACCATTTCCTCCAAATGGTCATAACTCTCAAAATCACC
>ENA-OQVM01004301-OQVM01004301.1-marine-metagenome-genome-assembly--contig:-NODE-4301-length-14615-cov-4.561425_pt1 | contig 14615 bp, 12 predicted proteins | sample MGYA00237776_ERZ505498 | MGnify/ENA primary metagenome ERZ505498 (study PRJEB26159, sample SAMN06265151) | marine metagenome | isolation source: Helgoland LTER site | place: Germany:Helgoland, sampling... | reverse complement strand
CTGTTGCTTGAGTTTATTGTAGTACTTTGCTACAAATGTGGCAATGAGTTATAACAAGCGCATCAAGTCAGACTGCACAATTTAGTACAATTTTTTGCAGGAAAAACGACGCAAAAAAGCGTCCAAAATTGTTCCGCTTCTTATGCGGGCGTTAATGCCCATTTTACTGCGATAGATTACTCAAAAATTGTATTTCACCACAGTCCGCTTACTTGGGCAAAGGAGACTGTCGGCTAAGTAAGAACCAACTGCTGCAATTCGCTCTAAGGAGGCGGATCAATCAAATTCGCAAATGCATGCAATGTGCTCTTCTTGTCCTTTTTTCCACCGTACTATAATGACATTTAAGCCTACTTTGTGGACAAGGGTTTGTTAGTTCGATTATGTGTGACATAACGGTGTTGCCAGACACATCTTTAATACTCATAGTTAATTGTTTATCTGATAGTTCAATCACACCATAGTTTGCCTTGGCATAACTCTCCCCTACCCTGTGTTGATTGGGGCTAACATTTTTCCATTCTTCGGTGAGACCCGACGCAGTCATTTCCCATAAAGCTTGACCAGTTTTTCGTGTTATTTGGCTGAATTCACTCCAATGAGTATCGCCGCTGACAATCACCAGATTGTCTATTTGATATTTATCGAGCAAGGCTAAAAAGCGTTGTCTTTCATGGGGGAAATTTGCCCAGGATTCCCACCCGGAAAACTCAGGTAAAAATTGTAAACTGGTTGCGAGAATACGCACGTCTGCAGGTTGTTGTAATTGTTGTTCTAACCACTGCCATTGGGTTTCGCCCAACATGGTAGTCGATTCATCTTGACTGGGTAAATAAGGACCCAAATTATTCGGCGCTTTGTTCAGCATATAGTTAAGCCTACCCACTGTTTCAAGAGGGCTTCGATTCCAGCGCAAGTCAGGCAATATGATCTGCACTTTTTTATTGGCTTGATTTAAAATATGACTGGTATAGATACCGTCTACTCGGGTTCGCCTTGGACTCTCTTTGGGCACGTTAAAATAATCCAGCATAATTTGCCGAGACGCCTCTTTTTGCGGGTATTCTGTGCCAGCATCATTTTCACCAAAGTCATGGTCATCCCACATACCAATAGTAGGTGTATTCGCCAACATCGTCTGCATACCCGATTTTGACCATTGCTTGGCGTATATGGCTTTCAACTCAGCCATATCTTCGGTATCGCCGTAAACATTATCCCCAAGCAATACAAACAAATCGCCTTGCTCTTGGTTCATCGCTTGCCAGATAGGTTGTGGCTTATCTTGGTGTAAACATGAGCCAAATAGAATTTTAATCGGCACTGCAGATAGCTGCTTAGCCATCACTGTTGTGCTAATTGTTATCAACAAAAAGAAAATACTGTTCGTGATACGTTTCATGATGATTTACCTATGTTTGACTATCGGTAAGGGTTGGCCGATGTCCGTCGCAAATTGCTGATAATCGAACCCAAGCAATTGCACCGCAGTCGCCGCAACTTGATCCAGGGTAAAGTGTTGGGGCTGCTGTATTGAAACTGATTTATTTACATCTGGCCCCATGGCGGCTAGCCAAATCTGATCTGCACCGGGTATGCCATCCTGATATTGTTTTAATCCGTTTAAATAACCTTTCACCGCCTTTGGGCTAGCATGGTGTTGCCATGACTGTGCTGAGTTCCCTCGACCGTGATCCACCGTAATAATCAGATTGGTATTGTCTTGATACTGCTCTATAGATTGCAACAAGGTCCACAGCTGAGCAATAAATTTATCAGCTCGATTAGCGCCCCGCAAATATTCAGGGTAATTTCCTTGATGAGCAAAATCATCTGTTTCACCTAGTGCCACATACATCACTTTTGGCTGATGTGCCAATATATACTCTTTAGTAAAACCCAAGGTAAAGGCATCTAAACGCACATTATGCCAAGGACTGGGAACTTGTGTTTGCAACGTATTTAACCACTGAGCTTTATCTGATAAACCGGCCCAATCGGCAGGTTCAAAACCCGCATTAATAGGCACCCCACTGCGTGTCCGATTAATAATAGCGGGAAACACATCCCAACTGCCAAAAGCAGCCACTTTTCCTTGGTAATCTGATTGTTTATTCAGCCATTCCAATATTGTGATATTCGGATTGTCGTTGGGTTTATTTGAATTAATTTTCGAGTCAACTTTACCCGTTAACAACTCGTTGTAACCTGGATACGAAAACCAGTAACCGTTGGTAACCTGCATCTGTGAGCCTAGTTCACGGTCGCCTATTAACACCCCATCCTTTGCCAGTACATTCCATAAAAAAGGCATCAGCTTCTGACGTTTATTTTCGGGATTTGTGCCTGAAAACTGTTTAACTAAGCCAGATTTTTGTTCCTTAAATGCGTCTAAATCAAGCACATCATTCTGATACCCTTGAAATACTTCTTGCCAACGCAACCCATCAATACTAACCAATATTAAATTATCGGCAGCTTTGCTCGTGAAGACAAAGCAACATAAACCCAACAATAAGATTAATTTCATTTCAAACTCACTCTCATTAGGCAAAAAAAAGGGACGAGCATAAGCCCGTCCCAAAGTGACACACAGGGAAATTTTATTTAAAATGCGGCTTTTAGATTTAAAGCAACCGTACGAGGTGCACCTATCCATGCTGCATTAGTGGCAATAGTACCAAGGTAGCTTTCATCAAACAGGTTGTTGATAGTGAAGTTAATGTCAATCGACTCTACACTGCTGCCAAGGTCATCAATGGAAGTACCAAAGTAAAAATCACTGACTGTATAAGCTTCTACAGCAGCAGTATTCCCTTGATTCATCCAACGTTCGCCAACATATTTCGTGCTCAGGCCAGCAGAATGGTGACCACGTACCCAATCGATGCTGACTACACCCATTTGTTCAGCGGCCCCAATGACACCATTACCTAAATACTCGGCGTCGGTGTATTCTGAATCATTACTGGTATAAGACCCATACACGCTCAAGTTTTCAGAAAGTTGGTAATTTAACGATGCTTCAAAGCCTGTCGACTCTATGCCACCGTCATTAATATAACCACCAGCAGCCGACTCTAAAAAGTCGATACCCGTTACAGTTTCATTACTCACAAAGTTGATCCTGTCGTCAAATTTAGTGGCGTAATATGTTAGGCTAGCGCTTAAATCTTTAGAGGAATAACGCAGGCCAAAGTCAAAGTTGTCTGCAGTTTCTGGTTTAACCACACTTAAGTCTGCATCATCACGCTCTAACACCGCATCTTTAATTGAAGCATAGTTTTGTGCAAAACCAGCGAACATCTCAAGTCCAGTGACAGGTAAAGGTGCCACAAAACCGGCCGAGAAGAGCAAGTCTGAATCTGAAGATACGCCCTGATCGTTAGTTGCATTAAATCTGTCGTTTTTCGACACATCAACAAAAAACTGCTTGAAACCAAAGTGTGCTTTAGCAAAACCTAAATCAAGTTGGTCTTCAAGGTAAAACATCGTAGTTTTTACTGGGAATTCGCGATCGTACTGAACCCAATAAGGGGTTTCATCAAAACGGTAACTAGTCGCCGAATCAATGATTTTCTGCCAACTACGATTTTCATCACGCGTGTAATCTTCGTACCAGAAACCACCACGAAGCGTATTATCCATACCGGCTATACGCGCATCCCAGATAAAGTCAGCATTGATACCAATACGTGATTTTTCATAATTAGTTGTGCGATATGAACCTACTGGAATAGCCCCTTGTTCATAACAACCTGGGTCATACTCAGCGCCTGCGCCTCCGTAAGGGAAACTAATAGAGCTTTCACAACCATCGATAGGACTAAGCTGAACACCCGCTCTGTCAACAAAGAAAATTTGTCCTAAAAAGTCACCACCATAAACCGTGTTGCCAGACACCACTTCAGAATGACCAACACCTTCTCCGTCATCAGTCACATTCACTAGGTAAGGCGGCACCCAATCACCACGACCTTCGTTATTGTGATAATAAACATTGGTACTAAATGCCACGTCACCGACTGTAAAGTCAGCCTTCAAATACGTAAAAAAGTTTTCTCTTAATGTAGACCAACCACGTCGATAAGCTTGATCTTGGTAAGGAATACCTGTCCATTCGTTGGTCAGTTGATCCCAACTAGAATTTTGCTCAAATTGCGACAAACCATAGATACGTTGGTAATTGTCTTCATGGGTATCGTCATAAGATGCATAAGCAGTCAAATTAACGTCACCGATAGTGCTGATCACTTTTGCAGCAAAATGGTCACGCACATTTTCAGCAGTTTGATCCATCCAGTCACTACTTTCTTGGTTAGACATACTGAACCATGCAAAAGTATCTTTCGCTATTTCGCCTGTTTCATAACGTGCAAAGAATTTTCTACCATCAAACTCAGCAAACGTAGTGCTGACAACCAAACGCTCGTTTACACCAGGCATCAATGTAACAAAATCGAGGGTGCCACCCAATGCTTCATGGGAACGAGAAGCAATATCTGCCGTACCTTGTGACACATCGACTCTGGCTAAGTTTTCGGTATCAATATAACGATTAGCTTTTGCGCCGCCGCCATAATTGGAGTTACCGTTGGCAATGCCATCTATGGTCATACCAATCTGCTGTTGAGATAAATCAACTTGGAAACCACGAATAGAAATACTGGTGGACCAATCGTCAGCACCAAAAGTATCACCTTCGTTAATTAATACCCCTGGCAAGTTATCAATGGCAGCCAATACACTGGTCATGGATGTTTGCTGCTTCATCATTTCATCTGATGTTTGGTTGTTAGCATAAGATACACTTCTGCCGACTACTGTGATCGACTCCATGCTTTCTTCTGACTCTTCTGCTCCTAGGGCAGGCGCCATCAATGCGCAGGTACCCAGTGCAACGGATATAGATAAAGTTAAGTTGGATAGTGTTTTAGTACTCATTCTGTATTGCCCCATTTAATGTTTTTTCTTGGGCGTAATATGAATGGGCAATGTGAACCTGAGATGTACTTTTATTGACGCTTTGATGATAGTTTTACTGTATTTTTTAGGCAAACTAATGACATCTTTGTGTCATTAGTTTATTTTTTGACCAAATGGGTAAACACTATTTTTCAATAAAAAACGTGCCCCAACCGTCGTAATCAACGTTATGTTTAATAGCAATAGCAAAAAGTTTATCGGTATCTTGGTTGATTAAATTTGCATCCAACATACGTTCGACCACGGCATCAAAACAAAAGACTTCCTCACCATCTTCCAACTCTAACTCCTCGGCATCACCTACTTCAAAACCGGCTTTAAAGGCATCAACAGCCGCTTTTTCTAATACGTCAAAGTCAGCACTAGCAAAGTGATACTCAATAGTATGTGCTTGACTGGCGTCACTGCCATCTTCGATCAATGCTTCAATCGTTTCTTGATTAAACTCATGCCATTCGGCTAGTTCGGATGTTTCTTGTGAATTCATAAAATATGCCTCTGAGCTAACCGGATCAACCGATTTTGTTATCCAATTCTGCATCAACTTTTTTAATCTGTTGCTGCATTTTTTGATGAAAATATTCAGCATTTTGTTTAATAGATTTATGTTCATCCATAAACTCAGGCTCTGACAGTTCGATTAACAACGTGCCATTATCCCATCTGTTTAATTTTATTTTATCATGTAAGCGGCTAGCAGTAATCATCACTATGGGTTCATTGGTCGCTTTGGCAATGCGAAAAGCACCTGTTTTAAAGGGCAATAATCCACGATTATAGCTGCGAGTACCCTCAGGGAAAAACCACACGGATAAGCGCCTTTTTTGAATTTTTTGCACTGTACCTAGTAAGGTATCATGAGCGCGACCAGAGTTTTTTCGGTCGATCATAATGTTACCGGTTAACCAATATATCTGGCCAACCACAGGTATCCACTTAAGGCTTTTTTTACCGACTGTTACTGTACCTTTTTGCGTCGCACCGCAGATCGTCAATAAATCATAACTATTTTGGTGATTCGCAATATAGACGAATGGCCCACCTTGTTTGACGCTGTCGGGTACCCTGATTTCAATTTTCAATCCCAGTAAAGCCGACACCGAACTATACAAAGCACCAGCAGCGTGAACGTTATCTCGATGAAAGGGCCGCAGCAAACAAATCAATATGAGAACTATGTTTATCAGCAAAAAATAAAAAAATATCGCAACTATGCGTAAAAGCGCTAACAAGGCCTATCCTGATCAATAAATTAGTCGCAGATTATACTCACTTTTAGCCAGTAGCTAAAACACTTATACTATTTGTATTTTTATCTAAGTATTTTTCAACATTTTTTATTGCCACATAAATATATGAATTAAACTCTTAATTAGCCGATACTTAATAAATCCATAAATTATTTCGTTCATTAAGGCTATTCATTCTATGTAAGTGTTTACATATGAAGATATTCTCACCGACCTATTGGATGAAATCAGCGAGTTTTATGAAGCCAGTGAACAGACCTTAATCGAATTAGAATTAGAATTAGAATTAGAATTAGAGTAAAAACGAGAAGATAACGAATAACAACGTTCATTTTTTCATTCAATCCATACTATTAAAGGCGACCTGGGACTAGTTGATTTTTCGCCGCTTATCCCGCTTATTTAACTCGCCGAAGACCTTCTTGATTATTTACGTAAAGGTCAAAATCAATACACCAGCAATATGAGTGACTTGGTGTTACTGATCATAGATAAAGTCAAAGTATTCGCGCAGAATCGAATCCAAACTGGGCAAACTCGGTATGATGAGAAAGTTTTTGAGCGACTTGTTGACCCTATCAAACATATTACCCCTGAAAATAGTGCTGAACATGAATAATTATTAGCCAAAGGGCAGTTTCAACAAAGTGGATGCAGGCTTTTAATAATGCACCGGCGGCGTTATTAACGAATGAACGTGCTAAACTAATAAATAACTTGAGAGTATAAAAAAGCAGTACTCATAGGATTTAAAGAATACTTCATCACCCTTAACAAAACACACCCAAAACACCACTAACATTTCAGAGTTTTTAGATGACATTGATAAATACATGATGACGGTGATTATACTTTAGGGGACCGAATTAAATAAGCTACCACCAATATAACTCGATTGGATAAAGCGGCAGAGAACAAACCAGCAATTATTTAACTGGCTGTTTCCACTCTACATATATTGCATTACATATCTAACTCTTTGAGTTTACGGGTCAGTGTATTTCTCCCCCAACCTAAACGCTTAGCTGCATCTTGTTTGTGTCCATGTGTGAAGTGCAAAGCACGCTCTAACAAAATACGCTCAAAACTCATAATCGCATCATCTAGTATATTATTATGACCGGTTTGTAATTGCGTATCTGCCCAACTAGCAAGAAGTGTTTGCCAATTACCAGTCTGAGCAGTTTCTGCGGTTGATACTGGCTGTTGGTTAATTTCTGGCGGTAAGTCGTGAGGAAGCACTTCTTGACCACTAGCCATCACCGTTAACCAACGACACATATTTTCAAGCTGCCGAACATTACCTGGCCAGGGTAAATTAGCCAAAACTTTTTTAGTCTCTTTACTAAGTGATTTAACTTCAACTGCAAGCTCTACCGCCGCTTTTTGCAAAAAATGCGCCGCTAAAATTGGAATATCTTCACGCCTTTCACTGAGTGTGGGTATATGAATACGTATGACATTTAATCTGTGATACAAATCTTCACGAAATTTTCCCTCGGATACGCGCTGTTCCAAGTTTTGATGAGTCGCAGCAATAATTCGCACATCTACAGTGACTGGATTATGACCGCCGACTCGGTAAAATTGGCCATCTGCTAACACGCGCAAAAGTCTGGTTTGCACGTCAATGGGCATATCGCCGATTTCATCTAAAAATAATGTACCACCATTAGCTTGTTCGAAACGCCCTTGCCTTGCAGCTTGTGCCCCAGTGAACGCACCTTTTTCGTGACCAAACAACTCAGATTCAATGAGGTCGGCCGGTATTGCCGCCATGTTTAGCGCAATAAAAGTATTCTCTGAGCGTGGACTATGACGATGTAATGCATGTGCCACTAACTCTTTACCTGTGCCTGATTGACCGTTAATCAACACACTAATGCTCGAACGAGATAAACGTCCAACGGCTCTAAACACCTCTTGCATAGCTGGGGCTTCGCCAATAATCTCAGTCGCTTTGACTAATTCAGGAGGCTTATTCTTACTAGATTGTTCTCGCGCATGGGTTAGCGCCCGCTGAACTAAATTGACTGCTTCGTCGATGTCGAAGGGTTTGGGTAAGTACTCAAATGCACCACTTTGATAGGCATTCACCGCACTGTCTAAATCAGAATGGGCGGTCATAATAATCACAGGAATATTTTCAAAACGCTTATGCACCTCACGTAATAACACCATCCCATCCATTTGTGGCATACGAATATCTGACACTATCACTTCAGGCGGTTGCCCTGTTTCTAACTGCAATAATAAGTCTTGGGGGTTTTCAAAACTGAAACATGAAATATTCGCTGCCTGCAACGCTTTTTGTAATACCCAGCGAATTGAGCTGTCGTCATCGACTATCCATACTGGTTCTGCACTCATGCCTGTGGCTCCTTTTTATCAATGGGTATATATATAGTAAATGCTGTTCTGCCAGGCCAACTATCGACTTCAATTTTTCCGCGGTGATGACCGATCAGAGTTTGAGATATAGATAAACCTAAACCACTACCTTCTTTTTTACTGGTAACCATAGGGTAAAACAATGTGTTTTTAAGTTTAGTGGGGATGCCCGGGCCGTTGTCGATAATTTGAATTTTTACGCATAGCGGGTAACAAGCACCATGAATGCTCACTTGACGTTCTACTCTAGTCATTATTGTAATTTTAGCTACTATATCCTGGTGTTCTGACAACACTTGCACACTGTTTCGCACTATATTTAATGTGGCTTGCTGCATCATATCTTGATCTAAATACACATCTGGAATACTTGGATCATAATCCCTTGTTATAGCAATATTATGGCTGGGATCAAGTTGTACCAAGGTACAGACTTTCTCGAGCACTTGATGCACGTTCTGCCAATCAAAATTTGGCCTCAAATTAGGTCCCAATAAACGATCAACTAAATTGGTAAGCCTATCGGATTGTTCAATAATAACTTGGGTAAATTCTTTCAACTCATCACTAGGTAGCTGCTTAGCGAGTAGTTGTGCCGCGCCTCTGATGCCGCCTAATGGATTTTTAATTTCGTGGGCTAATCCACGCACCAACTCTCGGGCAGCCTGCTGTTGCGCCCATTGGCGATTTTCTTGACTGATTTTTTTCTGTTGTTCCACCAGTCTAATTTCGACTAATATTCGTTGATTTGGTTTTTCCAATATATAAGTAACAGAAACGTCAGCTCGGGTGTGTCGGCCATCAGTAAATTTGAAGGCGACTTCACTATCAGAATAAACGTCACCAAATTCCGTAAAGTTTTGAAAGCGTTCAAAATCTAGACTAGAGGAGGCTATAAACTGATTGAATGAACAACCCATTAACAAATTCAAACTACGTTCAAATACATTTTGCGCAGCATGATTAGCATATTGGACAATTAATTTATTGTCTAACACAAGCACGGCCGTCGATAGATTATCGAGTAAATTTTCAGTAGTGGTAGATTCAGACATAAATTCAACTTTTAATGCACTTATATAGTGCAAAGTATTATTTAGCTGCCTTGATATAGATACTACTTTTTATAAAAATAAACCGATTTACACTAGTTAGCATTGATCAAAGCAGAAGCTTTGTGCAGATAAAAGGTCTGCTGATTCGACGATGCAAGGATCTTGCCTGAGTTGTCAAGAAAATCAATTTGAATGGTGTGAGCGCCTCGATGAACATTTTCTAATTGAAATTTACTTTTTAATTGAGTTTTAACTATCTTATTATCAATAACTAATTGAAATTTTCCAGATTTTTGGGGTGCCACTTCTGCATGAATGGTGACTGCACCGGAATTATCACGTAATGTTTGTCCCGCAGCGGGAGAAAGAATAAATACTTGATACTGCACTTCAGGACTGAGTTTTTTTATAGGATTAAGTTGGCTAGTTGTTTGGCTGGCAGCATTATTGAGAGTAGGAACAACAACAGTATTCATAGAGGATAGGTTAACAGGTACCGCACCATCGCTGCGAACATCACTGTAAACCACGCTGCCATCGGCCTTTATCGTTTTATACACCACCTGCGCCGAAACACTTATGCACAATAATAATAAACAGATAACAAAGGCGAATCTCATAGTATGTCATACTCCAAATATCAGCGACTCTTTGCCGCAGAGTGAGTCATTAAGTGTAGCCTTATTACAGGTAAAAAAAAGCCCGCAAATGCGGGCTTGTGATTTATTTTAATGACTATTCAAGATAATCAGCTAAAAGCTTGGAGTTTTATACGCTGTAATACATATCAAACTCAACTGGGTGAGTTGTCATGTTTAGCTTTTCAACTTCTGCACTTTTTAGCTCGATGTAAGCATCGATGGATGCATCAGACATAACCCCACCAGCGGTTAAGAATTCACGGTCGTTGTTAAGGGCTTCTAGTGCTTGCTCAAATGAACTACAGACTTGAGGTATGGCTGCTGCTTCTTCTGCAGGTAAGTCATACAAGTCTTTATCCATTGAATCGCCAGGGTGAATCTTGTTTTTAATCCCATCAAGGCCAGCCATCAACATGGCAGTGAATGCTAAGTAAGGGTTGCCTGTTGGGTCAGGGAAACGCACTTCAATACGACGAGCTCTGTCGCTGGTGACAAAAGGAATACGGATAGAAGCAGAACGGTTCCGAGCAGAATATGCCAACATCACAGGCGCTTCAAAGCCAGGTACTAAACGTTTGTATGAGTTAGTAGAAGCATTAGTAAAAGCATTGATTGCGCGAGCATGTTTGATAATACCGCCAATGTAGAACAAAGCTTCTTCAGACATTCCGGCATACTTGTCACCTGCAAAGATGTTTTTACCATCTTTAGAAATTGATTGGTGAACGTGCATACCTGAACCATTATCGCCAACTAGAGGCTTAGGCATAAAGGTAGCAGTCTGTCCGTAAGCATGTGCAACGTTATGCACTACATACTTATATATTTGCACTTCATCTGCTTTTTTAACCAAAGTATTAAAAAGGCAGGCAATTTCATTTTGACCAGCAGTCGCGACTTCATGGTGATGTGCTTCAACTGTTAAGCCCATTTCTTCCATAACCATACACATAGCCGCGCGGGTATCATGAGCTGAATCGACTGGAGGAACAGGGAAATAACCGCCTTTAACACCAGGTCGGTGCGCCATGTTGCCTTCTTCAAATTCTGAGCCTGAATTCCACTTGGCTTCGCTTGAATCAATTTTAAACATTGATCCGGCCATATCTGTGTGGAAACGTACATCGTCAAACAAGAAAAATTCTGGTTCAGGACCAAACAAAGCTGTGTCACCAATGCCCGTAGACTTCAAATATTCTTCTGCACGACGTGCGACAGAGCGAGGATCACGGTCATAACCCTGCATAGTCATAGGCTCTAAGATATCGCAACGGATATTGATTTGTGTTTCTTCAGCGAATGGGTCAAGTACAGCGGTATCGCCATCAGGCATTAAAATCATGTCTGATTCATTAATGCCTTTCCAACCAAGTATAGAAGAACCATCAAACATTTTGCCTTCTTCGAAGAAATCTTCAGTCACTTGATGAGTAGGAATAGAAACGTGTTGTTCCTTGCCTTTGGTATCGGTAAAGCGTAAATCAACAAATTTAGCTTCGGTTTCTTTAATAAGGTCTAAGGCCTTTTGTGCTGACATGGTGTCCTCCAGATTAAAAGTATAAATATATCAGTCGGAGTCGATTCACTCCAAACCCATAACTTATTAGTGTAAAGCGATTATCATGCCACATACTTAAGTGATTGGAATGCCTTTTGTTTATGTCTTTTTAGAATAGCGTAAACGAAAAAAACATCACCAAACGAACCAATATAATGCAACGCTGCACCATAATAAAGCAGAAGCACTTAAATGCATCACCTGAGGTCGCCAGGTTAATGCAATGTTAAACAATTGAGAGGCCTTCCTTTATTTACAGCTATATGAATTTGAAGTTCGCTAAATGTTGGATAAAACTGTATAATATGCCCCGATAAAATTTCAGTTAATTTTGCGGCTCGTTACTAACGTACGAGTAACCGCCATCACAGAGTATAGATAATGAGTTCATCAACCACCTCAATCGAAAATTTGAGGAACATAGCGATAATTGCCCACGTCGACCACGGTAAAACCACCTTAGTTGATAAGTTATTACAACAGTCGGGTACATTAGAAGAAAGTCGCGGCGAAGCCGAAGAACGCGTGATGGACTCAAACGATATTGAGAAAGAACGTGGTATTACCATTCTTGCAAAAAACACGGCAATTAAATGGAACGAATTCCGCATCAATATAGTAGACACGCCTGGGCACGCCGATTTCGGTGGTGAAGTAGAGCGCGTTATGTCTATGGCCGATTCAGTCTTGTTATTGGTGGATGCACAAGAAGGCCCCATGCCACAAACCCGTTTTGTGACACAAAAAGCCTTTGCTCAAGGTTTAAAGCCAATCGTTGTTATCAACAAAATTGATAAGCCAGGCGCTCGTCCAGATTGGGTCATGGATCAAGTTTTTGATTTGTTCGATAACTTAGGTGCAACGGACGATCAACTCGATTTTCAAGTGGTATACGCATCCGCTATAAATGGTTGGGCGACCAACGACTTAGATGTCCCTTGCGATAACATGACGCCTTTGTTTGAAACGATCATCAAACACGTTAAGCCACCTGCTGCCGATATTAACGGCCCATTACAAATGCAAATATCTCAACTTGATTACAACTCTTATGTGGGTGTAATAGGTATAGGTCGTATTATCAGTGGTTCGGTTAAGCCTAACCAAGCAGTGACTATTATTGGTGCTGACGGTAACACACGTAATGGTAAAATTGGACAAGTACAAGGTTACTTAGGTTTAGAACGTCACGAAGTAGATTCTGCTGATGCGGGTGATATTGTTGCAATTACTGGTGTTGGCCAGCTTAAAATCTCCGATACAGTGTGTGATCCAGCTGAAGTGTTAGCGTTACCGCCTCTTTCTGTTGATGAACCAACAGTGACCATGACATTTCAAGTTAATAACTCTCCTTTTGCTGGTAAAGAAGGTAAGTTCGTTACTTCACGTAATATCCTTGAACGTTTACAGCACGAGTTGATCCACAACGTGGCACTTAAAGTGGAAGAAATACCAACTGATCCGGATAAATTCCGCGTGTCAGGTCGTGGTGAACTTCACTTAGGCATATTAATTGAAAACATGCGTCGTGAAGGATACGAATTAGCCGTTTCTCGCCCAGAAGTGATTTTAAAGCAAGTTGATGGTGTCACTCACGAACCTTACGAATCGGTCACTATCGATGTTGAAGAACAACATCAAGGTTCTGTCATGGAACAGTTGGGTACCCGTAAAGGTGAGTTAACCAATATGGCGCCAGACGGCAAAGGCCGTATACGTATGGATTTCATGATCCCTAGCCGTGGCTTGATTGGTTTTCAAACAGACTTTATGACCATGACTTCAGGTTCTGGTTTGATGTACCACACGTTTGACCACTATGGTCCACACAAAGGCGGTGAAATAGGCCAACGCAAGAATGGCGTATTGATTGCTAATGCTACGGGTAAAGCACTAACGAATGCCTTGTTTAATTTACAAAGTCGCGGACGTTTATTTATCGGCCATGGCCTTGAAGTATACGAAGGCATGATTATTGGTATTCACGCCCGTGAAAATGACCTAACGGTTAACGCTCTTAAAGGCAAGCAGTTAACGAACGTACGTTCATCTGGTACCGACGAAGCGCAAAGCTTAGTGCCACCGATTGTCATGACGTTAGAGCAAGCGCTTGAATTCATCGACAACGACGAATTGGTTGAAGTGACCCCTATCAGTACGCGTATTCGTAAAAAGTTATTGACTGAAAACTTACGTAAGCAAGCAGGTCGTCCGTCTAAAGGATAAATTTTCGAGCTTTTAAAAGATTATATTAAAACCGGCGAAAGCCGGTTTTAATATAATCTGCACTGAAGCTAATCATTATCAGCAACTAACATGGACAACCTTACAATTTACCCAAAGCCACATATCCCAGTAAAATATTTTATATCATTGTTATGTTCAAATGATTTATCGCCTTTACGTTTTTAAAATGTATAATCCGCGCGCACAAATTTTCAGCAATTTAGCTACGTATTACTTTAGTGAGTAATGGTCTTAAATGACACATGAGTGGCCCTAAGAGAGTAAAAACAATGCGTTCACCCAATACCTCAATCGAAAATTTGAGGAATATAGCTATCATAGCCCACGTTGACCACGGCAAAACCACCCTAGTTGATAAGTTATTACAACAGTCTGGCACCTTAGAAAGCCGCGGCGTAGCCGAAGAACGTGTGATGGACTCAAACGATATTGAGAAAGAACGTGGTATTACCATTCTTGCAAAAAACACGGCAATTAAATGGAACGA
>ENA-OQVM01004300-OQVM01004300.1-marine-metagenome-genome-assembly--contig:-NODE-4300-length-14617-cov-17.241541_pt1 | contig 14617 bp, 14 predicted proteins | sample MGYA00237776_ERZ505498 | MGnify/ENA primary metagenome ERZ505498 (study PRJEB26159, sample SAMN06265151) | marine metagenome | isolation source: Helgoland LTER site | place: Germany:Helgoland, sampling... | reverse complement strand
TGCGATGGGAAAAAAAATAGAATTAAAAAAAGTTCACTGGGATCATTTAAGTAATGCTACAGGTTTATTTTTTATAGCACTCGGGTTTATCAACCTATATGTTGCCTATAATTTCGAGGAAGATACTTGGGTAAATTTTAAGCTTTTTGGGATTACAGGCATCTTATTTATATACATCATTTTTCTTACCCTCTACATCACAAAGGTCAGTAAGAAGTAAATGTGGTACGTTATTTTATGCAAGGATAGACCTAACAGCCTCCTACTCAGACTTGAGGGACGCACTGCCCATCGAGAAAGATTAGTAAAACTTCAAAATGAGGGACGACTGCTTGTAGCTGGCCCCTTCCCTAGCTCAGATTCCTCAGAGCCGGGTGAAGAAGGTTTTACTGGGAGCATGATTGTTGCAGAGTTTAAATCCATAGATGATGCAGAGACTTGGGCAAAAAAAGATCCATACGTTTCAATGGATGTATATGAGGATGTTGAAGTGAAGCCTTTCATTAAGGTGCTTCCTGGGTAACTACAAAGATGACTGAAGATATAATAAAAGAAAGACTTTCATTTTTAAAACCAACTCAATTCAATTTAGAAAATGAAAGTGAGTTGCACCGAGGTCATAAAGGCAATTCAGGTGGAGAGCATTTTAATTTATATATTGTCAGTGAATTTTTCGAGGGCAAGAATACTATGGAGCGCCACCGTATTATTTATAACGCACTTGAAGGCCTTATACCCAAAAAAATTCATGCCTTAAGTTTAAAAACATTTGCGCCAAAAGAGCTCTAAATTCTTGTAATGAGAATAGTTCTCATTTAAAATTATTAAATGATTTTAACTGAACTAAGCGAAGGTGAGATTGCAATAGTTGAAGGGTTTGTAAAAAAAACCTCCTTCAATGATAGATTGATTGCGCTTGGCGTAAAAAAGAACAAAGAAATAAAGGTTATAAGAAAATCTAGTTTTGACGGACCCCTTCATGTTGAGGTTGGCACGACTCAACTAATGTTAAGAAATCTAGTCGCAAAAGAAATAATAATATCTCAAGAGTAAAAAAATCATTTAAATGAAAAAAACAGTTCTTATAGGAATGCCTAACACAGGCAAGTCCACATTTTTTAATAAAATCAGCGGTGCTTCGGCAAGGGTTGGAAACTGGCCAGGGATAACTGTCGATCTAAGCAGTATAAAAACATTAATAAATGGTGAGATGACCGAACTAATTGATTTGCCTGGAATATATAATTTAAATGGTTATTCGGAGGATGAAGAGGTAGTAATAAACTTTATCGATAACAATAAAATAGACCAAGTCTTTTTTATTATGAATTCAACGCAAATTGATAGACAGCTCCCCCTGGCTATAAGCATACAAAAACTTGGAGTTCCGGTCATCATATTGGCAAACATGATTGACGAAGCCAAAGCACTAGGCATCACCTTTGACTTCGAACAAATGACCAAGTTACTTGGTTGTCCAGTCCTTCCAATCAGTGCCAAGTATGGCCAAGGACTCGAGAAGATAAATAATACAATTAACGCCCCAAAAAAAATAAAGGCTGATCTTCAAGCAATTGATGAGCAACTATTATCACAAAAGATTTTTGATAAAACAGTAAACATGCCTCTTATCTTAAACGATAAAAAAACTAAGTTGCTCGACAGTATTTTTCTTCATCCATTTTTTGGAATTCCAATATTTTTAACTATTATCTTCAGCTTGTTCCAATTTATCTACACATTAGGTGCCCCCATTCAGGAATATATGGGAGATTTTTTTAGCTATCTACAGATAAATCACCTTCAAGACTTATCAGCTAACTTACCACCCCTGCTTAAAAGCTTTTTATTCGACGGCTTGTATGCTGGCTTTACGACAGTGGCTGCGTTTGTCCCGATAATAATTATTTTCTTCTTTGTAATGACCATCGTAGAAGATAGCGGATACTTTTCCAGGGCCGCGTTTTTAATGGATAAATTAATGGAAAAGATGGGTTTGGATGGAAGAGGTTTTGTAATGATGCTCATGGGTTACGGTTGCAACGTTCCAGCCCTTATGGGGACAAAGATTATGCGTAATCAGAACTTAAGATTCTTGACTATGCTAACTATCCCTTTTTCGCTTTGCTCAGCAAGGCTTCAGGTTTTTTTGTTCCTTACCTTGGCCTTCTTAACCTCATTCTATGGGGCATTAACTTTATTCTTTTTATATTTACTTAGTTTCTTTACTATTTTCCTGACTGCGATAGTTTTTAAAAATAAATATAAAAATCGTGAGCCTTTAATTCTTGAGTTACCCCCCTATCGCTTTCCAACAATCTCTCATATATTTAAAAGAGGTAATCACGAGGTATTTAACTTTCTAAATCGAGCTACAAAATTTATTGTTTTAGGTGTGGTTGCTGTTTGGTTGCTCACCTACTTCCCTAGTGAGTATCCAGTTGCAAGCGAGAACACTTATGCTGGAAGAATTGGTAGCTTCTTTGAGCCTATTTTTAGCCCTATCGGTATTGATCAAATGTTAATCGTTGCATTAATGTTTGGCTTCATAGCCAAAGAAATACTCATTGGTGCATTGGCCGTTATATTTGGCTTTGAGGGTTTAGAGCTCGGCAACCACCTAAAAGAAATTTTTACTAATGGGCAAGCGATAAGCTTTATGATTTTTACTTTAATTTATACCCCATGTGTTTCAACCATCGCGACTATTCGTAATGAATCAAAAAGCTGGCGGTTAACATTAGAGTCTGTCATCTGGTCACTCCTGCTAGCATGGATAGCTAGTTTTATTTTCTATCAGAGTTACGAATATTTTGTAAAATGAAATGAATGATTAGTGTTATTTTATAAAGTCATTTATTATTCAGGTTAGCAAATTTAGGTTAATCATTTATCATCAGCAAGATGCAAAAAAATCAAATTACATTTTTTTTAGGCAACGAAATATACTCTCAATTTCGTAAAACAGCACTCGAAGATCAAGTAAAAAACAAAAATTCAGAAATAATTTCTATCGACGTAAATGACACCTATGTAATTGAATCTAATACCTTATTATCTGAAAGTGCCAAGCGAAACCTCCAAAAAATTCTTAACTCTGACAAAGGTTCATTAACCAACATTAAAATTGGAGATAACTTATTTATTGGGCCCCGAGTTGGAACAATCTCTCCATGGAGTTCCAGAGCAACAGATATAATAAAAAATTGTGGGATAAACATATTAAGAGCAGAAAAACTAAGCTTATTTACCTTTAAAACAAAATCTAATAAGAAGCTTTCAAAAAAAGAACTTATTGAGATTGGGTGTCTCATTTACGACCAGATGACCGACTCAATTTTTCTCACACAGGAAAGTATAAAAAATCTTTTCATTCATAAGCAACCTTCAAAATTAAGTCATGTTGATATTTCCAATGGGTTAAAGGCGCTTCAGGATTTTAATCTATCTCAAGGTCTTGCGTTATCTAATGAAGAGATAGATTACCTTTATAATTATTTTAAGTCAGAGAATAGAAACCCTACCGATGCTGAGCTTATGATGTTTGCACAGGCTAATTCTGAACATTGTAGACATAAAATATTTAATGCTGATTGGGAGATTGAGGGCCAACCTCAAGAGAGATCGTTATTTAAGATGATTAAGAATACTCATGAGCTATCGCCTCAAAATACCGTCGTAGCCTATTCTGATAATTCATCCATCATAGAGGGTTCAGAGATTAAGCGTTTTTATCCAAATAAAAAAGATTTATTTGGTGAAAATATAGAGCTAACTCACTACCTAATGAAGGTTGAAACCCATAATCATCCAACTGCAATATCTCCTTTTGCTGGAGCTGCAACTGGGGCTGGAGGTGAAATAAGAGATGAAGGAGCAACTGGCAGAGGTTCAAAACCAAAAGCAGGTTTATCTGGATTTTCTGTTTCCAATTTAAATATTCCTAACTTTATTCAACCTTGGGAAAGAAATCTTATGGGTTCTCCCGATAGAATAGCTTCACCACTAAAAATAATGATTGATGGGCCAATTGGTGCGGCTTCTTATAATAACGAATTTGGAAGGCCAAATATACTCGGCTACTTTCGTACACTTGAGACTCACCATAATGGGGAAAATATTGGTTACCACAAACCAATAATGCTCGCAGGTGGAGTCGGGAGTATTAGCAATAAACACACTCACAAAAAATCGCTTTCAGAGGGTGATCTTCTCATTCAGCTAGGTGGGCCAGCAATGCTAATTGGTCTTGGAGGTGGTGCTGCATCAAGTATGAACACAGGATCAAATCAAGAGAATCTAGATTTTGCATCTGTACAAAGAGGTAATCCAGAGTTACAGAGGAGAGCTCAAGAGGTTATTGATGCTTGCTGGCAATTGGGTGACAAGAATCCCATATTAAGTATTCATGATGTAGGTGCAGGGGGCCTTTCAAATGCTTTTCCAGAATTAATCCATGATGGGGGTGCTGGTGCAATGATGGATATTCGTAAAATAGATAATGAAGAGCTATCTATGTCACCCAAAGAAATTTGGTCAAACGAGGCACAAGAACGTTATGTGCTAGCTATTAATAAAGAAAGTCTTAAGCAATTTTCCTCAATTTGTAAAAAAGAGAGGTGCCCTTTTGCTGTGATAGGAGAAGCAAAGGATCAACAGAAACTCATAATATCTGACTCTTTATTGAATGATGATGTCGTTAATATGAACCTTGATGTGTTGCTTGGGAATCCACCAAAACTTAAAAAAATTGTAAAAAAACCTGCGAATATTGCCCAAGAGTCTTTTTCGTTCAAATCAACTAGTCTCCTAAGTTCTATCTCTAGAGTTCTTCATTTCCCAAGCGTTGCGAGCAAAAATTTTCTTATTACTATTGGTGATCGCTCTGTGACGGGCTTAGTTGCAAGGGATCAGATGGTAGGCCCTTGGCAAGTCCCCGTATCCGATGTTGGGGTTACAAAAAGTACATTTAATTCGATCACGGGTGAAGCAATGGCAATTGGAGAAAAAGCCCCTATTGCAATTACAAATGCAGCGGCATCCGCAAGAATGTCTGTGGCAGAAGCAATTACAAATATCGCAGCCAGTGCAATTAAAAGTATAAGCTTAATTAAGCTATCAGCCAATTGGATGGCTGCCTCAGGCGAAAACGATCGAGATTATGAGTTATTTGAGGCTGTCAAAACAGTGGGTATGGAGCTCTGTCCAAAATTAGGAATAAGCATTCCAGTTGGTAAAGACTCTATGTCCATGAAAACCTCATGGAATGACAATGATTCAAAAACAGTCACATCACCACTATCATTAATAGTTTCGGCTTTTAGTGAAACTTATAATGTTAATAAAACGCTTACTCCACAACTCAACCTTGAAAAATCAAGTTCATTGATCTTAATCGATCTTGGAAATAACAAAAATAGGATGGGTGGATCTTGCTTTAACAGTGTTAATAATATTAATGGTGGAGTTACCCCTGACTTAGATGATCCGATTTTAATCAAAAATTTCTTTGATGGTATCCAAAATTTAAACAAGAAAGATAAAATTCTTGCATACCATGACCGTTCCGATGGAGGTCTCATTACAACAGTCCTCGAGATGGCTTTTGCTGGTCACTGTGGTATCGACTTTCATTTAAATGTAGAAGATGAAATGGTTAATTTTTTATTTAATGAAGAATTAGGTGCGGTTATACAAGTCTTAGAAAATGATGAAATTGAAATTTTAAAATATTTAAATGATGAATTAGGCCTTGCAGCCCAAGTGATCGGAGCCCCTAATAATAAACAATGTATAAAAATTTATAATGAGTCAAATTTGATTTTAGAAAGCTCACGAGGCAAGTTACAACAGGATTGGGCAGAAACAAGCTATAAAATACAATCAATTCGCGATAATCCTAAAACCGCTAAGGAAGAATTTGACTTAATTCTTAATGACTCTTTTGAAGGCATACAGCCAAAAATTAATTTTGATATTCCAAAATCAATACACATAAAAAAAACAAAGCCGAAGGTAGCTATCTTGAGAGAGCAAGGTATTAATGGACAAAGTGAAATGGCTGCTGCTTATAATTATGCAGGCTTTGATTCCTTTGATGTCCATATGTCCGAATTAAGTGATGGAACAAAAAATTTAAATGACTTTCAAGGGTTAGCAGCATGTGGAGGTTTTTCATACGGTGATGTTTTGGGTGCTGGGAGGGGTTGGGCAAACTCCATACTTTTTAATGAAAAAGTTCGTGATTCATTTCAAAAGTTTTTTGAAAGAGATAATACAATTGCGCTTGGCGTTTGTAATGGTTGTCAAATGATGAGTCACATTAAAGAAATTATTCCAGGTACTGACTTATGGCCAACATTCATAAAAAATGAATCTGAGCAATTTGAAGCAAGATTTTTGTCAGTTGAAGTTAAAAAAAATAACTCTCTATTTTTTGATGGAATGGCAGATAGCATTATTCCGGTAGTTGTATCGCATGGAGAAGGAAGGGCTAGTTTTTCTGATAAAAATAATCTAATTGAAATGTTAAAAAATGAACAGATTACCTTAAAATTTGATGACAAAAATGGAACTTTATCATACCCAAATAATCCAAATGGTAGTCAAGATTCTGTAACTGGAGTGAGCAGCTATGATGGGAGAGTTACTATAATGATGCCTCATCCCGAAAGGAATTTTAGAAGCGATCAAAATTCATGGCATCCAAAAAATTGGGAAGAATTTGGTCCTTGGTATAGAATGTTCGCCAATGCTAATAAATATTTTAATTAAAAATAGACAGGAATAATTATGAAATCAATAAAATCTTTAGTTGCTTTACTTTCATTACTGTTTTCTTCACTAACATTTGCTCTAAATGACGATCAAGAAATGGAATTTACTGGAGCGGTTAATGTGGGAGATATTAAAACAGTCAAAATGTATGTTGAAACAATGAATGTGAATCTTGAAGATTCCTATTTTGCTTGGACTCCACTTTTAATGGCAGCAGCAAAAAACCAACAAGAAGTCCTAGAGTACTTGGTCAAGAAAGGTGCTGATATTAATTACGTTCATCCAGTAACACGTTGGAATGCATTAATACATGCTGCTTTCAACAACAATAAAAAAATGGTGTTGTTTCTATCTGAAAATGGAATCGAAATGCAAAAGAAGCTCAAAGGTGATGTTTCACTTATTTTTGCTATGAGAGATCAAGGCAATGATGAGATGGCTGAATACTTACTATCTCTTGGTGTTAAAGATGATGGCTGTAACCCAATTGAAGATGTATGCTTCTAGATTAAATGCATGATATAAAATAGCGTAGTCAACTACGCTATTTTTTTGTCTACAAGCCAATAAGGTTCTGATATCATGTAACTTTCTTAAATCTCTGCATCATGAACCTACACGAATATCAATCGAAAACGTTACTAAAATCGTATCAAATCGATGTACCTGAGAGTCATCTCGTAAAGTCAAAAATACCAAACAGCATAAGGTTGCTTTTAGAAAAAAATGAAACATTTGTTTTTAAATCACAGATACATGCTGGAGGAAGAGGAAAATCAGGTGGGGTTAAATTAATTAGTAACTTAAAAGATGCTGAGAGTTTTATGTCTAACCAACTAGGCTCAAGACTTGTGACTTACCAAAACTTACCTCACGGTCAACCCGTCAACGAAATACTTATAGAAGAAAAAATTTCAATTCAAAAAGAGCTTTATTTTTCAATTCTTGTTGATAGGCAAACCGAGTCAATTACTATTCTTTGCTCAACTGAGGGAGGAACAGAAATTGAAGAAATAGCTAAATCAAATGATAAATTAATTTTTAAAAAATTTATTGGTTCTGGAGACCTTCCAACAGAAAAACAAATTAATTGCTTATCAAGCAAACTGAAAATTCCTACTCAAGCTCATCATGACTTTAACAAATTTGTAATGAATCTTTTCAAACTTTTTTTAGATAAAGACTTATCTCTTGTTGAAATTAACCCATTAATCGTGACCAAAGATCACAAAGTTTTAGCTCTAGATTGTAAAATTTCTCTTGATGATAATGCTCTCTTTAAGCATGAGAATCTCGAGCAGAGCTTTGATTGGTCACAAGTAGACGAAAAAGAAGCAGAAGCTCACAAAGCTGGATTAAATTATATCGCCTTAGAGGGAACCATTGGTTGCATGGTCAATGGAGCAGGACTTGCGATGGCTACGATGGATTTAATAAAACATTCAGGTGGACTACCTGCAAATTTTCTTGATGTTGGTGGTGGAGCGTCTGCTGAAACTGTCAGTAAGGCTTTTAAGATACTTTTATCTGATAAAAATGTCCGCGTAGTTTTAGTAAATATATTTGGTGGCATTATGAGATGTGATGTTATCGCCGAAGGTATTGTTTCTGCTGTAAAAGATGTTGGGATTCAAATTCCTATCGTTGTGAGGCTTGAAGGGACCAATGTTGAAATAGGGAAAAAAATCCTAGACGAGAGTAAACTAAATATAACCTCTGCGAATAGCTTAGGTGATGCCGCAAAACAAGCGGTAATTTTTTCAAAGGCTTAATTTGTCAATCTTAGTTAATAAAAATACAAGAGTTATCTGCCAAGGCTTCACAGGTCGGCAGGGAACCTTTCATAGTGAACAAGCTATTCAATATGGCACAAATTTGGTCGGAGGTGTAACCCCAGGAAAGGGTGGCCAAACTCATTTAGGCCTTCCTGTATTCAACGAAGTAAAAGAGGCCATAAAAGAAACAAATGCTGACGCAACAGTTATATACGTCCCTCCCAAATTTGCTGCTAGCTCTATTTTAGAAGCCAGTAATGCCGGGATAAAGATAATTGTTTGTATTACTGAGGGTATTCCTATATTGGAAATGCTGAAAGTAAAAAAAACAATTACCAGAAATAAAACTATTTTAATCGGCCCTAACTGTCCAGGAATTATTACACCGGATGAATGTAAAATTGGAATTATGCCTGCCAATATTCATAAACGAGGAAAGATTGGGATTGTTTCCAAGTCAGGAACACTTACCTATGAAGCAGTTCATCAAACTACTTCAATTGGATATGGACAATCTACTTGTGTTGGTATTGGTGGGGACCCAATCAAAGGTATCAACTTTATTGAATGTCTATCAATGTTTGAAAAAGATAATGAGACAGAAGGCATTATCCTAGTTGGAGAAATTGGTGGTAATGATGAAGAATTAGCTGCAGAACACATAAGAAATAATATTAACAAACCGGTTGTAGCACATATAGCAGGAATCACAGCACCCACCGGAAAAAGAATGGGACATGCCGGTGCGATTATTTCGGGAAATTCCGGTACAGCAACAAGCAAGATAAACGCTTTAGAGAAAGTGGGAGTCTTCATTGCGCATTCACCAGCTGAAATGGGAGAAACAATGAAAGGTGCTATGGATAAATACTAATGAAAAGTTTCGTCAACATTATATTGTGTGTTTGTATTTTGTTTTCTTATTCAATAAGATCAGAGGATATTCCATATCTTTTAACGGCTTCATCAAAAGGCGATATAGAGTCTGTAAAAGCAATTATTGATAGTGGTGGCAACCCCAATACTGAAGATGGAAATAAAGTGACAGCTCTTATGTATGCATCAAGAAAAAATCAAGTGGAAGTAGCAAGATATCTAATATCCAAAGGTGCTGAAGTAAATAAACAAGAAATAGATGGTTGGACTGCACTGATGTATGCATCTAAAAATAACTATAGTGATATGGTTGAGCTTCTTATCAACAATAATGCCGATTTAAAAGTTACCGACTCAGATGGTTGGACTGCTTATGGGCTTGCAGCAACCTCAGGAAATCATCAAACACTTGACTTACTTATAAAGAAAGGAATAAACCCAAATACAAGAAATTCGTCTTCAGCTACAGTCCTTATGCTTGCATGTAAAAGTGGAAATGTACCCACTATAAAAATATTAATAAAGAATGGAGCACTTCTAAATCTAAAAGATAAGTTTGGTAAATCAGCATTAGTATATTGTGTGAATAAAGATCAGATTAAAGCTACAGAATTTTTATTAGTTCATCAACCCGAGATTGACTCGCTTGATAAGTTTGAGTGGACGCCATTAATGTGGGCAGTAAAAAAAGATTATTTTGAAATTATTAAGCTACTTGTTGAGTATAAAGCTGATATTGACCATAAAGATGATGAAGGCACGCCGATTATTCAATATGCAGTTGAGAACGAATCAGTTGATGTAGTTAAATTTTTGATTGATAAGGGCGTAGATATAAATGTAACTGATCAATATGGACTCTCTCCACTTGTATATGCATTGAAAACAAAAAACAAAGCGATGGTTGATTTAATTAGATCGGCAGGTGGTGAGTATTAAATCATGAAGATAAGTCTCGCTGAAATAAATTCAAAAGTTGGCGATTTAAAATACAACGCCAATCTTATTAAAAAACATGCTGATATAGCAATTAAAAATGGAGCTGAAATTTTAATTACTCCTGAGCTAAGCCTTTGTGGTTATCCCCCTGAAGATCTTCTTCTTGAAACAGAGTTTATTGATAGATGTCAACATTACTTAATTGAGATAGCTGAAAAATTTCCAAAACTCAAAATTATTGTTGGGCATCCTAGACGAAAAAATAAATTACTCTTCAACTCAATTTCATTATTGTATGGAGGGAAAATTAATAAAGTTTATGACAAACAAAAACTTCCTAACTATGGTGTATTTGACGAGAGAAGATATTTCTCACCAAGCAAAAAACCCGGAGTTTTTAGACACAAAGGGCAAATTTTTGGGCTTCTAATTTGTGAGGATATTTGGGATGAAGGTCCTCTTGAAGAATTAAGTAAATTAAATGTTGACTATGTAGTTTGTGTAAATGCATCCCCATATGAATTCAATAAAACTAAAAGTAAGTTTAATTTTATTCAAAATAGACTTAATAAACTTAATGATTTGACCTTAATTTATCTAAACTGTGTTGGAGGTCAGGATGAGTTACTATTTGATGGAAATTCGTTCATTACAAAGCCAAAAAAATACAGCCCAAATAATCTGCCCTTTTTTTCAGGTCAGTTTAATAGTCAAAATATTATTGCAGATTTTTCAAATAAAAATCACATCGAAATTACTAGAAAATATGAAAAATTTCCATTCCATAGAAAAATTTTAGAAGATCCTATTAAACAAATTAATTCAATGAATGAGGAAAAATTTCTTATATATAATTTGTTAAATGGCTTAATACTCGCAATGAAAGACTACATAGAGAAGAACTCTATAAATAAATTATTTCTTGGGCTATCTGGTGGAATAGATTCTGCAGTAGTTCTTTTTATAGCCTCTAAAGTTATAAGTAGAGAAAAAATAACTGCAATCATGATGCCAAGTGAATTTACATCGGACGTTAGCTTAAAAGATGCAAAGAAACTTGCTTCTAATCTTGGAGTTAATTATAAGAGCATATCAATTCAAAAACATATTAAGAATTTTGAAGTAACATTCAAAAAAGACTTTGAAGGATTAGAAAAGGACATTACGGAACAAAATATTCAAGCAAGAATAAGGGGGATGATATTGATGGCTTATGCAAATAAGTTTAATGGTATGGTTCTTGCAACAGGAAACAAGAGTGAAATGGCTGTTGGATACTCAACAATTTATGGAGATATGGTAGGTGGCTTTTCCGTCTTAAAGGATGTACCTAAAACAATGGTTTATAAGATTGCAAATGAAATAAATTATAAAGAGAATATAATTCCACAGAGGATTATAGATAGAGCACCCTCTGCAGAGCTTACAGAGAATCAATTGGATGAGGATTCACTGCCCGCATATGAAATATTAGATAAGATAATTGATCTTCACATTGAAAAGAACTTCAGTGAAAAAGATTTGATTAAATTCGGTTTCTCTACAAAACTAGTAAAAAAAGTTGTAAAATTAATTAAAGTTAATGAATTTAAGAGAAGACAGTCTGCGCCGGGTCCAAAAATAACTTCAAAAGCATTCAGTAAAGATAGGCGTTACCCAATAACAAATAGATTCCAATTGTAATTTTCCAGGGGAAATAGATGAAAAAAATTGAAGCAATTATTAAACCATTTAAACTAGATGAAGTACGAGAAGCTCTCTCTGAAATTGGGATCATGGGATTAACTGCTACTGAAGTTAAGGGTTTTGGAAGACAAAAGGGACATACTGAACTATATAGAGGGGCTGAGTATGTTGTAGACTTCCTTCCCAAGGTAAAGCTTGACCTTATTGTAAGTGATTCACTTCTTGATAAAGCTGTCGAGACAATTATAAAAGTGTCTCATACAGGTAAGATTGGAGATGGTAAAATTTTTGTTAGTGACATTAATGAAGTCATCAGAATTCGAACAGGGGAAAAAGGAGATGACGCAGTTTGAAAAAATTATTTTTTAACCATCATTCCTGTGACTAAATTAAGATCTTCAAGAGTATCTACCCCTTTAATTGGGTTCCCATCATAAAGCACTACCTTTAACTTTAAATTGTTTGATAAGGCACGTAATTGCTCGAGCCTCTCAATTCTTTCAAGATCTGAAATATAAAAACTACAAAATTTCTTCAGTGTATTTAGTCTGTACGCGTAAATACCTAAGTGATGGTAAGCATAGTTATTGTGTGATAGATCTGTAGATGATGAATACGGAATAGAGCTTCTACTAAAATATAGTGCATGTGAATGGTTATCCAAGACAACCTTAACATTATTTGGATTTAAAAATTCTTTATATGATTTAAATTCACTACATGCTGTTACATAGCCCGACTCGCTTTCAGTAACATTTTTAGCAACAAGATCAATTAGTGCTGGATCGATTAATGGTTCGTCAGCCTGAACATTGACAATAATATCTTGATCAGCCCACATGTTAATATCCGAGGCCTCTAAACATCTATCAGTTCCTGAGAGATGATTTTTATTAGTCATTACTGATTTAAAATTATAGTGACTTGCGACTTGTACAATTTTTTTATCGTCCGTTGCGATTACAATATTTTTAGCGCCAGACAAGCTTGCTCTTTGTGCAACATGGATTACCATAGGTATTCCATGAATTTCGATCAATACCTTCTCTTTCAAGCGAGAACTCTTTAGTCTTGCAGGTATGACGACATTAAAGCTCATAACAACAAGATACTCATTTTAACTTTCTTGCTTCATCTTCTAACAAAATTGGGATGTCATCCTTAATTGGGTAAGCTAATTTTGCAGATTTAGAGATAAGTTCATTTTTGTCTTTATCATAAACAAGTGGCCCTTTGGTGACAGGGCAGACCAAGATTTTAAGTAATTCTTTATCCATAATCTACGTTACCTTCTTTAATATGTTTCGAAATAATCGTTCATCGACCTTAGTTTCTAATGGCAAGGCCCAAAAATTCTTAGTTACAAATTTTTTGCATTTTATAGCATCCTTTTCTGTCATAACTATATTGTAATCTGCATATTTAATAAAATCATTCTTAGTAAACAAATAATGATCATTATAGGTAACTTTTTTAAATTCTAAATCATAACCTTCTAAAGTTGAGAAGAAGCTCTCAGGATTTCCAATTGCTGTAATCGCCACTATTTTTTTATCTTGAATGCCTTTAAATATAGCCTCTTTGTTTGTTAATAAATTTTTAAAATGCTTAGTAATATATTTCATTTGATAAAAGTTAGAATTACTACTTTCACCCTTATAAACAACTGCATCTACCTGCTTAAGTTTTGATATACTCTCCCTCAACGGCCCTGCTGGAAAAATAAGCCCATTCCCAAACTGTCTCTGTGAGTCAACAACTATTATTTCATAGTCTCTTGCTAACCTGTGATGTTGCAATCCATCATCAGAAATAATTATGGATGTTTTGGGATATTTTTTAAGTAAAACTTGTGCTGCACCTGCCCTATCTTTACCAATAAATACTGGTATTTTACTTTTAGCTTTAATAAATAACGCCTCATCTCCCACATTACTAACGTCACTTAACTCAAAAACTTCTGTAATATTACTAGCCCTACCCCTATAACCCCTTGATATAAGTGCAGGCTTGAAACCTTTCCTTAAAAATTTTTCAATTAGATCTAGAGCAAGTGGAGTCTTGCCTGTTCCCCCAAGTGTAATATTTCCAATGATAAGAACGGGTACTTTAATTTTAATTATCTTTAGAAATCCTTTTCTGTATAAATATTTTTTTAAACTACTAAAAAAGTAAAAAAAAATACTGATTGGGATAAGGAGGTAGATCCAATTTGATCTTTTATAATACTGATTATTAAAAATCTGATCAACTGAAATCAACTTACTCAAATCCTTTTTTGTAAATCTTTAAATAAAATTTATTATTCTTTAGCAGCGAATTATGTTTTCCAACCCCTACTATCTTTCCTTGATCCATGACAATAATTTTATCTGCATTTTTTATTGTACTAAGGCGATGTGCGATAACAATAGATGTTTTGTTTGACATTAGATTGTCTAAGGCTACCTGAACCATACGCTCTGATTCTGAATCAAGTGCAGAGGTAGCTTCATCTAACAATAAAATTGGAGCATTTTTTAATATAGCCCTAGCAATTGCTATCCTTTGCTTTTGGCCTCCTG
>ENA-OQVM01004299-OQVM01004299.1-marine-metagenome-genome-assembly--contig:-NODE-4299-length-14620-cov-7.380320_pt1 | contig 14620 bp, 17 predicted proteins | sample MGYA00237776_ERZ505498 | MGnify/ENA primary metagenome ERZ505498 (study PRJEB26159, sample SAMN06265151) | marine metagenome | isolation source: Helgoland LTER site | place: Germany:Helgoland, sampling... | reverse complement strand
GACGCGCAGCAAGCCCTTTGGCCGTATTGGCCCTCTCTTTTGTTGGAACAACTGCTGCCGCAAGTTGTGTAACCCCCACGAACGTCAATCAACTTGCAACCGAAATTGCCGCTGGATTGAACCAAAGCCGCCGCGCCAACGGACAAGCACCATTGCAGTTTAACCGCCAATTAGGTCGGGCCGCCATGGTGCATGCCTGCGATATGCTTGAGAATGGTTTCTTTGATCATCGGGGCTCTGACGGTTCCAATTCGCAGGCGCGTGTCCAGAATGCGGGCTACCGCGACTGTATCGTCGCCGAAAATATAGCTTGGGGTTATCCGCGTTCCGAGCAGATTGTGAATGGCTGGATGAATTCGCCGGGTCACCGCCGAAACATGCTGCACCCGCGTATTGAAGAATTTGGCGTTGGTATCACCCAAGGGCCCAAAGGCCCGTACTGGGTCTTGGTTGTTGGAAAGCAGTGCTAGGCTAGACGTCCATCCAAATCGTCACAGGCCCGTCATTGGTCAGGCTGACAGCCATGTCAGCCCCAAAGGACCCGGTGGCTGTTTTGATCCCTAGATCATCAACATCTGAAATGAACTGTTCATAGAGCGCCCGGCCGACGTCTGGCTTTGCCGCAGAAGAAAACCCGGGGCGGTTTCCACGCGACGTGTCTGCAGCCAACGTAAACTGGCTGACGATCAATGCCGCGCCGCCGACATCGATAAGCGACTTGTTCATTTTACCAACTTCATCGGTAAAGATACGCAGTTTGCTGATCTTGGCTGCCAGTGCTTTGGACTTGGACGGATCATCGCCTTCCATCGCACAAACGAGGATCAAAAGACCTTTGCCAATCTCACCGATCACTTCACCATCAACCCGCACAGTTGCATCAGTGACGCGTTGAATGAGTGCTCTCACAGTTCAGACGCCCGAGGTGGGTTTGCGCCTGCACGGCTGACGGTGATCGCCGCGACTTTGGCACCAAAGGCAGCGGCTGCGCGCAGATCAGCTTCGCCAGCTTGCTTGATACCTTCTTTCGTTAAATGGCCGCTCTTGTTGAGTTGCGCCATGAAGCCCGCGCTAAAGGTATCGCCAGCACCAACCGTATCGACCACTTCGGCTTTTTCAGCAGCCACGTCATAGGTTCCGTCTGCAGTCACGATGCTGACGCCATCGCCGCCGCGCGTCAGCAGGATGACCTGTGCCCCTGTGCTGGCAAGTAGCGCGTTTGCGTCCGCATTCCCAACGATCCATTCCAGATCTTCATCGGATGTTTTAATGATGTCCGCTGCTCCCATCATACGGGTGAGACGGGCACGATAGGTGGCTTCATCTGTGATGAACGACGGGCGGATGTTGGGATCAATCATCGTCAACCGCTTGGGGGCTTCACGCAGCATCATCGCCTCGTAGGCGGCGCCACAAGGCTCTACCACAAGGCTAATGCCGCCAAAAAAGAGTGCATCTGCCTCCGTTTGCGGAAGATCATCTGCCGAAAGCATCCGCCCTGCGGTATTTTCATCATAGAAGGCATAGGACGCATGCCCATCGGTGAGCTTCACAAAGGCCAGTGTCGTCGGGCGGTCCGAGATCGCGGCAGGGCTGCTATCTACCTTTGAGGCCGCCAGTTGTGCGCGCAGCACATCGCCGAACAGATCAGACGACAGGCCAGAAAAGAACTGCACCGGTGCGTCCAATCGGCCCAAAGCGATGGCCGTATTGAACACCGAACCACCTGCATGTGGCGCAAAGGCGGTTTCTCCGGCGCTGGTTTCGCGCGGCAACATGTCAATGAGGGCTTCACCACAGCACAGGATCATTTGTCATACTCCAGTATTATTGACTGTTAGCGATAACAAATCCGACGCCAAGCGCAAGGATTAGTCCCACAATAACGGCAAAAGCGATCTTCCAAGCAGAGAATGGGCGTTCGCCCTGGACACGACCCGTACGCCCGTTGACGACGAAGCGGTATGTCTTGCCGCGATATTTATATGCGGCGAGCCATACGGGAAGAAGCACGTGTTTGAAGGTCACATCATTTACCGCCGTCTTCACTTCGTGCACCCGCTGCGCATCACCGCCGATATCGTACTTCACATCACGGTGGATCATGCGGTCCATAAAGGCGCGGGCTTCGGTGAACCCATCAACCAGTTCAACCTGATACCCCTCGGCGCGAAATCCGGCGAGGTATTCAGGATTGTAGGGTTCCAGGGCAGACAGATCCCAAGGCTCCAGCCCGTCGGTATACTTTTTGGGCAAGGATTTGGACGCCAAGACCAAGACATCATCAAAGAAACGCGCAACCCGTCCCGAAGCTGGCCGCCAGCGGGTTTTGCGCACGCGGACTTGTTTGCGTTTGCCGTCACGCATGACAGTCTTGGTTTCGTAGTAATGCGTGCCGCGCTGTCCGGTGTACTGGCTTTTGGTATCTGCATCGAAGGTCCAATAAGGGACATAGATGCCGTTCATCTTGCGCCCCTTGCGGGCATAGTCTGTCAGGCCATTTGGTGCGAACCAGAGGCTGCCCAGCCAATCGACCAAAGACTTGCGGGCTAGACCTTCATCAAGCTCAAAGGGCAGCAACCCGCGCGGTTTGATATGGCGATGTGTGCCAGTATCGGTCACCACAGGCGTCGCACAGAAGGGGCATTCTGCTGCGTGAATATTCGGGTCAAACTCTGTTTGTGCGCCGCAATTAGGGCAGGCATTCACGCGGGTTTCTTCGATGTCTTCTTCGGCTAACCGATGTTGAACGGCCTGCTGGAAATCCAATTCGACAATGCTGCCTACCCAAGGGCCCGCACTCTCAATGGGCTGCTCATTCCCGCAGTGATCACAGGTCAGCTGATGATCGCCGGGATCGAACCGCAGATCCGACCCGCAAGTATCGCAGGGGAAACGGTGTTCTTTCTCAGGAGTTTGTCCGTCAGTCATTCAAAGTATCTTATGCATAAAGCGGGGCATCATAACGCGCAGTGCTACACCAAAAAGAACATCGTTCTGTTGCCGCGTCATGTGCCCGGCGGAGGCGGAGGCATGATGGTAAAGAGTTGGGCCAGTTCCATGACCTCGCCCGCTTCCATCCAGCCATCCTGACCTTGGGTCCAGACCATACTGTCACGGCTCAATTTCCCGTCTGTCACCATCCGGCCCATCGCAGCCTTTGAGAATGGGCCGGTGACTTCGCCACCCTTTGCAATATGCCAAACATGCTCGACCGGTGGCGGTGGTGGCGGCGGGGCTGCTGCTGCCGGTGCACCGCCCCATGGGCCGCCATGCGCCATTTGCCCTGCCATCGCCATGCCCATACCAGCCCCGAGACCAGCAGCCATGCCACCGCCCGCAGGATTGTTCGCAGCAGAGGTCATTGCTTCCGCTGCAGAGTACTGGGTGAACTTGCCCAGATCACCCGCTAGCCCCATAGAGGTGCGCTTATCCAGCGCCTCTTCGACTGCGGGGGGTAGACTGATGTTTTCAATATAAAGCTCTGGGATTGTCAGTCCGTACTGTTTCATCGTCGGGTCGATAGCTGATGCGATCAGCTTACCCAGGTCAGCGGTGTTCGCGGCCATATCCAGCACAGGAATGCCCGATTGCGCGATCACGCGGGAGAATTCCTGTACGATGATATTGCGGATTTGATAGCTAATCTCGTCCATCGTAAATTCGCCATCAGTGCCGACGATTTCACGCAGGAATACCGCAGGGTCAGCAACCTTCACCGTATAGGTGCCAAAGGCGCGCAGGCGGGTGGGCCCAAACTCGGGATCGCGTACCATGATAGGGTTCTTTGTCCCCCATTTGAGGTTCGAAAACCGTGTCGTGTTGACGTAATAAATCTCGGATTTGAACGGGCTTTGAAAACCATGATCCCAATGTTGCAGGGTCGTCATGATCGGCATGTTGTTGGTTTCCAACATGTAAAGGCCAGGGGTAAAGACATCGGCCAATTGACCTTCATGCACAAAAACCGCGGCCTGTCCCTCGCGGACCGTCAGCTTGGCCCCGTATTTAATCTCGTGGTCTTCACGTTCGAACCGCCAAACCATCGTATCGCGGGTTTTGTCGGTCCAATGGATGACGTCGATGAATTCACCGGTCAGAAAATCGAAAATGCCCATGGTTAATGGCCTCCGTCGTTCATTTACAATGGATGCAAAGCATCCGGTTAGCTTTGTCCTGGCGTCAGGTATTCACGTGCAATTTGGCGCGCTATCGGGGCGGCGACCGAAGGGTCCATGCCCGTCTGTAGCCGCGGATCATAGAGCAGTCTAAGCAGAAGCTCATCATGCGTTGTTAGCAGCGCAAACTCTTCATCGTCATTAAAGATGGAAGGGCGCGCACCGGGGCTGTCGTTGGCGAGGCCCATGCCTTGTGCCAATTCTTCATGAATACAAGCGCTGCGCATCAGGCTGGGATGTTCGGCCCGGATCATGGCCACAGCTTTGGTATAGTTTGACTGACCGGGCGCGAAGGTGCCAATAACGACGCAAAGCTGGTCACGCGGCAGGTTCACGAAGGTGCGCACTGTGGCGTCTGAAATGCTAGGGATCAGTTCGCGCAGACGCGGCCCATATGCGCGGCGGTCGTCTTCGCCGAGGAACAACACGCGGAAATTCGGGCTCTGATCAGTGATGGTAATCGGCACGCCTGTGGCTCTACTGAGTCGCGCGACATATGCGCTGACACTGGCCAAATCAGTATCGCGTTGCGTAAGTGGAACGGTATCGCCGAACTCAACAGACATGCGGATCGGTCCTGTCCAGCGACGCAGTTTAGAGACAGTCGCTTGCGGGCGCTGGAAGTCGCTGTCGTCGCGGTATTCGTTGAACAGGGCGATGCGCACGAAATTTCGCGCCAGTTGCGTATCGGTAAAGGGCGTGTCCGGCCCGCCGCCATCGCCGCGCAGCAACCCTTGGTTCAGCAGGTCGTTTTGAAGGCGGGTGTAATAAGTGCTTAGATCACGACTGGCTTGACTTGGTGGTGTGACGACGGGCCCCGCAGGTGGCGCGGGTTCCTGCACTGGCGGCGGGGGCGTTACGACTGGAGACATGCGCAAATTGCATCCCATCAGCCCCATCACGAGGATGAGCATCAAGATGCGTTTTGTGTTGCCCCCAGTCGTCATTTTTTACTCAGCGCCAGCTGCCGTGCCGATGTTGTCACCTGTGCCGGTGCCGCGCGCCTTTGCGGAGGCGAGCGTTTCTTTCAACTCTTGCTCCATCTTCTGCAACTCGGCCTCTGCCTCGGCACGCTTGCGCTTGCCTTCGTCCGCGATCTCTAGGCTTTCGTTGATCGTGGCGATCAGGTTGGCATTCGCCTCTTTCACAGCATTGATGTCAAACACACCGCGTTCCATTTCTTCGCGGATCGTGCGGTTCGCCATGCGTAGGTTTTCGGCGTTGGATTTAAGCAACTCGTTGGTCAGATCATTTGCGTCACGCACAGCTTCGGCAGCTTCGCTTGAGCGTTGGATGGTGACGGCTTGCGCCAATTGGGTTTCCCAAAGCGGCACTGTGTTTACCAAGGTCGAATTGATTTTGGTAACAAGTGACTTGTCGTTCTCCTGCACCAAACGGATTGAAGGCAGCGACTGCATAGTCACCTGACGGGTCAGTTTCAGGTCATGCACCCGGCGTTCCAGATCATCTCGCGCCGAACGCAGGTCGCGCAGCTCTTGCGCTTTCATCACGGCTTGATCTTCGGGGGCTGCTTGCACTTCAGCCTCTTTGGCAGGGATTGTCGTGGCATCAAGATCGGCGATCTTGGCTTCGCCAGCGGCGATATAAAGTCCCAACTCGTCATAGAATTGGAGTGTCTTGTCATAAAGCACATCAAGGCTTTCGATGTCTTTCAGCAGCACATGTTCATGCTTAAGCAAGTCATCGGTGATCATATCGATCTGGCCTTGGACCTGTTCGAACTTGGCAGCGAATTTGGCCATTGGTGCCGCGCGCCCCAAGAGCTTCTCCCACCAGCTGCGTTTGCGGCGCACATCGAGTTCCGAGATCGAAAAACCACGGATGGTGGTGACAATGTTGCGCAATGAGTCGCCCGCGGGCCCTACATCCTTATTCCGCACACCGGCAAGCATGGACTGGCTGATCACTTGCAATTCCGCTTGCGCAGAAGAGCCGAAAGACACGATGGAATTGGTGTCTTCAATGTCGATTTCTGCAACACGCTTTTCAATCTCGGCGCTTGTGGGTGGATCGGCGGCTTCCAATGTGACCAGCTCGCCCTTTGGTTCTGCTAATACAACGGCTGTGACTTTCTCGACTTCGGCAAGTGCCGCTTCGGCTTTTTGGCGGATCGTTTCTGACATTATTCGTTCCCTTTCGGTTTCAAACTGACGCCTTCACGCTGGAGGCGGTCGCGGAGTACTTTAATTTCGATATCCATATCGCTGCGGTCATCGAGCAACATCTTGTCGGTGCGCGCGGCAAAATTCTGTTCCAGATCGTCGAGAAGTGCTTCGTAATCCGCACGAACATCGGCGTCTTTCTTGCGTGCATAAAGATCGACGAATTTGATCGTCGCGTCACGCGCGCCCATCAAATAGACGCCCAAGAACTTACGCGCACCAGACAGGTCACGCGGGTCTTCCTCAACCGTACGGATCATGCGGCGAGCGATGGTCTGAAAATCCTCAACACGATCCGTTAGGCGACGATCAGACACAGCTTCAATTTGTGACTTCATCACGTCGAGATAGGCCTCTGCCTCGTCCACCACTTTTGCGACGCGGTCTTGTTGGAATGCATCGACACCTTCCATGCGCTTGTCAGCCATTGGATCAATCCCGAATGTCGCTGTATGCAGGCCTGCGGCAGCAACGCCGTAAAGAACAGAGCCAATCACGCCGCTATCGCCTGTGTAGGCGGCAATTGTAACTCCAACGCCGGTCAACACAGTCGCCATCATCTTGCGTGGCAGTGCAGGGCGCTTTGCAATCTTGCGAGCGTTATAGGCGGCTTCGGCCGCGAGGCCTTCTTGCAATAGCCACGCCGCAAGCGTGAGGACCGCTGCCCCTACCAATGCCGTAACCAAGGTAATCGGCCCTGCATTCAGTGACGTCGCTGCCAGCACAATCGCAGGAACATAAAGCAGCTTGACCCGCCCGCCCGAGACAGCGATTTGCCGATCGCTTTGCACTGTGTCGCGCGGCCCAGATGACGCTTGCCCATCGGGGCTGAATTTACCACCAAAGCGCTTGGCCATCAGACGCCTCCTAACCAGCCGGACGCGACCCCGAATAGGAGAACAACCAGCAAGACATAAGTGATCCGTCGAAATTTCGCAGGCATATCGTCGGCATCCTTTCCAGCATTTGATTGGGTGACGGCCATCATTGTTCCCAGCACCGCGACGACTGCAATCGCAACCACCGCCACAAAGGCTACAACAAGGATCAATCGCACCATCTTCGCGTTACTCCGCTAGTTTCATTCACTTTCCAGATAGGAAGGAAAGGGGTTATTTACGAGTGTCTCTGCAATGCAGCCCGTTCTGCATTCAGCTTGCGTGAATACCCAGATTGGATGATTTCGACAGCAACCAGAACGACAACTGAGAAATAGAACGTGGATTTCGACATCGGCAGAATGTCTTGACCAAAGACCATGATTTGTAGGCTGTCATCATGCATTGCATGCGCCGCAGCAGGCCCGGCCTCGCCCAACAAAACGACACCGACGATGAGCAGGATGAACAGGCCCAGAACTTCGTACATCCGGTTCTTTTCAAGAAAGCGGGTCACGCCGTCAGCCAATAGCAACATGGCGAGACCGGATAGAATGATAGCAAAGGCAAGGATCGGGAAGACATCTGTGATTGCGAGTGCCGACAACACCGAGTCAAACGAGAAGATCAGGTTCATAATGACGATCATCATCACGACTTGTACCGCTGATTTGGCACCTTTGCCCTCGACGTCATGATCAAGGTTTTCCATCGACAGCATGTGCCCGATTTCTTTGACGGCTGTGTACATGATGAACGCGCCGCCAAAGACAAATACGATTGTGGCAAAGTTCACACCGCCTTCTATCACCCCTTCCCAATCCAGAATAAAGAAGGGCTCTGATAATGAATCAATCAGCTGGATCATTGTGAACAACAGCACGACACGCAGAGCGACTGCGATGATGATCCCCCACGTCCGTACTGATTTTTGTTGTGCGACTGGCGCGCGCTTACTCTCGATCGAGATATAAAGCAGGTTGTCGAAGCCCAATACAGCCTGCAGAAAGCACAGCATGATCAGGTTGATAGCGTTTTCAAGCGTTAGCAGGTCAGCCAAAGCAATGTCCCCCGGGAGATTTAGTTAATGCTAGCATGCACAACCCCTGTCACAGGACAAGGTTCAAACGGGGCGCTTTTTCCCCCTAGTTGGGCGATTGACAGTCTTTCGCACCCGTTTCGGCACAGGTTTGCCGGAAATGCCTAACTGATCGCGCACAACGCGTTGTTTGAGCTCTTCCACCTCACCCTGTTTCAAGGTTGCAAGCTGGAACGGCCCATAGCTGACGCGGATCAAACGGTTCACCGTCACGCCGATTTCGCCCATCGCGCGGCGAATTTCGCGATTTTTACCTTCGCGCAAACTGACGGTGAGCCATGCATTGGCCCCTTGTTGACGATCAAATGTCACGACCATTGGTTGATAATGGACACCTTCCACCGTGATCCCCGCACGCAATTCGTCCAGCTTGGCCTCACTGACAGACCCGTTGATGCGTACGCGGTAACGGCGCAACCAACCGGTTGAGGGCAATTCCAGCTTGCGCTTTACTTCGCCGTCGTTGGTCAGCAGCAGCAAACCTTCGGAGTTTAAGTCGAGCCGCCCGACCGACATTACGCGCGGCATATTTTCAGGCAGAGACGCGAATACGGTGGGGCGATCTTTCTCGTCGCGCTCGGTCGTCACAAGACCTGCGGGTTTGTGATACAGCCAGATGCGCGGCGGATCGGGTTCGCCGACTTGTTTGCCGTCAACAACAATGCGGTCATCCGGCGTCACGTTCAGCGCGGGGCTGGTGATCGTCTTGCCATTCACGCTGACGCGGCCATCTTCGATCATGCGTTCGGCTTCGCGACGACTGGCAACGCCTGCGCGGGACAGAACTTTGGCGATGCGGTCGCCGGGGGGAGGTGTTTCAGTGTTCATGCATGCCCCTTATCCGCTTTGATCGCCCCTTGCCAGAGATAGCAGTGGCAGTGCATGCAAAGGGCATGGTTTTTCGCACGCATATGAATGTGGCCTTGGATGAGGCCCGCGCTGCAGGTGCACGTGGCGAGGTGCCTGTGGGGGCTGCTATCGTCGGGCCAAATGGGGTCATTGCCCAAGCAGGAAACCGCACGCGCGAATTGAATGATCCAACGGCCCATGCCGAGTTATTGGCCATTCGTGCGGCTTGTGCTGCATTGGGGCAAGAGCGGCTGACGGGGTATGACCTCTACGTCACCCTTGAACCTTGTCCGATGTGTGCCGCAGCCATCAGCAACGCGCGGATTGCGCGGCTGTATTACGGGGCCGCTGACCCAAAGTCAGGCGGTGTCGCCCAAGGACCGCGTGTGTTCAGCCATCCGCAGTGCCATCATGTACCCGAGGTTTATGATGGGATTGATGCGCAGACATCAGAAGAACTTCTGCGCGGGTTCTTTGCCGATCGGCGTTAGATCACCACCGTTTCCATAACCGCAGGCATGCGCACATCCACGTCTGGTAACGCATCGGCTAGCGGCTGCGCTGTTTGTGCCAGCAGCGGGAAGGTGCCGTAATGGCAGGGAATGACCGTTTTGAAGTTGAAATAGCGTTTGGCCGCATAAGCAGCCCCCTCTATCCCCATCGTGTAATGCCCGCCGCAGCACAGGATGCCGATGTCGGGGTTATAGAAATCGCCCATCCAATCCATATCAGCCATAATATCGGTATCGCCTGATACGTAGATCGTGTGGCCTTCGCCCTTGATCATGTACCCCGATTCTGTGCCGGCATAGGCAGAGCCAACGGAAGACGAATGTGTCGCCTGCACCATCGAAACCATCGCCCCACCCAAATCAACGGTGCCGCCTTTGTTGAATTCGATAGTCTCATGGGCGTCAAAGATCGCACAGAGCTCTGGGATGCCCACAACCGGTGCACCTGTTTCCTTGGCGATCGCATCCACCTCTGAGGTGTGGTCGAAATGACCATGGGTCAGCAGGATATACGTCGCACCAGTCAAGGCGGCCGCGCGGCTTTCATTCGGAAAGGATGGATTGCCGTCCAGCCAAGGGTCGATCAACAACACGGCCCCTTCGATTTCAATCCGGAAACTTGCGTGCCCCAGCCAAGTGATTTTCATATTGCCCTCCATCGCTTTGTCGGCAGGATAAGCGCAAATGGCAGGAGCGCAAAGTGGACTGGTTCGAACAGATTGACGGCTATTGCGAGCGCACGGATTTCACCTATTGGTCCGAGCCGCTGAATGCGACGACCAACATCGCGTTCATCATTGCCGCGCTTATCTTTTGGCGGCGGAGTGCGGACGTGCCAATGGCGCGGGTCCTATCAGGCATCTTGTTCCTCATCGGAATCGGCAGCTATCTTTTCCACACCCACGCCACGATCTGGGCGTCCGTCGCCGATGTGGCGCCGATTGGCATCTTCATTCTGGTTTATCTGTTCGTCGTTAACCGCGACATGGTTCCGATGGGGCGTTGGTATGCCGTCTTCGCGACAGCGCTATTCATTCCCTACGCAGCAACCCTTTTGCCCATCCTCAACCAAATCCCGTTTGTCCGCATCTCGAACTTCTACTGGACCGTCCCGATCCTGCTGGCCGTCTATGCGCTTATCCTGCGCCGTAGACCGGGAATCGCCCAAGGGTTTTTGTTTGGTGCGGCCTTGCTGTGCCTGTCCATTACCATCCGTTCGCTTGATGAAATCCTGTGCGATGTGATCCCGATTGGCACACATTTCATGTGGCATGTGCTGAATGGCATCATGTTGGGCTGGATGATCCATGTTTACACGCGCCATATGCTTGCGACTGCGCCCTTGGGGCGCTAAACGCGAGACAAAGATTTACCGGAGAGTTTCCCTATGTCGATTGACACAGAAACCGCCCGTCGCGTGGCCAAACTGGCCCGCATCAAGGTGGAAGACGACGCCCTGCCAGCGCTGGCATCAGAATTCAGCGCGATCCTTGGGTTCATCGAGCAACTCAATGAAGTTGATGTGGAAGGCGTGGAGCCAATGACATCGGTGACGCCACAGCGCTTGAAACGCCGTGACGATGTGGTGACCGATGGAAACCAGCAAGAGGCAGTTTTGAAGAACGCGCCCGACGCCCGCGAAGGGTTTTTTGCTGTACCGAAGGTGGTTGAATAATGTCTGATCTGAGCAAACTGACCATCGCGCAGGCCCGCGACGCAATGCGCAAAGGCGAAACCTCTAGCGCCGAGATTACATCCGCCTGCCTGACCGCCATTGAAGGTGCAGACGCGCTGGGCGCTTTCGTGCACCATACCCCCGAAATCGCGCAAGCGCAGGCCGCCGCCGCCGATACGCGGATCAAGGCGGGCGATGCTCCAGACATGTGTGGCATCCCACTTGGGATCAAAGATCTGTTCTGCACCAAAGGTGTGCCGTCACAGGCGGCGTCACGGATTCTGGAAGGCTTCAAGCCTGAGTATGAGAGCACGATCACCAGTCAACTGTTTGACGCAGGCGCTGTGATGCTGGGTAAGCTCAATATGGATGAGTTTGCTATGGGATCGTCAAACGAAACCTCGGTCTACGGCAATGCGGTTAACCCTTGGCGGCGCAAAGATGAGGACACGGCACTGACGCCGGGTGGCTCTTCCGGTGGCTCTGCCTCGGCTGTTGCGGCTGACCTGTGTCTTGCGGCAACTGGCACGGACACGGGTGGTTCCATTCGTCAGCCAGCCGCGTTTGTGGGTATTACCGGATTGAAGCCAACCTATGGCCGCGTGTCGCGCTGGGGTATTGTAGCCTTTGCTTCATCTCTCGATCAGGCGGGTCCGATGACCAAAGACGTGCGCGACGCGGCGATCATGCTGGGTGCGATGTCGGGCCACGATCCTCTCGACAGCACAAGTGCTGACTTGCCTGTGCCAGATTTTGAGGCGGCGCTGACTGGTGATATTCGCGGCAAGACGATTGGTATCCCCAAAGAATATCGCATGGATGGTATGCCATCGGCGATTGAGAAGCTCTGGGAAGACGGCACTACGATGCTTAAAGATGCGGGTGCCAAGATTGTCGACATTACGCTGCCGCACACTAAATACGCGCTGCCAGCATACTACGTGATCGCTCCTGCCGAGGCCTCTTCGAACCTTGCCCGCTATGACGGTGTGCGCTTTGGGCACCGTGCGAAGCTCGCACAGGGCGATGGCATCACCGAGATGTATGAAAAGACCCGCGCCGAAGGGTTTGGACCCGAAGTGCAACGCCGCGTGATGGTGGGCACATATGTGCTGTCGGCAGGTTTTTATGACGCCTATTACAACCGTGCGCGCCGGGTTCGTGCTCTGATTAAGCAGGACTTTGATAAAGTGTTTGCCGATGGCGTTGACGCGATCCTGACACCAGCGACCCCCTCTGCGGCCTTCGGACTGGGCGAAATGGCAGACGCTGATCCAATCCAGATGTATCTGAATGACGTGTTTACAGTGACCGTGAACCTTGCCGGTTTGCCTGGTATCGCGGTTCCCGTCGATCAGGACCAACAGGGGTTGCCACTGGGTTTGCAACTGATCGGGCGGCCTTGGGAAGAGGGTGAATTGCTGAATGTTGCTTACAGCCTCGAGCAGTCTGCGGGCTTTGTAGCCAAACCGACGAAGTGGTGGTAAAAACATTCGGAACGGAACGCAGGCTGACAGGTAGCACTAAATGAAATCGCGTATTTTGATTGCTGTGGCTTTGATTGGCCTTGCGGCCTGCACGCCGCGGGTCGTTCCAACCGAACGTGGTGTGGGTTTTGACGATTTTTCCTCTTTTGAGCTCGAGCGGGCACGTCGTGAAGCGCAGCTGACGGCGCCGCGCGGTACGATTATTCCGCAAGCGCAGGTGAATTCATTCCCGTCACAACAGCCGATCAATCAGGCCGAAGGCATCCCTTCCAGCGCTCTTGCACAAGCGGGGATAGGCGGCAGCGCGCAAGTGAACCCTGCTCCGGTCGGGACAGGGGTGATGGCTGATCCTTTGCGGACGCAAGGGCTTGATGCGTCGCCCAGCAACCCAGCACCTGCATTGGTTGGTTCTGGTGGTGTCCTGTCGGATGAGCAAAGCTTTGACGCAGTGTCTGGTCGCGAAACGATTGAAAGTGACGCGCAGCGGCGTGCGGCGCAGGCAGCAGCGCGTGAACAGATTGCACCGACCGCTGTTCCAGAGCGTCCCGCCAATACGGGGCCAAATATCGTGGCCTATGCGCTGAACGCACCGAACGTGAAAGGGCAGGAGTGGTACAGCCGCTCTATATTGTCGGGAGAAGGGCGCTTCCGGCGCAACTGTGCAGCCTATGCCACGCCAGACGACGCGCAGCGCGATTTTCTGGCGCGTGGCGGGCCAGAACGTGACCGACGTGGTATTGACCCCGATGGCGATGGGTTTGCCTGCGGTTGGGATCCTGCACCATTCATTCAGGCCGTACGCAACTGAGGCTGACCACACGCCTATCACCCAATTGCGGGCCACGGCGCGATGGGGCGACACCTGATCTTGTTGTTCTTCATTATACGGCCATGGCATCGGCACAGGCGGCGGCAAACACGCTTTGCAATCCCGACACAGAAGTCTCCGCGCATTACTTGATTACAGAAGACGGCGAGGTCATCTCGCTCGTACCCGAGGCTATGCGCGCGTGGCACGCGGGTGCCGGCGCTTGGGGGTATGTCAGGGATGTGAACAGTCGATCTATAGGGGTTGAACTTGCGAATACCGGGCTCACCCCTTTCGCAGCGGCGCAGTTGGATGCGCTGACAGATCTGCTCAACGGGATCAAAGCGCGTTGGGCGATACGACCGGAGCGCGTGATTGGTCATTCCGACATGGCGCCGGGCCGCAAGATTGATCCTGGCGCACGGTTCGATTGGCGCAGGCTGGCGCTTGAGGGGCTGTCTGTCTGGCCCGCAGCGGCCGCTGGTGCGCCCCTGTCAGAAGAGGGCCCGCAAGGGGCCGATGACGCGCGGTTTGCGGCAGCGATGGCCGCCTTTGGGTATACTGCAACACAGGACCCTGCCTTACTGCTTAATTCCTTTCGTTTGCGCTTCCGGCCCCGCCACGACGGCCCGCTTGATGCCACCGATATTGCAATGATCACCGACCTTGCCCGTCGTTTCCCCGTTGACGTGAACGCCGCTTGGGCCTAACTGCGGTTTTGCGCGGATGGCTGGATGGCTGCGGCAGCGATGTCGAGGAAAGTCCGGACTCCACAAAGCACGGTGCCGGGTAACGCCCGGCGGGGGTAACCCTAGGGATAGCGCCACAGAGAACAGACTACCTGACCCCGGTCAGGAAAAGGTGAAACGGTGGAGTAAGAGCCCACCGCGCGAGCGGCAACGTAAGCGGCACGGCAAGCCCCACCGGGAGCAATGCCAAATAGGGACCTCG
>ENA-OQVM01004297-OQVM01004297.1-marine-metagenome-genome-assembly--contig:-NODE-4297-length-14625-cov-12.311658_pt1 | contig 14625 bp, 14 predicted proteins | sample MGYA00237776_ERZ505498 | MGnify/ENA primary metagenome ERZ505498 (study PRJEB26159, sample SAMN06265151) | marine metagenome | isolation source: Helgoland LTER site | place: Germany:Helgoland, sampling... | reverse complement strand
AACCTATTATCGCCTTCAGAGGGCCGCTCAGGCGGCGGAGGACCGTGCGGCGGATGACTTTATTATTGCGGCTGGACGGTTGGTTAAGGTAGGGAGAACTAAAATTTAACTTTCACAGACTGAATAACGCACGTAGGATTTCTAGTATCATTATGAAAGGATCTGACATGCGCGCGTTAATAATAATTTCGATAGTAATCTTTGCCACACAGGCGAGGACAGAGATATTAATACATTGTGGGCCATCAAACGGTCAAGCATACTTCTTTAATGATCCAACGTTTAATCCGAACCCGTCAGGCTGGCTTGATGACGAAATAAGTAAGGGTAGCATAAGCCTATCTAAAGAAGGGGAAGATTGGGATATACTTTTCGGTGATGCTGTAGGTAGTAGTGGATATCGGTCCGATGGTGCGTCTGTATTTATGCTTGCCTCAAATGAAAAATTTATAAGAATTGGTGCCTTTGCCGATCATTACTCAGATGTGTATAATTTTAATTTGATCGAAAAAACGGTAGTTTGGTCCTCAAATAAGTCTGGCCCATTAATGGGTAAAGTCGCCGTCTATTTTTCTGATTGCAACTAAATTTCACACAACAAATTAACCAGAGGTAAGAGTGCTATGCGTAATCTATCAATAATTTTGATGTTGATGTTTGGGACCCAAGCAACGGCCAGTAAATATGTCTGTAATGTGACGGCAAAGACCGTTTGTGGAGAACTTGGTTGCGAAAGTTCAGAAATCTTAAATGATGATTTTCGAATAATCGATGAAGATAAAAAAACCTACGAAATTGGGACTGATGAATTTAGTTGGGCTGGCTCTGAGGCTTCGGGTGCATTCATGATTTTTAAAGTTGGATCATCTGGTTTCATAAAAATCAGCACAATCGACGCAGAGCTTGTAGGATTGAAGCGAGGTCAATTTCTGGAAGTAAGGGATACATTTCTAAATACCATCACTTCTTGGGGAATATGTAGTTTTTAAAAAACAGGAAACACATGCCTTTATGGCTTTCTATATCGGAGACTGGCATGCGGAAATTTCTTACGATTATTCTATTAATATTTGGCACCACCGCAGTCGCAAATGAAACGGCTGCAACTCTGTACCGGAATAGTGTGTTAAATGAAAATGAGCGCTACCACATAGCAACTTTTGATGCCAACCATGGCTCAGCTTATAACTGGGAAAATTGCCAATTAGCTGCTAAACTTTTTCAAGCACAGCCCGGAGTCACAACAAGGTTTTGGTGTGAAAAGGGTAAGTTCGATCCCTAAAATCGTAGGGCCAATATGACTGTAATGTCCCCACCGTCTTCCACCACCTCTGCGATAATTACCCAAACCTTCGTCGAGCATTGCTGACCTTATCGAATGGACCATTAATGGCATAGTTTTAAGAAGCTAAGACTTCAGCATTAGCAATTCTAACACACAGTTCTTCTAATGTATCACTAGCGATAGCGACTTTGACAAAAGCTTCCAGAACAGAGTTTGTGATATAGCAGTCTTCAGGTAAAAATATATCTATCAAAATATCATCTAAGTTTTGTGCCACTGTTGCTGCATGGGTAACATCACTTGATACAAATAATTTTCGGCCAAACAAACCAACCTTAGATTTTTTGACCATCACGCCTGTTTGGGCAGAGTCGCTACACGTTCGAAGGTGACACACCTACTCTCGATATGTACCCTACTAAAGCCCATCGAAACCAATTGCGAAAAATAAGAACATAGCACCAATTGCGACGATATAGAGAACGAGATATTGAAGACTTTTTTTGATAACAAATTTTATCTTTTGTTTTACGGAAAAACGTTTCCAAAAACTTTTTTTTATTATTTTTTCAAGTCTTTTCTTCCTCAATGACTTTTTTACTCGTTCCTGAGCAATACTATTTTCGAATGACCGCACTTTTAAGTCATGCTCTTTTATCCAAGGATGCTTGTTATTGGAGACTATCTTTAGCAATAAACGGAGTTGCTCATCTGTAGTAATTACATGGCCTAGCATAGGAGCTTCCAGAGCATTCCGACCACACATTATGACGATAGATTTTATTGGGTCATACAGAGTTCCAAATACTCTTTTTTCATTTTCCAAAGTCATCGGCTCACAGAATATTACTCAGGGCATTCATAGGATTTAGATTGAATGATAAACAATAATTCATTTAATTGAAGATGTCCCTCTTGAAGGCAAATTAACAATTAATGCATTATTAGCAGTTGGAGCAGTGCACCAAAACCTAGTTGAGCTAGGGTTAAGATCAGATGCAAATATAGTTATTAGCTCATCATCTGCAAGAGATACTCATCAAATAGCATGCTTAATTGGGTTTGGGGCAACCGCTGTTTATCCATCATTGGCATATCAGACTATTCTTGATCTAACACAAAGAAATGAACTAAAAGGGCACCCTCATGAAAACTGCTCAAGGTATAGAAAAGGGGTTAATAAAGGACTTCTTAAGATAATTTCAAAAATGGGAATATCTACTATATCAAGTTATCGAGGATCTCAATTATTTGAGATAGTAGGCCTAGACAGTGATGTGGTTAACCTTTGCTTTACTAATACAACTAGTAGAGTTAAGGGTAAGAATTTTAAAGATATAGATAAAGAGCTTAGAGCCTTGGATGACTACGCTAGATCAAACTTATCCGATATGAATGTAGGTGGACTGCTTAAATATATTCATGGCGGTGAATACCACGCATACAATCCAGAGATTGTTAAAAAATTACAGGAAGCTGTTACTTCTGGTTTAGATGCTACCTATAAGGAGTATTCATATTTGGTTGATAATAGGCCTCCTGCTATGCTCAGAGATCTACTAAAGGTTAATACTGAAAAAAAAGAGATAGATTTAGAAAAAGTAGAATCTCAAAAAAATATACTTAAAAGATTTGATTCAGCAGGAATGAGCTTAGGTGCTTTATCTCCAAAGGCTCATGAAACTCTAGCTGAGGCAATGAATGAGCTTGGTGGCAGATCTAATTCTGGAGAGGGTGGAGAAGCAGTTGAAAGATATGGCACATCAAAAATGTCTAAAATTAAACAAATTGCTTCTGGAAGGTTTGGTGTTACTCCTCATTATTTAGTGAATGCTGAAGTGCTGCAAATCAAAATTGCTCAGGGCGCTAAACCTGGAGAGGGTGGTCAGCTACCTGGAGGAAAAGTTAATAAACTTATTGCTAAATTAAGATACTCTACTCCTGGAGTTACATTGATTTCTCCTCCTCCTCACCATGATATTTATTCGATAGAAGATTTAGCCCAACTTATATATGACTTAAAAGAGGTAAACCCAAAAGCACTTGTTTCTGTAAAATTAGTCTCTGAGCCGGGCGTAGGAACGATAGCTTCTGGCGTAGCAAAAGCCTACGCAGATTTAATTACGATTTCAGGCCATGATGGTGGCACTGGAGCTAGTCCATTAACTTCTATCAGATATGCCGGATCTCCGTGGGAGCTTGGGCTAGCTGAAGCTCATCAAAGTCTAAGAGATAGCGGCTTAAGACACAAAGTTAGGCTTCAGGCTGATGGAGGAATGAAAACGGGTTTAGATGTTATAAAGGCTGCTATTCTTGGAGCAGAGTCTTTTGGTTTTGGAACCGGACCAATGATAGCAATGGGTTGCAAATATTTAAGAATATGCCATTTGAATAATTGCGCAACAGGTGTAGCAACTCAAAGAGAAGATCTAATCAACCACCATTTTGTTGGCGAAAAAGAAAAGGTAATGAATTATTTTAAATTTATTGCCAATGATGTTCGCGGCCACTTAAGTGTTATGGGAGTTTCTAAAATTGAAGATATTATTGGTCAAACACAGTATCTGGAACAAATTAGCAATCTAGAATCTCAGTACCAATCAATTGACCTTAGCGATCTACTCTATAAGGATACTAAGACCAATGAAGCATTTTTCTGTACCTCAAAAAAGAATGCACCTTGGGATAAAGGAACTCTTTCAAAAAAAATCTTAAAAGATGTAAAGCCTTTAATCGATAAACACCAATCAATATCTAAGGATTATAAAATTTCTAATACCGATAGGTCTATTGGTGGCTCTTTGTCAGGCTATATTGCTAAAAATTTTGGTGAAGAGGGGTTTAAAGAACAATTAAACATTAACTTCACTGGATCAGCAGGCCAAAGTTTTGGTTGTTGGAATGCAAATGGCATTAATCTCAACATAGAAGGCGATGCAAATGATTATGTAGGTAAAGGCATGAACGGCGGAAGAATCGTGGTTAAAAATGATAGCCAATATGCCAAAACAAATCCCAATACATCTCTGGTTGGAAATACCTGTTTGTATGGAGCAACAGGTGGAGAGTTATATGTATCTGGAAGAGCTGGTGAAAGATTTGCAGTTAGAAATTCAGGAGCTAATGCTGTTATAGAAGGAGCTGGGGATCACTGCTGTGAATATATGACAGGAGGACATGTAACAGTTTTAGGATCTGTTGGTGCTAACTTTGGAGCAGGTATGACAGGTGGATTTGCATATGTTTTAGATGAAGATAAAACATTTTTTGATAACTGTAATAGAGGCTTAGTAAACCTTGAAAGAATTACAACAGAAGACATGCAATCACACAGAAAACATCTTAAAGAAATAATTAGAGCTCACTACAAGCTTACCAATAGCTCTAAAGCTAAAGAACTAGTAGACGATTTTGATAAGTTTGAACCATATTTTTGGCTCGTTGTTCCAGCGGCATCAAATATTCATGATCTCTTAAAGGCAACTACCGCAAACGCAGCCTAAGCAAAAGATTTTTCTAGGCTTTTGTTATTGAATTGGTTAGTTTTAAAAGCTAGCCCTTTTGAATTAATAAGAACCAAGCTTAATTTTCCTGATGACACCTTCTTATCATTAGATAAGTACTTTTTTAAGTCTTTAAACTTATACTTTTCATAATTGCTTTCAAGGCCCAATGAATCAATCAAGTTAATTATATTATCTAGTTGATGAATCTTAATATGACCTTCAAAATATGATATTTTTGCTGCTATCACCATTCCTAGAGTAACTGCTGCTCCGTGAGTTATCCCTTTATAATTTTTAGAAGCTTCTATGGCATGCCCAAAAGTATGACCAAAATTTAGAATAGCCCTTATGCCATTTTCTTTCTCATCCTGGGTAACTATTTTTGATTTAGTTATGATTGATTCCTCTATGATATCTTCAAGAATATTAAGATTTCTTGATTTTATTTTTTTAGAATTTTCATGAATTAATTTATATAGTTTTTTATTTCCAATAAATGCATATTTAATGACTTCTCCTAAACCTGACTTATATTCTATGTCTGGCAGGGTTTCCAAGAATTTACTGCTAATGAGAACAAGACTTGGATTATTAAAAGAACCTACTAAATTTTTACCTTGTTTAATATTAATAGCAGTTTTTCCTCCAACCGAAGAATCTACTTGAGCCAAGAGTGTGGTTGGAATCTGAACGAAATCTATACCTCTTAAATAAGTTGCAGCACAAAACCCAGTAATATCTCCGACTACACCACCTCCAAAAGCTATCATTGAGTCTGACCGATCAAACTTTAAGTCTGCTAATTTTTCTTGAATTTTGATGAACGTTGAAAATGATTTAGATTTTTCTCCACATGGAATTTCATGAAAATATAATTGTTTTTTAAAGCTTAGAAGATTTTTAAGCTCTCGAATGTATTTACTAGGTATTCCTGAATCAGTAATAACAAGGATTTTATTTTTAGATTTTAAATGTTTTGAGAGTCTAGTTTTTGTAATAGCATTTCTTGCTATAACAACATCATATTGTGAATTTTTTTTACCAACCTTGATAATTTTAGCCATAGTTCTTAACTAACTTAATTATTTCTGAAGATACCTGTTGGCTTGATTTATTTTCTGTATTAACTGTATAGTCTGAAACTTCTTCATATAGACTTTCTCGAGCAATATGAAGATTTTTTAGTATTTCACCAGGGTCTCCATCTTTAAGCAATGGCCTGTCTTTGTCTTTTGAAGTCCTCTCAAGCTGAACTTCGATTGGAGTAGCCAGGTAGAAAACAGTTCCTCTTGATGAAAGGAGTTCTCTATTTGTTTCAGATAAGATAATTCCTCCGCCAGTAGATAAAACTATAGAGTTCTGTTTAACCATTTCTTCTAAAACTTTAGTCTCTCTTTTTCTGAAGCCGTCTTCACCTTCTAGGTCAAAAATCCAATCTATGGATGCACCAGTTCTTGTTTCTATTTCCCCATCAGTATCAAAAAAATTTAAAAATAATTCACTAGAAATTATTTTACCAACAGTTGATTTTCCTGATCCCATGGGACCTACTATAAATATATTCATAATTTTATTTCAGAATTTTAACACCTTACTCCTCAAAATACCTTTTTTGATATTAAAACTTCATTGTTTAAGAGATAATAAGAAAGTTATAAATTATGTTAAATACAATTAAAATTTTCTTTTGGTTGGGCCTGTCGGGTTGCTTATTAGTTATCCTTGCAGTTTTAACATCCTTCTTTTTACTAAAACCTTCACTGCCAGAAATATCTTTAGTAGATGAATCTCAGTTACAAATGCCTCTCAAAATTTACACAGAAGATGCAGTGTTGATAGGAGAGTTCGGAGAAATTAAAAGAAGACCTCTAAAATTTAATGAAATACCTATAGATATAAAAAACGCATTTTTGGCAGCAGAGGATGATGCATTTTTTAATCATCAAGGAATAAGTTATACAGGATTACTCCGCTCAATCATAAGATGTATTGGTCCTGATGGTTGCTTTGGTGGCGGGGGAACGATTTCTATGCAAGTAGTACGAGGTTATTTACTCACTAGAGATCAAACAATTCTTAGAAAAGTAAAAGAAATTTTTCTTGCTCTTGAGCTTGAAAGTAACCTCACAAAAGAAGAAATCTTTGAGCTCTATGTGAATAGGAACTTTTTTGGCAATAGGTCATATGGAATTGAGGCTGCTTCAAATACCTACTTTAATAAATCAGTTCCTGACTTAACTTTGGCAGAATCTGCAGCTATTGCAGCCATGGCTCAATCCCCGTCAAGAATTAATGCAATCAAAGCACCGCTTAGAACAAAACAAAGAAGAGACTGGATATTATCTAGAATGCTAAAACTTAGATTAATAAATAGTAAAACCTATATAGAAGCTCTAGATGAGCCTTTAAGGGTAGCAAATGACATTGATTTATATGAAACAGATGGAAGGTATCTAGCAGAGTTTGCTAGACAGGAAATTATTAAAAGATATGGTCTTAAAGCTTATAAAAATGGCTGGTCTGTTTTTACAACCATTAATTCTAAATCTCAAGATAGTGCTCAAAAGCATTTAAAGAACCAATTATCTATTTATCATAAAAGACATGGTTGGATTGACTCACCAAACTTTATTCAAGTATTTAATGACGAACAGTTAACCAAACTAAATAATCTAGATAACACTTTTATATTTGAAGAAATCTCAAAAATGAATTCTTTTGATAATGATGAACTAACTATTAATAAGGTAAATTCAATATTTGATGAGTTTCCTTTTTATAAATCATATATTAAAGGCTTAGTAATAAAATTAGATTCATCGACATTATTTTTCCTTAATGAAAATTTAGAAATTGATTCGATACCATGGTCATCTGAATATAAATGGGCAAGAGAAAGGATTAATATTGATCAAAAAGGATCTTCACCTGAATCATTTGATGCATTTCTTGAGATAGGAGACTTTATTTATCTAAAATCTATAGATGGTGTCTTGGTTCTTGATCAAATCCCAGTCGCAGAAGCATCATTGGTTTCCATTGATCCAAAAGATGGAAAATTAATTTCTTATGTTGGGGGAATGGACTTTAATAAAAGTAATTTTGATAGGGTTAGGCTATCTTATCCTCAATCTGGATCCAGCTTCAAGCCATTTATTTATGCTTCAGCACTAGCAAATGGTTACAACTTATCCTCTCTTATTAATGACGCGCCAATAGCTTTTGAAGATAGTAACTTAGAAAGTGTTTGGAAACCTCAAAATTATACTGGTAAATTCTATGGACCAACGTCAATAAGGGAGGCATTAGTTCAATCAATAAATATTGTATCGATTAAACTTTTAAGAGAGATCGGAATTACCAAGTCTCATAACTATATTGAAAAATTTGGTTTTGAAAAAAATAGATTACCTGCTGATTTGTCACTGGCACTAGGATCTGGAAATTTCTCACCCATTGAAATGGTTAGAGGCTTCAGTGTTATTGCAAATGGGGGGTATCTAGTAGATCCATATTTTGTATCTAAAATTATTGATAGAAATGGTGAAATTATCTACTCTCATGAGGAATATCTTCAATCAAAAAATATTAGCTCATTATCTGCATTTCCTTGGCTTGATACTTTAGAAATGGAAACTAAGCGCCCTTATACACTTTTAAAACCAATAAATAATAAAGAGAAAGTTATTGATGAGAGAGTTGCGTATTTGATTACAGATATCCTTCAGGAGCATATGAAGAGAGGGTCGGCAGGCAGAAGATCTGCTTTATTAAATAGGGATGATATTGCAGGGAAAACAGGCACGACTAATGACGCTATTAGCACCTGGTTCTCTGGTTTTCATGAAGATCTAGCAACTACTGTATGGGTTGGAACAGATAATTTTTCTTCATTAGGAAAAAATGAGTATGGCTCATCCATAGCATTGCCCATTTGGGTAGATTATATGAATGATCAATTGCAGAAGCTTGAAGTAAAAACAAATTCTATTCCTGAAAATATGTCGTTCATTAAAGTGAATCCTGATACAGGCAAACCAAATACCTCAAATGATGCGAATGCTTACTTTGAACTTTTTTTAGATGAAAATATTACTAATTAGCTTTTAAATATATTTAGAGAAAGGAGCTCCCATACATTATCTATGTAGCTGCTTGGAGAGTCTTTAAATTTTGAACGAATATACCTTCCAACATTACCCTCTAAACATGTAACTATAAGCTGTGCTGAAATGCCGGGTTGAGTAATAAGATTATCTGTATCCTCTGAAAGCATTTGCTTGATAGATAGCTCAAACCTTTCAAAAAACTGATTTACAGAGTCAGTTACATTTTGCTCATCCGAAGAAAGAGCTTCCCTAGAGAGAAGTCTTGCAAAACCTTTATTTTTTTCAATAAATATCATGAAGAATAAAAAGGCATTCTTTGCTTTTTCTTTTGGGGCTAGTTTAGATTTTTTTAGCTCCCCGCACTTATTAAAAATTGCATCATCACAAAATGAAAAAAGTTCAGCATAAATAGCTCTTTTGCTTGGAAAATGTCTGTAAAGAGCAGCTTCAGTTATTTTTGATTTTTCAGCTAACAAGGAGGTGGTTATTTTTGATAGATTTCTTTCTTCAAGCAATCCAGCAAGGGCTTGTAAGATAATATTTTTTCTATCATTTTTCATGATTCAATCTAAATTTATAACAATATCAGGACAAATGCGAGTGAGTTCTGAAAGAAAAAGATCTTTTATCTCATTCATATCTTTTAAAGAATTGCCTTCAAATCTCATAACTAGTTTAGGAGTGGTATTGGATGCTCTGATAAGACCCCATCCATTATTAAAATTTATTCTTAAACCATCTATGGTAATTTTTTTACCATCAAGACTGCACTCATTTGTAAATTTTTCAACAATGGTAAATTTTGTCTCGTCCGTTACTGTAATATTTAACTCTGGAGTAGAAGATGATATTGGGAACTTGTGAATGATATCTGATATATTTTCGTCATGATTGGAAAGTATTTCAGTTGCTCTTGCTGCTGCATAATGCCCATCGTCAAAACCATACCACTTATCATTAAAGAATATATGCCCACTCATCTCACCACCGAGAAGGGAGTTATGTTTTTTAATAGATTTTTTAATATGAAAATGACCAGTTGGAGACATTATTGGATCGCCTCCATTCTCCCTAATTATATTTTCTAACTGATTAGAGCATTTAACATCAAAAACTATACTCCCTTTATCTCTAGACAATATATCTTTAGAAAATAGCATCATTAATTTATCAGGAAATACTGAGTCTCCATTATTTGTTACAAGGCCAACTCTATCCCCATCACCATCAAATGCAAAACCTATATCCGCATTGTTATCTTTTACTTCATTCATTAGATCTTGTAAATTTTCTAACTTACCAGGGTCTGGATGATGGTTCGGAAAATTACCATCTACATCTGAAAAAAGCTCAATCACATCTAAGCCCAATTTTTTAAATAGGTCAGGTGCTATACAACCGGCAGCTCCATTCCCACAATCTAAAACAACCTTAATTTTTTCTGAATTTTTTATAGATATATTTTTACAAACCTCTTCCAAATATATTGGCTTTATATCACTATATTTAATCTCTCCTTTTTCAAGATTCGTATTTTTTTCATGGCTGATTAATGTGTATATTTCAGTACCAGATATTGGACTATCATTTATCACCATTTTTATGCCGTTATAATTTTTAGGGTTATGGCTTCCTGTTATCATAATACCGCTCTTAGATTTTGATTTCTTGGCTGCAAAATACAATAAAGGACTAGTCACTAGACCAATATTATCAACATTTATACCTGACTCTATGAGGCCCTCACAGAATGCCTCTAACAAAGCAGGTCCAGATATCCTGCCATCTCTTCCAACAACTAGAGTGCTTATATTGTCTTTCTTGCACCTCTTTGCTATAGCAAAGGCAATTGATTTAATGGAACTTTCATTTATCTGTTCTGGATAGGTTCCTCGTATATCGTATTCCCTAAAAATAGATGACTCTATATTCATTTTTTTCTCTTTTGTTATTGGTTCTAGTTTGACATAATGGACGTTAATTATATCCTGTAAACATGTTTGTAAACACTGATTCAAAAGTAATTTGGAAAAATGGTTCCTTTGAGAAATGGGAAAATGCATCCGTGCATCTTTTATCTCACACCATGCATTACGGCACTGGAGTTTTTGAAGGAGTCAGAGCCTACAAGACAAATGAAGGGCCTGCTATTTTTAGATTACAGGATCACACTAATAGGCTTTTTGATGCAGCTTCTAAATTAAGTGTTGAGATTCCATACTCACGTGATGAGTTAAATAAAGTTCAAAAAGATATATTCTCTATGAATAATCTCGAAGAAGGCTATTTAAGACCAATAGTTTACTTAGGCAGCGAGTCTCTTGGAATCAGGGCAACCGAGTTATCAGTGAATGTTGCAATCGCAGCATGGGAATGGCCTTCCTACATGAGCCCTGAAGCAAAAGAACAAGGCATATCTGTCATTAAATCTTCATTCGATCAGTACAGCAATCCACTTCACTCTGGATATAAGATAATTGGGACTTATATAAACTCAACAATGGCTCTACATGAAGCAATTCAAAAGGGTGCTGATGAGGCTATCTTGCTTGATAAGAATGGCTTTATATCGGAAGGCAGTGGTGAGAATATTTTTCTTATAAAAAATAACACAATCTATACCCCTACTGTAGATCACTGTTTAAATGGAATTACAAGACAGTCTGTAATGAAAATTGCCCTAGATATGGGATATGAAGTCGTAGAAAAAAATCTTAAAATTGATGAATTAATAAATAGTGATGAGGCTTTTTTTACTGGTACGGCAGTAGAGATCACCCCAATCTCTAAAATTGATGAAATGGTTATTGGATCAGGGTCTCGAGGGCCGGTTACACAAAAGCTTCAAAAGACCTATGAAGACATCATTTTTGGAAGAAATAAAAATTATGATCATTGGTTAAGCTTAGTCACAACTTAAGCCTAAATTGTCAAAATTAAAAATAGCATTACTTAGTTACAGAAGCGCACCTTTTGGAGGTGGGCAAGGTGTATATGTACATGACATTTCTAAAGCGCTAGCAATGAAAGGGCATCAGGTTGATATTATCTCTGGTCCCCCTTACCCAAAAATTTCTGAGAATGTTAATTTAATCGAACTACCAGGTCTTGACCTTTTTCAGACATTTTCTTTTAAGGAGAGGGTAAGAATATTTTGGGAGAAAAAAAGTAAAACAAGGTTTGATTATTTTGAATTTTGTTCGGTACTATTTGGCGGTTTTCCTGAAATGTTGACTTTTGGTTATCGTGCTAAAGACTACCTTATCAATAATTCTGATTATGATATTGTTATAGACAATCAGTCCATAAGCTATGGAATGCTTGAAATTCAAAAGCTATTACCACTTATTGAAATTATTCATCACCCCATAACCAAAGACTATGAACACGATCTACAAGCCAATAATAAATTACTTTACAGATTCTCTAGATACAGGTGGTATTCATTTTTAAAAATGCAAAAGAAAGTCGCCCCTCACATTAAAAATATTATTACCCCGTCACTCAATTCATTAAAAGATATTTCAAGAGATTTTAAATGTAACTCAAACAGCATGAATGTTATTCACAATGGTCTTGATGTAGATATTTTTATTCCATACAGCAATATCAAAAGAGACCAGTTAAGGCTAATCACAACAGCAAGCGCAGATGTTCCTCTTAAGGGCTTGGACTATACTTTGGAAGCACTATCTTTTCTAAAAAAAGAATTTTGTGACATTAATCTTGTTGTTATAGGCAAGTTAAAGCAGGAAGGTCATACCTCAAGACTTATCAAAAGATTGGGCTTGGAGAACATCATTCAGTTTAAAACTAACCTAACAAAAAAAGAAATTGCAGAAGAATATGCATGTAGCTCAATTGCAATTGTGTCCTCTCTGTATGAGGGTTTTGGATATCCTGTTATAGAGGCAATGAGTTGCTCGGTTCCGTTAATTGCAGCTAACACCTCATCTATTCCCGAGCTTGTTGGTGATTATGCAACTTTAATTCCATCTAGGGATTCGACTTCTTTGGCTAAATCAATAAAATTAGTTATCAGCGATTATGAAAAATATAAAAATATTGCAGAGAAGGGCAGGCTTCATGTTCTAGATAATTTTAGTTGGACAAAAATTACAGAAGAATATGAGTCAGTTATATATAAAATAATAGAGGACTATAAAAATGCTAACCTTTGATTTTAATAGAATTAACATAAACCCAGAAGGCACTATGCTTGATTTGGGTTGTGGAGAAGGTAGGCATATTTTTGGAGTAATGGAAAAATTTCCAGATCTCAAATGCATTGGGCTTGATCCACATATTGAATCACTAGACAAGGCTTTCGAAGGTCTAAAGTTTCTTGAATCAATTTCTAATACAAAAACAAGTTTTTTGAGCGGTTCGGCCTATTCGCTTCCATTTTGTGATGATTCTTTTGATTTGGTTGTTTGCTCTGAAGTCCTTGAGCATCTTCATGATTACAAAGATGCCATTAAAGAAATAAATAGAGTCCTTAAGCCAGGCGGACAATTTCTTGCAAGTGTGCCTGCAGAATTTCCTGAAAAAATATGCTGGCTTTTATCAGAAGCCTATCAAAACCAGCCGGGCGGACACTTAAGAATATTTAAGAAAAATGAATTAATTAAAGAGATTGCCGAACATAATTTTAGCTTTGAATCATCTCAAAGATTTCATTCAATACATAGTGCTTATTGGTGGCTTCGGTGCTTGTTTTGGAAAAGCCAAGAATCAAATATTATTATAAAGGGGTATAAAAAAATCCTAGAAAGACACATTCTAAAAAAACCTTTTTTTCTAGATTCAATAGATAAATTTTTTAATCCAATTCTTGGTAAAAGTATTGCCTTTTATTTTGTAAAAAAATGAGTTGGAAGAGCTCAAAACATGCTTTTGAAGAAGCAAAAAACTGGATCATATTTAATCAATCTAATGATGGAAGAATTTCATGGGATGACAAAGGTAAATGTGACCCATGGGATCACTGTGAATGCTTAATTGCCCTTGCAATTTATGAGGAGTGGGATGCCTTTGATTTAGGTGTCGAATGGTTCTTTAATAATTTAAATGATGATGGGTATATTCACCCTGAATTTAAAGGGAGTGAGCCTGTTCATGATCATTATGAAAGTCATCATGCTCCATATATTATATTGCCATTAACTCAGGCTCTATTAATGGGAAGGGATGATCTGGTAAATGATTATTTAAAATCTAAAATCCAAATTATTTTTGATCAACTATCAAATTTCAAAGATTCAGATGGTTATTATTATTGGGCAATAGATAAAGATGGCTTTTCAGACAACTCTTTAATTACTGCCTCTATGTCAATTTTCCTTTCATTAATGGCATTAGATAAATCCTTAAATATTAAGATTGATGAAGATATATGGAATCAAAAATTTAATAGAGATGGCGTTGATCGATCAAGATTCTCAATGGATTTTTATTATCCATATATATGTGGAGTCCATAATAATAAAAATGACTTCCAAAGAAACTTAAAAGATTTTTATGTTGAAGGCTTGGGTATTAAATGTGTAAAAGAAGAACCATGGGTAACTATTGCTGAAAGTTGTGAATGTGTTATTGCTGCTTTGGTATTAGGAGATGAAGAAAACGCTAAGAAGATTTTTAACAATATACTCCAATTTAAAAATGATAATGGTATTTTTCCTACAGGCTATCAATATGAAATGGATATTTTCTGGCCAGAAGA
>ENA-OQVM01004294-OQVM01004294.1-marine-metagenome-genome-assembly--contig:-NODE-4294-length-14630-cov-3.136810_pt1 | contig 14630 bp, 10 predicted proteins | sample MGYA00237776_ERZ505498 | MGnify/ENA primary metagenome ERZ505498 (study PRJEB26159, sample SAMN06265151) | marine metagenome | isolation source: Helgoland LTER site | place: Germany:Helgoland, sampling... | reverse complement strand
GAGATTACGGATCTAAGCGGTAAAACCCTTTTAAAAACAACCGTCGCACAACAAATTACGTATGACAATGTCGTCAACACAATCAACGAATTGTTTCCGGGGAGTGGTTACGAGTTTCCCGTGCGAGGTTCTGGGTCTGACCCTATAGGTGATATAAAATTCAATGATGGAATAGATAAGAGTACAAAACTTCTGCTCCTGATGTGTCTGAAAACCTTCTGCGACAAGCTGTATCGGTTGAGTATACCTGGCGATGGTATTACTCACATCTACACAATCGATAGCTACGTGTATGGCGACCCGATGCTGCAATATTTGACGGGCGAAGCAGACTATTGTCCGACAGTGATGCGATCGGGGCAAGGATTTTCAGATGGGGGTGTGGATGATTGTGACGTTCCAACTACAAAAACCAAAGGGTTTTGGGTGAGGGAAGGTGTTGGCAAAGGTGCTGGGGGAACAAACCCCATGAACGAGTTGTATAAGAAAACAAAGGGGTATATATCGTTTTTGAAAAATATGAGAGGACAAATTGGGAATGTCGATGTTTCGTTGAATATACCTGAAACTGAAACAAATTGGCCGTCTGACGCAACAAGTGATCGGCTTGTGAATTTCGTCGACCGGTTTAATTTGTGTTATAACTACTATGTTGATGGTAACACATCACGTAATGACAACGATTCGTATACCAAAGAAATGAGGGAACTGTTTAAGATTGAACTTCAAAGCATTAACAGTAGTATTAAAACATATATTACGAGTTTGAACTCTATTATAGAATTACACTCGCAGCTCCCTCTTGATATATCTAAACTTGGTAAAGAACTGATTGAATTGTCCGACCTGGAAAATCTATTGACAATGTCTGTGCCAAATTTATACCTGGAAAACGAAAACACATTGTTTTTCGACGCTGAATCAACTTCTTCGTATGATTTTTGTAACCATTATAGTGGTTCTGATGTGCGTCAGCGTCATGCCCCTTCTTCCGGTAATGAAAATAATAATCTTGATATGGCCATGCGTGTAGAGTCAGGTTCAAATACTAATTCAGATACTGACGATACATCGTCCAAATCATCTCAAACGGGTGGTGAGGGGAGAAGAGAATTTATTACGTCTGTCACGTTTACTCCTAACGGAACTATTGAGATAGTAATCGATACCGAGGTGTTATCGATACAGGACCTCAACGAGATTGTGAAAGATACCGAGTATACAATCACAAACACTAAGAAGGACCCTACAACAATTAGCGGTCCGACAACGCTGGGATTGCTGTGTTATTTACATGATAACGAGTCTTTTTTTATAACAAGTAGTGGCACTCAAACAAGATCCAAAAAACCTTATGATGAGGTTGAATCTCGCATGAATGAGATTTGTGAACAATATAAGCAATTGGTATCTCAAAAATCGGACAATGGTGATTCTGCCTCCTCCCCACCAGAACTAAAAAGACCACGTACTGGATCCGGTGTCCTCCTCACTTTCAGTGGTGGCATGAACATGGGAAATCTTCCAACGCCGGATTCGTCTCCCATAAAAGCCGTAGCACAATCAACGCCCGAGCAATCGCAACGCGAGCCTGAACCTGGAGTGGAGCACCGTAAAACCCAGACGAGAAAAAATATGCCAGTCAAATCTACTGGTTCGAAAACAAGAAAGGGCAAGAGTCTTTTCGGTAAGAAATAATACGCAAAACTAGAAGATAAGTCGATTACGTCTACCGTATTTTTCTTCTGGTTTTGCCGCGATTCCGGACCCTCTTTTTCCGGGTTCTCCTTTTTTTGGACGTCCTGTATTTGCCGCCACGGGTAGGTGTCACGGGAGCGGGTCGAGCTGCGTCTCGGGGGGGAGGCGTCCTGGGGCGACTTGGAGTCAACGTATCCTCTGACCCGGTGCTCATCATCGAGTCCCTCTCTGTGTCCGACTCCGATCCCGTATCGGGGTCCGGGCCGCCCATGAGTGCAAACTCGGGGTCCGCAACGTTCGCGGTGCGATCAAACTCCGCGCATTTCATTACCGTATAGATGCCAATGCTGTCGTTGTCGTTGTTTTCCCCCACCACCACTGCAATCCTGTCTCCCACTTCCACGTTGCGGTAATCGGGTGTGTTCAGTTCGTCGTTCAAATCCTCGAATGTGGGAACATATACTAACGGGAGTCCGCCGATGGTCTCCATGCTCTACTATAGTATTATACGGTGCGATAATAATATAATCTAATCTAATACCTATCTCCCCGGACCGCGTTGTGGTGCTATACTCCTGTTTCTTCTGCTTCTCTGACTTCTCTCTTCCCTAAATTAGAGATGGTCTTCAGTGCCGAGTCGGGCGTCACGGAGATGGAGTCCAGTCCCGCCTCCACCAGGAAGTTACAGAACTCGATGCTGTCCGACGGCTGCTGACCACAGAACCCCACCTTGACGCCGTTTGCCTTGTATGTATTCACCGCCATGGTGATCATGCGGCGGTAGCTCAAATTCTCGTCGCTCGACAAGTGCGTGATGCGGTCGCTGTCTCGGTCCACGCCCAGCGTCAACTGGAGCAAATCGTTGCCGCCGATGGAGATGCCGTCGACCATGGGGCTGAAGTGGTCCGCCTCGATCACGTTGGAGGGGATCTCGCACATGAGATAAATCTGTAGTTCGTGCTCGCCGCGGACCAGCCCGTACTCCTCCATCTTCTTGATCACCAGTCCGCATTCCTTCGGTGTGCGGCAAAAGGGAATCATGACCACGATGTTGGTCATCTTCATCTTCTCGCGGGCGTACTTGATGGCCTCGCACTCCAGCTCGAACCCCTTCTCGTATTCGGGCGAATAGTATCTGGACGCCCCGCGCCACCCGATCATGGGGTTCTCCTCGTCGGGCTCGTACAGCTCGCCTCCGACGAGGTTGCGGTACTCGTTGGACTTGAAATCGGACAGACGCACAATCACGTTGTTGGGGTAAAACGCACTCGCAATCTTCGCCATGCCGCGAGCAAGTCTTTTGATGAAATACCATCGTCCGTTGTGGTGGTCGTTGCCGAGTTCTTTCCGGATCTTTTCCTTCACGTCCTCGCGGATCTTGGGGTAGTCGCACAGAGCCAATGGGTGGATCTTGATGTAGTTGCTCACGATGAACTCCATGCGTGCGAGCCCCACGCCGCTGTTCGGAATCAGCGAACTGCCGAAACTGCTCTCGGGGTTGCCCACGTTCAACATCATCTTGATGGGCAGTTTCATGTCCTTCTCCACCTTGATTTTTTCCACGTCGAACTTCAAGATTCCTCTGAACACGCTACCGGTTTCGCCCGACGCACAGGAAATCGTGACTTCGTCGCCGTTCGCAAGAAGGTCGGTGGCGTTGCCGGCACCCACTACCGCATTCAGACCCATCTCGCGGGCCACAATAGCTGCATGGCAGGTGCGACCGCCTTTGTTGGTGATGATGCCTGCAGACTTCTTCATAATGGGTTCCCAGTCGGGTGTGGTCATTTCCGTCACCAGAATATCGCCCTCCTCAAATTGGTCGTGTTCCTTCATGGACTTCAACACCTTCACCTTTCCCGTGCTGATTTTGTCGCCGACCGCCACGCCAGTCACCGCTACTTCCCCCTTTTCTCTCATAATATACTTAGTCATGTCCATGCTGCCGTCGTTGCTGTGAACCGTCTCGGGGCGGGTCTGGATGATGTAGATCTTGTGGTCCTTGCCGTCGATGGCCCATTCCACGTCCACGCCCAGTTTCTTGCCGAACATCTTGGAGTAACTTTCCTCCAGCAACAGAACAGACCGACCCAGGGAAATCACCTGCGTGTTGGTGATGCTGTATGTTGTCTTCTCGTGTGTGGATGTCTCCACCTCCTCTACGCCTCCCGCTTGTCCGTAGACAATCTTGGTGTTTTTCTCGCCCTTCTGTTTGCTCAAAATAGGATCGCCGTCGATGTGGCGCAGGATCCGTTTGTCCATGATGATTTCGTCGGGCTTCACGCCGCCAGACACCACCAGTTCGCCCAGTCCGTAGGCCGAGTTCACCACAATGGCCTTGTCGTAGCCCGACTCGGGGTCGATGGAGAAGGCAACCCCGGCAGATCCGATGTCGGAACGAACCATCTTCTGGATGGCCACCGAAATCTTCACGTCACACAGCTGTATATCGTGTGTTTTCCTGTAAGATACCGCACGCGTATTGAAGAGAGAAGCAAAACACTGCTTGATGGAGGAAATAAGGTCGCTCGGACCCTTCACGTTGAGATACGTGTCTTGTTGCCCTGCGAACGATGCGTTTGGCAGGTCCTCCGCAATAGCACTGGACCGCACCGCTACCTCGAGGTCGCTCGTGTGGAACAACTCGCTCAAGTCGTCGTAGTGCTTGGTAATGATGGCCACTTGTTCGTCAGTGAAGGAACCGGCGGTCACCATATCTCTTAATTTGGCGGAAGATTCCTCCAGCTCGTCGAGATTGGTGGTGTCGATCGTGTTCAGCGTATGTTCTATCGTGTCCATGATATTGTTGCGTTGGATGAAATCGTCGTAGAGTGTGGTGGTGATGGCGAATCCGTCGGCGATGTCGAAGTTCAACATTCTGGCTAAATGGTTGAGTTCCCCCAGGGAGGCACATTTTCCGCCCACAATATTTTTGTTTTTGTAAGAACAGTCTTTAAACCATAAGATAAGATCCATATGTGGTATGTCTGTATTATAATTTCCCGTTATTAACTTAATCTTTAGCGAACGAACATAAAAATGTTGCAAGTAGTATATCATGAAGGTTGTGAAGCGGACTGGACAGCAAGAAGATGTCAGCTTTGACAAGGTATTGAAAAGATTACAGCATTTATCGAACGAGTTGAACGTGGATGTGTTTGATATTGCGCAAAAGGTGTGTAGTCGTATTTATAACGGTGTAAACACCTCCGAACTGGACGAACTCGCTGCCCAGTTATGTAGTAGTATGATGATAGAGAATCCAGACTACGGAGAGCTGGCGGCCCGCATCATTGTTTCCAACCACCATAAAAATACAAGCCCGTCGTTTAGCGAAACCGTTCAGACTATGTACGACAACAAGGACGTGGAGGGCAACCCGAGTCCGCTGGTCAATCAGCAACTCTACGATGTAGTCATGAAAAACAAGGAAAAGCTCAACAGTTATATTGACCACCAGCGAGATTACCTTATCGACTACTTCGGGTTTAAGACGCTCGAGCGCGCCTATCTTACGAAGGTCGACGGAAAAATCGTCGAGCGTCCCCAGTATATGTGGATGCGTGTGGCATTGGGTATTCACGACGACGACTTCAAGGACGCCCTCCAGACCTACGATTTGATGAGCAAGAAGTATTTCACGCATGCGACGCCCACACTGTTCAACGCCGGCACGATGCATCAGCAGATGTCTTCCTGCTATTTGCTTGCCATGGAGGACGATAGCTTGGACGGAATTTACAACACGGTCAAGGACTGTGCGTTGATTTCCAAGTTCGCTGGTGGCATCGGACTTCATATTCACAACGTTCGGGCAAAGAGCAGTTATATCCGCGGAACAAACGGTAGGTCGACGGGCATTGTGCCTATGTTGCGCGTGTTTAACATGACCGCCAGATATGTCGACCAGGGATCGCGGAGACTGGGCAGTTTTGCGATGTATTTGGAGACGTGGCACGCGGACATCGAGGCGTTTATTCAGCTGCGCAAGAATCACGGAAGCGAGGAGGAGCGGTGCCGCGATCTGTTTTTGGCGCTGTGGGTATCTGATTTGTTTATGGAACGCGTCAAGAGCAATGGTGTGTGGAGTTTGATGTGTCCTGACAAGTGTAAGGGACTGGCTGACGCTTACGGAGACGACTTCAAGCAATTGTACGAGAGCTACGAGGAGAAGAAAATGTTCATAAAACAAATCAATGCCCAGGAACTCTGGTTCAAGATACTGGAGTGCCAGATTGAGGGGGGGACGCCCTACATCTTGTACAAAGATGCTGCAAACAAGAAGTCCAACCAGAGCAACCTGGGAACTATCAAGTCGAGCAACCTTTGCTGCGAGATCATGGAGTACTCCGACAAGGACGAGACCGCTGTGTGTAATTTGGCCAGTATTTGTCTGCCCTCCTATATCAAAAAAACAGACGACTTTTATGAATTTGATTATGACCTGTTACATGCTACCGTGAAGATTATCACCAAGAATCTGAACAAGATTATCGATAAGAATTTCTACCCCACCCCCAAAACGTATAGGTCCAACATGAAACACCGGCCCGTGGGGATCGGGACGCAAGGACTGGCGGATGTGTTTGCTATCCTCCGCATTCCGTTTGAAGGAGAAGTCGCAAAGGAGATCAATCGGTGTGTTTACGAGACGATTTACCACGCAGCCGTTGAAACCTCGATGGAAATCTCGAAGAAAAGGAACGACATCATTCGCGCCCTGTGTGCTGATGGTAAAGACGTTGTCTCTTCGACAGAGAACCAGGAATATCTCAAGCTCAACGAGTTCGAGATAGCCAATCTGGATTCTCGGCACCCAGGCAGTTATGTCTCCTTCGCGGGGTCGCCTGCGTCGAAGGGACTGCTCCAGTTTGATTTATGGGGCGTGGATCCTGGCAGCAGATACGACTGGGACAAGTTGAAGGGCGATATTATCGAACACGGACTCAGGAATAGTTTGTTGGTCGCGCCCATGCCCACCGCATCCACGAGTCAGATCATGGGGTTCAACGAAAGTTTTGAGCCGTTTACGAACAATCTTTTCAAACGTAAGACGCTAAGCGGCGAGTTTGTGGTGATGAATAAATACTTGATTCGAGATCTCATCCAGAGGGGGCTGTGGACCAACGCAATGAAGGACACGATTCTGTTGAACGAGGGAAGTGTTCAAAACATACCCGAGATCCCCGAGGAACTGAAGGCTATCTACAAAACAGTATGGGAGATCAAACAGAAGTCTCTGATTGATTTGTCCATCCAGCGAGGACCCTTCATCTGTCAGTCGCAAAGCTTGAACATCTTCATGGAGGAACCCGACTTCAAGAAGTTGTCGAGCATGCATTTCTACGGATGGGCGAACGGGCTGAAAACGGGCAGCTACTATCTTCGCACGCGGCCGCGCGTCAAAACGCAACAGTTTACCATCGACCCTACCATGGCCAAGATCAAACCCATCAGTGCCTCGACTACTGAATCCGAGTCTGTGAGTGACGGTGATGTGGAAGATGACGACGATGGTGTGTGTTTGACATGTAGTGCCTAACTATAGTCGCAACAACTTAAAATATTGTCTGTATCTATTATATGTCTGTTTTTAGCAAAATGGAGCAGGTAGAAGAAATTTTACAACAAGATGAAAATCGCCTGACCATTTTCCCTATCAAATATCCAGAAGTATGGGATATGTATACAAAGGCAGTGTCGACGTTTTGGGTCCCTGAAGAAATTGATTTCAGTAGAGATATGGACGACTGGAATGGGCTGGGTGAAAACGAACAATATTTTATTAAACATATACTCGCGTTCTTCGGATCAAGTGATGCGATTGTAAATATGAACATTGGTGAGCGATTTATCAACGAGGTCAAAATCATGGAGGCGAAGTTCTTTTACGGGTTCCAGGAAGCCATCGAGAATATACATTCTCATACCTACAGCCTCTTGATCGACACCTACGTGAAGGACGAAGTCGAGAAGGACAAAATCTTTCACGCCATCACGCACATACCTTGTATCAAACGGAAGGCTGACTGGTGTTTCAAGTGGATTAACGACAAGGAGGCCTCGTTCGCCCAGCGACTGATTGCATTTGCGATTGTGGAAGGCGTCTTTTTCTCAGGAGCGTTCTGTTCTATCTTTTGGCTCAAGGAGAAGGGGAAGATGCCTGGACTCACCTTTTCAAACGAGCTGATCAGTCGCGACGAAGCCCTTCATGTCGAGTTTGCGGTGCTTCTCTATTCCATGATTCAGCACAAACTCCCTCAGGAAACTGTGTATGGGATGTTTGAAGACGCAATTGAAGTCGAGAAGAACTTTATTATTGACAGCATTCCCTGTGCGATGTTGGGCATGAATTCTGTGTTGATGACAGAATACATACAATTTGTGGCCGACCGATTGCTTCTTCAGTTGGGGTATGCTAAACACTGGAATGTGGGCAATCCGTTTCCCTTCATGGACAGAAGCGGTCTTGAGTGCCGGACCAACTTCTTCGAATCCCGTGTTGCGGAGTATTCAAAGGCGAACGTTGGGGGCGGGTCCTCGCATAGCGACTTGCGCACGTTCGACCTCAGCGACGACTTTTAGACTTGTTGCGTTTCGACCTTGATCTTGATTTCGATTTCGATTTCGATTTCGACCTTGTTTTTCTTGTAGGTCCTTTCTTTTTTCTACGAGTGCGTCTTAATTTTCTCACTCGTCGTGATTTGCGCTTCTTGCCTCCGTGGAAGTCCTTGTCGTAGATACCCCAATTTGAGTCGTCCGGTTCGGCGTCTTCGTTCAAGGTCTCCATATATTCACTCAATGAAGCGGGTGAAGTTCGTCCTGACGCTATTCCCTTTTCCAAGTCGGAGAGGGTTCTTGGTTTTCCTCTGAGTGATGATGATGATTGTGTCATCGAACTGTTTGATTGGATAGGTGTAAACAACGCAGGAACTGTCGGGGGAGTCGCTGGACGGCTGTATTGGTGGTCGTATTCTTGTTGAGGAACAACAATAGGTGATGCGCGCATACGAAGGTAGTCGCGGGTTCGTTTTTCCATAGACGGTGTTGTCGGCATTATCTTTGCGAGTTTGCTGTTGCTATCGGATGTATCGTGAATAGGTGCTATTTTGGCGAACCCGTCGCTGCTGGTTGACCCGAATATTGGTGCTATTTTAGCGAACCCGTCGCTGCTGGTTGTCTCTTTGCGTCTTTTGTTAAGGCGCTCTCTTTTTTGGGACGTAGTATTTATATTTTGTTCCGTGCGTTTCTTCATATAGTAGACGTAGAAAATATGCCCGTGTCTATATGAATAATATCAAGTAACTATATGTATGCCCTGATATTGTTCGTGTTGGTAATGATTGTATTCAGTCTTCGCAGTGTTGTCATGAAAATATTAAGAGAAAAGATATCAGTGGAAACAGTGCTGGTTATGCTTGTCGGAATCAATTTTTTCTTAGTGCTTATCGCCTATCTTTTGTTTTTTGACAAGAAACGTATCAAAGAAGATGCGGTGTTATTACTAACGAGTCCAGACGCACCTGCTATGTGGTCTATTCTTATCTTTGCCGGGATAGTCAGTGTTGGGTTCGGATATGTATACTACCACGCGATCAGCGTATATAAACTATATCATGTCAGTTTACTTTTGGCCACCCTGCCTATATTTGTTCTGCTCTCTGCCTATTTCCTTCTGGGTGAAAAAATAACCCCCACACACCTTGTTTCCATGGCCATCATTATTTTTGGGTTAGTCGTTCTTGAATACGATAAAGGTCTGTTAACATGAGTCATAATGAAGTCCTTGGATTGTTGAATTCGCAGAAGTTCGTTAGGAAGACGAGATAGTGTGACTACTGTTTTCCTCCAGTCTCGGTCCTTCTTCTTCGAAGAGGCATATGGGCAGGTCGTTGCGGACGAAGTAGCATTTCCCTTGGGGTGTCCATTTCGCAACAATCGTTTTGATTTCCACGCCGTTGAGCCACGCCTTTTGAACTGCCGCCTTGTATGTCAAGTCGATGTTTGACGGCTGGAACTGTTTGACGTCCGTGCGTTGGATGACGAAGCACAAGATCGCCCGTTTGTCTGTTGTCGTGGCGATCGTTTCGAGCTCCTGGACATGCTTGAGTGCCCTTGGGCTTACTACGTCGACGTTGCTTTTTCTGTATCCGTCCGGAAAATACGAAATTTTATCATTGTATTTCATATTTTCGATCTTATTTAAATACTTTTTTCTTTCCTTTTTCGGCACATCGACGTAGTCCGCCAGGGGAACGTTCTTGATTTCCAGGATGAATTCTTGCCCCGATTTGGTTGTTCCTGCGAAGTCGAACCTTGAGTTGAGGAACGTTTGTTCGCGAGAATAGGAATGGGGGGTTTGGAGCGTGAGTCCTTGTATACAATTACATATGAGCGCGGTCTCTGCAATTCTCTCGGCGAGTTTGGGGTTGACGCCTACCACCATAACGTGTCTGTTTTCGTATACGTACGCGAGTTCGGTTCTGTGTGTACATCTGGGTTTATCGTCCTTCTTTTTTGTTTTTTTTGGTGGGATATGGCTTATAAGTACAGTTGATTCCTTTTCTACAAGACCGCAGCATCCGAGGGAAGGAGTGTGTAGCATGATGTCTCCGTTTATGACTCTGGCGTCGGCCACGTAAGGAGATTTACATATCTTGGATGGTCTTGATTTGATGATGGCGGTGGTGATGTCTGGTATTTCGTTGAGAATGATTTTCATTTTCTGTTACATGTGGTTGTTGAAAGAGAGAAAACGTCCGGAAGCATTTCATTTTTAGTTTATATACTTATGCACTCATAAATGGGAGGGTTTGGTGCCACCTTTTTGAAAGGTGGCAAAGAAAAAAATGAATCGTTTGTCGTGTGGGTGGTGGGTGCACAGCAGAGCATAGCATAGTGGCACCGTAGGCCTAACATTCGAGAGATGAGTACGATGACGAGCACGAGCGCGGGCGCGGGCAGGGTGTGTGCGGGGCGCGGGCGTCCGCGGCGGCCGGCGGCGGCGGTGGTGGCGGGCGACGATCTGGTGGCGGCGCTCCTCCTCGGGGACACCCCGAACCCCGCGAGGGCCGGCCCGACCCCCGTCGGCGCGGGCTCGGAGCAGAAGGCGGCCGAGCAGGCGGCCAAGAAGGAGCAGAAGAAGGCGGAGGCGGCGGCCAAGAAGGAGCAGAAGAAGGCGGAGGCGGCGGCCGAGCAGGCGGCCAAGAAGGAGCAGAAGAAGGCGGAGGCGGCGGCCAAGAAGGCGGCCAAGCAGGCGGAGGCGGCGGCCAAGAAGGAGCAGAAGGCGGCGGAGAAGGCGGGCGAGCAGCTGGTCAAGGAGACTATCCGCGAGGAGCAGAAGGAGCAGAAGGCGGCGGAGAAGGCGGAGAAGCTCGCGGCCAAGCAGGCGGAGGCGGCAGAGAAGAAGGCGGCCAAGCAGGCCGAGAAGGACGCGCAGAAGGCGGCCAAGCAGGCGGAGGCGGCAGAGAAGCAGGCGGCCAAGCAGGCGGAGGCGGCAGAGAAGAAGGCGGCCAAGCAGGCGGAGAAGGACGCGCAGAAGGCGGCCAAGCAGGCGGAGGCGGCAGAGAAGAAGGCGGCCAAGAAGGCCGAGCAGGCCAAGAAGGTCCCCGGCGCGCTGCTGCGGGCGGCGAAGAAGGCGGCCAAGGCGGAGAAGGCCCAGAAGGCGGCCGCCCCCGGGGAGCAGGTCTGTGCGGACGAGCTGCGCGAGGAGCCCTACGCGCCCGACGAGCCCGGCGAGCTGGAGGTGCACGTGCGCGTCTTCGAGCACGAGGGCGTGCGCTGGCTCAAGGACGACGACCACCTGCTCTACTGCCCCGAGACCCACGACGAGGTCGGCCGCTGGGACCCCGAGCAGCAGGCGGTCTGCTTTTAGATATCCACCTTTGGAATCCACCTTTGGAATCCACCTTTGGAAAAGGTGGAGCCAAACCCGCGCGGGAGCGTGGGTCCGGCCCCGATAAAAACTAAAAACTAAAAACTAAAAACTAAAAACTAAAAACTAAAACGTCCTGTCGGTCGGGACTGTTTTTCTTGCCCGCACGGGAGGGGTTCGGGGTGTCCCCGATGGGGTTCGGGGACTGGTCCCCGAGAGGGGCGTCTTCTTCGCTGCCTGTTCGCAGACCACTGGCGCGGGGCTTGGGAAGACCGCAGACAGGACCGCAAACAGGACCGCAGACAGGACCGCCAACCGGCAGCGAAGAAGACCGCAAACAGGACCGCAAACAGGCAGCGAAGAAGACCGCAAACAGGACCGCAAACAGGACCGCAAACAGGACCGCAAACAGGCAGCGAAGAAGCAGCGAAGAAGACCGCCAACAGGCAGCGAAGAAGACTTAATCCTTGTATATCAATTCGTCACTCATATATCAATTCGTCACTCATTTCTGGAGTCCCTTAAATGGGGTATTTGTAGTATGTCCCTGTTACTGTTGCGATGACATCCAATGGTTGTATTGTGTGTCGTGTGTTGTGTGTTGTGTGTTGTGTGTCGTGTGTTGTGTGTTGTGTGTCGTGTGTCGTGTGTCGTGTGTCGTGAATTACCCAACCTAATTCGTCACTCATATATCAATTCGTCACTCATTTCTGGAGTCCCCCGAAAGGGCGATTCTACTGTATCGTTTATTCTAATACTTATCGACGTAGTAGTGTGTGTCGTGTGTGTCGTGTGTGCGGCGGCATATTCCCATGGTGTCAGGGTGTCAGGGTATACGGTTCACGAGTGTTCTCTCTTCTTCGAATTATATAGTTCAAGATAGGATGACTGGGTGTGGTTCTGGACTCCGTGGATGAAGAGTGTGTATGTGTGTAGAGTGCCTGAGAAAATATGATGCGAGAACACCGTCTATCTTGTTCTCTCTTGTTCTCTCTTGTTCTCTCTTTGACTCTGTTTCAAGAGTGTTCAATGGAGTGTACAACATCTACTACTCTATCCGTGGATAGTAGATGTTGGTTATCTTCTGCGAGTCCCGTTTCTGCGTCTGAGGGTGCGTCTGAGGGTGCGTCGAGAACGTTGTCGAGACTTCCTCGCCCGTTTCGCGGTGCGTCGCTTTCCCCCCAGGTATCCAGCGATGTTGGACACGACATGAGTGTCGATGTTTTCCTTGTTTTTCCGTGCGTGTTTCACGGTTGAATGTGTCACCAAGAGGTTGTGTATTTTCGCGTAGTCGGACTTGTCCTTTTTGTTGGTGTCCAGCACGTTGAGCACGTTGTCCTTGTTGCGTCGTTTGGTGGTGACGTTGAGTGCCTTCTTCAATACGCTCGCAGACACCTTTCTCTCGTTGAGTATCTTCTTGACATTTTTTAGATTGCCTTTCGTGACTTCGTCGACGAGGTCCATTTGTATAAGAGAACAAAATAAATCCACTGTCGTTTACAGATTTTTGAAGAGGCTGTGTAGATCGTAGATCGTGACGCCGTCGTCGTGGGTCTCGGTGATCTGCGGGAGCCTGTGTTTGTATCCGTTTTTCATGAAGAACACCAATACGTTGAATCCTGATGTAGGTTCCCAGGCGGTCAGGGAGACGTGGGTGACGCCGAAGTGTTTGTTGAGGTATTCTTCTGTCTCTTTGAGATAGAACGTTCCGTGTCCCTTGTACCTGTACGGGTAGTTTATTTCCAAGAGGTTGATGACGGCACGGTCTTGGTTGACGGTGGCGGAGCATGATCCTATGTCGAAGGTGTTTGTCTTCTGAATTTGTCTAAACTGGAAATTGTATAGAAACGGCACTTGTGAGTTACGGACAAGATTGATGTAACGCATTATATATGATATAGAGTAAAAAAAGTACAAAGAAATTAACTCGGGGACACCCCGAACCCCTCCCGCATGGGTTTGGCTCCACCCGGGGACCAGTCCCCGAACCCCATCGGGGACACCCCGAACCCCTCCCGCGTGGGTTTGGCTCCACCTTTTCCAAAGGTGGACAAGGTGGACAAGGTGGACAAGGTGGATATCCGCGGTTCGCATCGCGGTCTTTTTTTGGGGGAGTAGTATATAGTAGAGATAGAGAGTAGATATGAGAACACATTCAATAAAACGCAGACGAGACCTGCGTGATACGGTTCGCGCGAATCAGCGAAAGAAGAGGAGTCCTGGCGCCGCCAGCACGAAACGAACTGTCCGGTCCTCTGGTCGCCGGAAATTCACCCGAAAGATGCGAGGCGGCAAGATAACGACATCGCTTCCCGCGAAATACTTCCAGGAGAACGATCGCGGCATGAAGTTCGGCAAGGAGTATCATTTGGGCAAATATTACAAGACCCCCAAGTGCGTGGACGACATGTGTTCGCCTGAGGACATGACATCTGCGTGTCTCAACAGTTTGGGTATCGTCACGCTGGAGCATCAGGACTACGACGACTACAAAAACGTGATGGAGATATACGACAAGCTGAGCGAGGAGGAGCAGGAGGATGTGGTGGAATCGAATCTTCTTTCTCTCAAGACCTATTTAGCAGATTTGTTCACAGACTTTGACGGGGTGGCACTAAGCGACGACCGCAAGGTGGAACTCAAGGCTCTGCTGGAGACCATCAATCCGTTTTACTACAACTACCTGATCTTCACGACTAAGTTGCCGGACAAGATGCGGGACATCGTGTATGCGGAGATGGTTGCGACGCGCGACCTGAAGACTCCTCTGGACCTTCTGAAGCTGCTGTTGAGTTATTACAACACGGTGAATCCGTATCGCATGAAGGCCGCGGCAACGAGACCTGCGGACGCGGACGAGATGGCTGGGACCAAGTTGAATACGTACATGTACGACAACTTCCGCGTGAAGAACCTGATGCCGAGTATGAGCAGCGAGCACCGCTACAAGGAGCTGGAGACGTGGGACGTGGAGGGTGCGTTGCGTCCGGTGTCTGTGCCGCTGAGCCGCATTCCGCGGGGCAAGGAGCTGGGCGTGGTGATGCGGGAGACGTATGGA
>ENA-OQVM01004282-OQVM01004282.1-marine-metagenome-genome-assembly--contig:-NODE-4282-length-14676-cov-6.522022_pt1 | contig 14676 bp, 18 predicted proteins | sample MGYA00237776_ERZ505498 | MGnify/ENA primary metagenome ERZ505498 (study PRJEB26159, sample SAMN06265151) | marine metagenome | isolation source: Helgoland LTER site | place: Germany:Helgoland, sampling... | reverse complement strand
CGAGTCTTGGCAATATCCGAACTTCTCGTGCTCGGTGCCAATGCGCCAGTCTTCCTTGGGCTTGCAGCCTTTGGCCAGTACTTCGGCCAGTTGATCGTGGTGTTCAATAGGGCCGCCGCCGGATTGAGGGATAGACATGGGCGCTGCGCTCCGCTGTTGATTTCGGTATCATCGGTGACGTGCCTCAAGGGCGGTGTCAATGCAAGAGCGGCTTCACTCTGTTCCAAACGGTCACACGCGCGTCAGGCGTATGTGAAAGCACATCAAGAACGGTGCTTGTTTTGATATCTGGCAAAGAGGCAAAGACATCAAACAGGCCTTCCGCCCCCTTGGCGTTAATCGGAATCGTGATGACCTGCGCCTCGACGCTGGTCAAAATCCAGCTAGGTTCAGGATAGCTTGTGGGGTCAATCTCCAGCTTGCTTAGGTCAGCAACATCCATGACACCCCCGTCAAGTGGACCAAAATAAGCCAACCTGCGTTCGCGAATTTGAACAACGCCCGGGCCATCGCCATCTTGGGCAAAGCGCGCGCGCTGCACGCCGGCAATGCCCCAACCAATACCGATGAGACAGAAAATATAACCGAGCCACTTGTTGATACCGATCCCAGTCAATGCCCACCAAACACCAGCAGCCAAGACCACACCTGCTAAAATCACCTCGCGCCAACGCCAGAAAAAAGCACGCACTTCGGGACGTAAAAAATCACCCATAGATCACCTGTGGTTCTTCGTATGCCGAAATTGTGAACCCGCCGATGCGTTGAAAACCCAAAGCCTCGTAGGCTTTGCAGGCCTGGACGGAGGCTGCAAACAAAATCGCCCGCTCAGCGCCCTTTGTCATCGCTTGTTCCAAATGCATCGCCACGGCGGAGCGGGCCAGCCCGCGCGAGCGCTGTTCAGGCGGTGTGTAGACGCCGCCGATTTGAACGGCGCGCGCCACAGTTGCGTTAAATCCAGTCATCGCCACAGGTGTTTCACCCTCAAACAAAACGCGGTGGCTGTCCGCCGCGATATAGCTATCAATATCAGACACTGCCTTTTGGGTGGTATCTTCACCCGGTATCAGCAGCGCTTCTTCTAAATAGGCACGCCGCCACGCAATAACGAGGTCACGCGTCGCATCACTGATAGCGCACAACGAAAAACCGTCCCTACTTGGCATTTTGAGATCAGGCAGTTGCAATTCGTAAAGTGGCTCTTCCTGATACAATCCGCTGGTTTCCGACAAGCCTAAGACTGGCAGCAACACTTTGACCTGTTCGGCCGCCCCGATCACCCCTTTTACGGCGGTCCCGGTTAGCACGGTCTTTACTTCGCCCCAGCACGCTGTCGGACACTGGGGGAACAACATGCCTTCCTCGGATACAGACATCAAATCTGTGATCCCGCCAGCCCGCCAGCGCACCCAAAAATGCATGGCCCGACGTTGACCACCTTCCATCCCAAATCGCTGCAAATTCGACAGGGGAAACATCGATGTTGTGATGTGTCGCTCTAAGAATGCCTCGACCGCCGGACGATCCGCAGTCGTCGCACGGATCATCCCCAGTCGCCCAGCGCCTGCTGCCAAACGGTCAGAGCCGCAACTGCCGCTGTATCAGCGCGCAAGATACGCGGCCCGAGACTGACCGGATGCGCAAATGGCAATCCGCGCAAACGATCACGTTCTGTGGGCGAAAAGCCACCTTCAGGGCCAATCAGGATCGCCCATGGGCCGTCAATCTTAGGCAAGCCAACGGGATCACCGATCAATACTTCGTCACAAAACATCAACTGCCGGGCTGCGGGCCAATTGGCGAGCATACGATCCAGCTTTACCAAATCATCAACGGGCGGGATAAAGGTGCCGCCACACTGCTCTGCCGCTTCAATCGAATGCGTTTGCAGCTTGTCCTGCCGGACACGGTTGGCACTTTGGGTAAAGTCGGTCTGCACCGGACTAATCCGCGCCACACCCATTTCCACGGCCTTTTCGACGATAAATGCTGTGCGTTCTTTACGAATTGGTGCAAACAGCAGCCATACATCAGGCGGCATCTGCATCGGCCGCGTTTGTGAGGAACAGAGCAGAATACCGCCCTTCTTCCCCGCTTTCGCAACTTCCGCATCCCACTCGCCATCACGGCCATTGATCAGTGAAAGCACAGCGCCTTCGGCCAATCGCATCACCCCAAATAAGTAATGCGCTTGTTCTTTGCTTAGAGGAACCGATTGCCCTTCCCCTAGGCGGTGATCTACAAAAAGCCGAACCTTGGATGCCATAGGCGAACCATATGACCGAAGATGCCCAGATGCCAGAGCCGAACGGGGCAGTTGCCGATGCTGTGAAAGACAATTGGGTTGACCGGTTTGCACCGGGATTCAGCAGGCCATTTCTGCGGCTCAGCCGGGCCGACAGACCCATCGGGACATGGTTGCTTTATGCCCCCTGCCTATGGGGGCTTTCTCTCGCGATCTTGGCGACTGACAGCTATAGCCGGCACGATCTTTGGACAATCGCAGGCTGCGGAATTGGCGCCTTTTTGATGCGGGGTGCGGGCTGCACATGGAATGACATTACCGACAGACACATTGACGGCGCGGTCGAACGCACGCGGTCGCGGCCTATCCCATCAGGGCAAGTAACCCTACGCGGTGCATTGATCTGGATGGTCCTGCAGGCGATACTTTCCTTCTTCATCCTCATCTCGTTCTACCCGACTGCGATTTTCCTCGGCATCATCGCCCTCGTGCCTGTCGCAATTTACCCATTTGCGAAACGGTTCACGTGGTGGCCGCAACTGTTCTTGGGACTGGCCTTTAACTGGGGCGCATTGTTGGCGTGGGCCGCACATACCAACAGCATTGGACCAGTGCCCATCGTGCTTTATTGCGCCGGGATCGCTTGGACTCTGTTCTACGATACAATCTACGCCCACCAAGATGCCGAAGACGACGCCCTGATCGGGGTCAAATCAACGGCGCGACTTTTTGGTGATAACAGCCGCAAATGGCTCAGGTTGTTCCTGACCGTCACGATAGTGCTGTTCGGACTGGCGGTGCTTTTGGCCGCCTCTGAACGCTCAATCTTGTCTCTGAGCATCGCGATCGGTGGGCCTTGGGCTTTTGGTTGGCACCTCACTTGGCAGCTAACACGCTTTGATCCCGAAGATAACGACGGATTGCTGCGACTTTTTCGTTCAAACAGAAACGCCGGCCTGATCCCTTTGCCATTTTTCGCCCTTGCCCTTTTGGTGTGATTGTACACCGCCGCGCGTAGGCCTATGCAGACATAAAAGAAAACCGGAACCCAATGCGCATATCAGCACTGTTCATACGCCTGATCGCTTTTGTAGCCGCCGCTTTTTTGTCGGTCGCTGCGGCACAAACAACAGTGGCCGTGGTCGAAGAACGATCAGTTCTCGCTGTCCAGGAAACGCTTGCAGATCAGGGGTATGAGTGGGCATCTGTGTTGGGCGACGGGCTTCAAGTCATCCTTGAAGGTGACGCGCCGACAGAGGCGGTACGCTTTCGCGCAATCTCGGCCGCCGGCGGTGTCGTCGATGCAAGCCGGGTCATCGACAACCTGTCAGTCACCGATTCGGAAATCATCGTCCCGCCAGAATTCGCCATCGAAATACTGCGCAACAACGCCGGTGTTTCGATCATTGGGCTGATCCCTGCCACGACAGACCGCGAGGCTTTGGCTGCACGGATAGCCGATATTGCAGACGGGCAGCCTGTCACAGACCTGCTCGAAGTTGGTGATTACCCAACCCCGCCAACATGGCGTGCGGCTTTGAACTATGCCTTGCGTGCGCTCGAGATGCTGAACAAGTCAAAAATCTCGGTCAATGCGGACCGCGTGATCGTGAATGCCATCTCAGACAGTCCAGCAGAAAAGCGTAACTTGGAAATCGCGCTGGCCAGAAACACGCCAGATGGTGTGCGGCTTGCCATCGATATCAGCGCGCCACGCCCAGTGATTTCGCCTTTTACAACCCGGTTTATCCTTGATGAGGACGGCGCGCGTTTTGACGCCTGCACGGCCGATACCGAAGAAGCACGCAGCCAGATTCTTGCAGCAGCCTCTCGGGCGGGTTTTCAAGAAAGGGCAAACTGCATTCTGGCGCTGGGCGCGCCATCACGCACATGGGGAGAGGCGGTTGCACAATCTATCGCCGCAATCGAAAGCCTAGGCGGTGGAACGATCACGATATCCGATACAGACATCTCGCTAATAGCACCTATAGGCACTGGCCAAGCCACATTTGACAACATCGTGGGCCGATTGGAAAACTCGCTGCCAGATGCTTTTGCGCTCACCGCCGAGTTGCCCGAATTGCCCAATACAAGTAGCGAAGAGCTGCCGCAGTTTACAGCAACACTGAGCCCCGAAGGTGCGGTGCAATTGCGTGGCCGCGTGCCGGACGACATTACAAACACCGTGGTCGAGAATTTCGCGAGTGCGCGGTTCGGCCAGCGCAGCATCACGATGGGAACGCGTATTACAGAAGGGCTGCCTTCTGGCTGGTCCGTGCGCGTTCTGGCGGGGATTGAGGCACTGTCAGAGCTGTCCAACGGGGCTGTGATTGTTGAGGCAAGCAAACTGCAAATCCGCGGCAATACCGGCAACGAAGACGCAAGCGGGGTAATTTCGCGACTGCTCATCGACAAGCTTGGGCAGACCGCCGATTTTGAAATTGATGTAACCTACGTCAAAGAACTTGACCCGATCGCCGGAATTCCAACACCCGAGGAATGTATCGCGCAAATCATCGCGGCGACCGAAGGGCGAAAGATAACATTTGATCCCGGCTCTGCCGACCTGACCGCTGACACGCAACCTGTTGTCGATGACATCGCCGAGATTTTGAAGAAATGCGGCGACCTGCCGATCCGTGTCTCTGGCTTCACCGACAGTCAGGGACGCGAAGTGATGAACCAGCAGCTGTCACAAGATCGCGCAGATGCGGTTCTCACAGCCCTCCGGGCGCGGCGGGTGCCTGTCTCTACCTTTGAGTCGATTGGCTTTGGTGAAGAAAACCCCATCGCGGACAACGACACCGAAGACGGGCGCGATGCGAACCGGCGGATTGAATTCAGCCTGATCCTGCCCGAACCTATCGTCGAAGAACCGACAACGCTTGAGCAATTGGCGGCGGAACCGGCGGACGACGAAGATACCGAAAGCGCAGATGACACTGCACCAGAAAGCGAATAGACCAGCCTTATGAACAGAACTGAATTCATCATCGCGACGGCTGTCATCCTGTTTGTGGCTTTCATGCTGGGATGGTTTGCCAGTTGGCTGGTCAACCGCTTTACCCGCGTGACAAAGGCCGAAATCGGCGAGCTTGATAAAATGGCGCAGGCACTACACGAGGCCGAAGAAACCCGCGATCAGGCGATCACATACTTGCAACAACGCGAGGCCGAGATCACCAACCAGCTGAGCCAAACAGAGGCAGAGTTGCGGGCCGCGATGGACGGGCTACGTGAGGCACGGCGTGAGGCGGAAGAGCTGCGCGGCTATATCGAACGGCAGAACGCGGAGTGAGCGCTAGCGCGACAGCTGATTTTGACCTTTGTGTCAGATGATTACCAAAAATGGCAAACCAGCCCTTGGCGCAACATGCAGCGAATGGCAGTTTCGAGCCCATACGAACCGATGCTGCGAGACGCACTAAGGTCAGCTTTTCATCAAATTGCAAGTTGGTTTACGCAATGATGCTCGTAAGTAATTGCTCGGTCATAGATGTCGCGTCAGCCCAAGGGTAATCGAGGATCGTATTCGCACAAAGAGCGATACCGATCATTCCTGATATGAGCGTGTCGGTCCTCATTTTGACGTCATGTTCCTCCGGATGAACCTCTTTGATCAAACTCGAAAACATCCGGAAGTGTGCCAAGGTATCGTCGTGCATAATGAACGTACTGACATCCTCCCGCGTCACGTCGTTTGACATAAAGACGAGTCGAAAATGATCGGGGTGATCAATCCAATAATCGACAAAGGTTTGCGTAGCTGACCGCAGCCGTTCACGCGGACCAACGACCGATTTTAGCTTTTTCTCGATATCATTAGACATGTCCCTGAGTACGTCTGCCCAAAGGTACTTTAGAATATCCGTCTTGCCCTCGAAATGCGCATAGATTGTCATCGGGGCGCAGCCGACCTCTTTGGCCAAACGGCGCATTGAAACGGCTCCGAAGCCTTCCGCCCGGTAGATCTCGAGCGCGTGTTTCCCGATCTTTGATCGGAACTTCTGAATTTCAGCACTGCTGCGGGGTGGCCTGCCAGCGGTTCTAGCCATGGGTAGGCCCTTTCAGACTTACTTTAGTACGCGTCCCAAATAATACTTGCTTTGTCAAGATCGTATTAATATAGAACGCGTACTAAGTATTTATTGCCCTACCGGGCACACATTTAGGAAAAGTGAAATGAACAAGATAAACTTACTGAACTCGGTTGTAGTGATCATTGGTGCTTCCATCATCTTTCTAGGATTGAATATCGGCCTAGGCGGGATCAAGACACTGGGATGGCAATCAACGCGTGACTTTATTACGATCACAGATGCTGCAGCATTTCATGCCCAAGACAGCCACATACGGTTCATTGGCGGGGTCTGGTTTGGTGTCGGCGCTGTGTTCGTAATTGGTGGCTTTGCAATGCACTGGTTTCGTTCAACCTTGATTACTCTGTCAGCGATTATCGCAATCGCGGGTCTGTTTCGACTGAGCGGCATGGACACTGAGGTCATATATAGCGCAGCCATCGCCCCGTCACTGACATTTGAGCTGGTTGGTTTTCCGCTGCTTGCTTGTTGGCTTATGGCGTCTGGCAAACGAGACACACAGATCATCAAGGGTGTGCAATCGCAATAGCGGACATTTGCTCGATTGACTTGGAAGTCCACATAGCAAGCGTTATCGCGCTCCTGCAGATGTCCGATCTGAGTGAGAATTGCGGGACTTTAGCGCGGCGCGGCGGCACGCTGAAGACGATCATTAATCGCACGACCTAAACCGTGGTTAGGGATTGGGGATACGGCGATCCGTTCAGCACCCATCGCATCCAATTCATGCAGACAGGCGAATAGACGTGCTGCCGCTTCGGCCAGATCACCAGCTACCGAAAGATTCAGATCCGCTTCGACCGGACCAAACCCAAGCAGCACCTCGCCCTCTTGAGCGTAAGGTGCGTTTAAACGCACCTTACCTCGCGGCGCGTAATGGGATGCCAATTGACCGGGTGCTGTCGGCAGATCAGGGTCCCGCCCCACGACCAATGCCTGCCCCAAACAGGCCTCTAGGGCCTCAACTGGAATGCCACCTGCACGCAACAATACAGGCGCGCCCACGCAACTGACTATCGTCGATTCAACACCAACATGACACTCACCACCATCAACAACCGCATCTATTCTACCGGCCAAACCTGCTGCAACATGCGCCGCTGTGGTAGGACTGATCCGGCCAGAAGGGTTCGCCGAAGGGGCCGCAATCGGGCCACCAAAGGCCGACAACACTCCGTGCGCCACCGAATGGTCCGGCACGCGCACCGCTAAAGTATCCAGCCCGGCGGTCACCAATTTTGAGACACCCGCATCCGCCTTCAATGGCAACACAAGCGTCAAAGCCCCTGGCCAAAATGCAGCTGCCAACTGGCGCGCGGTGTCATTTATTTCACAATAGTTCGCAACCGACGCCATATCGGCAAGATGCACAATTAGCGGGTTGAAACTGGGCCGCCCCTTTGCCGCATAAATCTTTGCAACCGCTACATCATTGCGTGCATCCGCCCCCAGCCCGTAAACCGTCTCTGTTGGAAATGATACCAACCCGCCGACGGACAGAATCGCCGCCGCTTTTTCCAAACCGGCGGTATCAGGCGGTAGCATCAGCAGTTGTTCATGGGTCATGACGTGGCGTTTTGGTTGATGAGGGGCCGCACAGCGTTAGGTTGGCCAGTAAAGGGATGCATAGCCCTCGGTCGGCCTTTTGCCAAGCGGCTGCACATTTTGGAGAAAAAACAATGCCTTATCGCGCACCAGTAAGCGATTTTCGGTTCTTGATGGACCATGTGGTCGGCTTTGATGAGGTTGCGGCGACGGACCTATTCGCCGATGCCACCCCCGATATGACGCAAGCGATCCTCACAGAGGGCGCTAAGATGTGTGAAGAAATTCTGGCACCTTTGAACCGCGCAGGTGACCTGCACCCTGCCCATCTTGAAAACGGCGTGGTGCGCACCTCGCCCGGTTTTGCCGACGGTTACAAAGCGATTGCCGAGGGCGGCTGGATCGGTATGTCCGCCAGCCAAGAAGTCGGCGGTTTGGGCCTGCCCATGACGCTGACAACGGCCGTGAACGATATGATGTCGAGCGCCTGCCTGTCTTTGCAGCTCAGCCCATTGATGACCCAAGGTCAGATCGAAGCGCTGGAACACCACGCCTCGGACGCAATCAAAGAACTCTATATTCCCAAGCTGATCTCCGGCGAGTGGAGCGGCACGATGAACCTGACCGAGCCACAGGCCGGGTCCGATGTGGGCGCGCTGCGCAGCAAGGCGGAACCAAATGGCGATGGCACTTACGCGATCACCGGCCAGAAAATCTATATCAGTTGGGCCGACAATGATTTCACCGAAAACGTCTGCCACCTTGTCCTTGCCCGCCTGCCCGATGGAGTGCCCGGCACCAAAGGCATTAGCCTCTTTATGGTACCAAAACTGATCCCCAATGCGGACGGCACCGCCGGTGCCAAGAACGATCTGCGCGTGGTCAGCCTAGAGCACAAAATGGGCCTGCACGGATCGCCGACCGCAGTGATGGAGTATTCCGGTGCACAAGGCTGGCTTGTTGGGCCCAAACATGGCGGGATGGCCGCGATGTTCACAATGATGAATAACGCCCGCCTTGGCGTCGGCGTGCAAGGAGTTGGCTCTGCTGAAGGTGCGCTGCAACATGCGCTCGCCTATGCGCAGGATCGCAAACAAGGCAAAGCCCCCGGTTCAGGTGCAATCATCGAACACGCCGATGTGCGCCGTATGCTCACGACAATGAAGGCGGATACTTACGCCGCCCGCGCGATCACAATGATGAACGCCGTCGCAATCGACATGGCGCACGCCACTGGCGACGCCGCTTGGCAAGCCCGCGCGGCGTTCTTGACCCCAATCAGCAAAGCCTTTGGCACTGATGTGGGTAGCGAAGTTTCTGCCACAGGCATTCAGGTTCATGGCGGCATGGGCTTTATCGAAGAAACGGGCGCCGCCCAATACTCCCGCGATGTCCGCGTTACAGCCATTTATGAAGGCACCAATGGCATCCAAGCCATGGACCTTGTGGCGCGTAAATTGATGGACGGGGGCGAGGCCGCTTTCCGCATCCTAGAAGAGATTGAACAGGGGGCCGAGGAGGCCAAAGCCACACATCCGGAACTGGCCGAGGCTGTCTGGGATTCCGCTGAAAGCTTGCGTGAAGCAACAGAATGGTTGGTGGCCCAAGACGACCTGAACAACCGTTTCGCTGGTGCAGTGCCTTACCTGCGCGCCTTTGCGCGGGTACTTGGCGGCCATATCCATCTGGCAAGTGCCGTCAAAGGTGACGCTGCGCGTACACGTCTTGCAACCTTCTACATCAAGCGTATGTTGCCCGAACATGTTGGCCTTTTGGCGCATACTCGAGAAGGGGCAGACGATCTCATGGCTATTTCCGCAAACGACCTCGCCGCCTAATGCCTGATGATCAAAGCGGCATCCGCTACCCCTACCCGGACGCCCCCCTTGAGGGCGAAGCGATTACGGTTGCCCCCGGCATCCTTTGGATGCGGTTGCCACTGCCCATGGCGCTGGATCATGTGAATATCTACGCGCTGGATGATGGCGACAGCTGGACAGTGATCGACACTGGTTTCGCCTCCAAACGCGGGCGGGCGATTTGGGAAAAACTGCTCGAAGGGCCGCTTGTTGGCAAACCCGTATCGCGCGTGGTTGTGACCCATCACCACCCTGATCATGTCGGCCTTGCTGCATGGTTCATGGAAAGAGGTGCAGCACTTCATATGCCGCGCACTGCTTGGTTGATGGCGCGGATGCTGACGTTGGACGTCCAAGACGTGCCGAACGCCGAGGCGATCACTTTCTACACCCGCGCGGGGATGGACCCAGCGGTGCTTGAGAAACGCAAGACAGAACGGCCCTTCAACTTCGCCGATTGCGTTGTCCCCATGCCCTTGGGCAATTCCCGACTGGTAGAAGGCGACACCATCACAATGGGCGGGCGCACATGGGACATCCGCATGGGCGACGGGCACGCCCCAGAACATGCAACGTTCTGGAGCCGCGACGACAACATCGTGATTGGTGGCGATCAGTTGTTACCCTCCATCAGCCCCAACCTGGGCGTTTATCCGTCAGAGCCTGATGCTGACCCGGTCACCGATTGGATCCAGTCCTGCGAAAAATTCCAAACCTTCGCACAACCGGATCAACTGGTCTTGGGTGGTCACAAACTGCCTTTCACAGGGTTGCCAACACGGCTCACGCAGTTGATTGATAACCATCATGGCGCGCTCAAACGGCTCTTGGCGCATCTGGCAGAGCCGCGCAGCGCTGGCGAATGCTTTATTCCGCTATTCAAACGTAACATCAGCGGCGGCGAATATGGGCTTGCATTAGTCGAGGCTGTCGCCCACCTCAACCACCTGCACCAATCCGGCCTTGCCACGCGCACGCTGCGCAATGACGGCGCATGGGTATTTCAGGCGATCTAAGCGGCGATTTGCGCCTTAAGTGGGGTCATCGCCAACCCTTCGGCAGTCAGCGCACAAATCGTATCTGTCGGAATGGCCGTCCAGCGCTCTGCCACGCCGCACAACGGTTCTGACGCCAAAGACCGTCCGCCATTGTCCAAGATACCCGATGCGTAGAGCGAAGGTGCTTGTCCGGCGGAGGCATGACGAAACGCGTAGAGTGTCTGCCCATCCGAGAATACGCACGTCAGCTTGATCGGACCATCGTCACCCGCAGGCCCTATTTGATCCAATGTCGCACGCATCGCCGCAGCCGGATCATTATCCAACCCGTTGGCCAGTAGCGTCAGAAAGATCATCTCGCTATCGGTCGTGCCCTGCATCGCCTCAAACAGATCATCGGGCAATGCCGCCAGCATCCGGCGGCGGATTGCTTTGAAATGCGGGATTTGTCCGTTGTGACAGAAAGACCATTTACCAAACTTGAACGGGTGGCAGTTCGCGCGGCTGGTCTCTCCCACGGTCGAGGCGCGGATATGCGCGATGAAGAGGCGCGACCGCACCATTCGGCATAGGTTGGTCAGGTTATCATCCGCCCATGCAGGCAAGACATCGCGGTAAAGGCCCGGTGTTTCATCTGCACCGTACCAACTGATCCCAAAACCATCGCCATTCACGGCTAGTTTAGCCTCTGACGCATGCTGACTTTGCTCCAGCAGGGAATGGGCCGGACGCACAATAATATTTTCAAGCGGGATTTCAGGGCCGGTATAGGCCGCAATGCGACACATTTAGTGGCGGCTCTCGATCCGAGCGTGAAGACGCTTCAAAATTCGGCTGGCAGTCGTTTCGCACATCGCTGGAATGATCGCATGGACTAAGGCAGCAAGGGCCGCAGCACCAAGCCAAAACGCAAAACTGAATGCAAAACGCATGTGCTGGAAATAGGTCTCGTCCACTGTTGCAGGGTGATCGAGGAAGAGTGCTGCAAATGGGTTCTTGCGTGATGAAGTGTGCGATGCGTCAGACATATGAGACGTTCCCTTGTTGGCTTTCGGTTAAACTAACCCAACGGACTGGTGCATTGATCCCAAATGCAACTGTTAAATTACCATTACATGAGATATTATCCCAATCATGAAGCATGAATTAGACCATATAGACCGCGACATCTTGCGAAAACTGCAATCCGATGCATCACTGTCAGTCGATGACATCAGCGCTGTGGTAAACCTGTCGCGCAATGCCTGCTGGCGGCGGATTAAGGCAATGGAACAGTCAGGTGTGATCAAAGGCCGCGTCGCCCTCGTCGATCCCGCTAGCGTCGGCGTCCCCCTGACCGTGATGGTCCTGATCCGCACAAATGCCCACGACGCAAGCTGGATGAAACAGTTTCAAGCAGCGCTGCATAGCTTCCCTGAAATCGTCGGGGCCTACCGCATGACCGGCGACCTCGACTATGTGTTGCGGGTGCGCGTGGCGGACGTTCCCGCCTACGACGCTTTCTACAAAAGGTTTACATCACGCATTTCTGTATCGGATATCTCGGCAAGTTTCGTTATGGAGGAAATCAAGGAAACAACCGCGGTGCCGCTATGACAAAGACGACCATGCAGATTGATACCTCAGCCGAGCTGCTGGAAAACGACATCCTGCCCAAATGCCGCGAGATACACACAAACCCCGACGTGCAACCTGCCAACGGGCAATCCATGCCCAAAGCGCTCAACAAACCTGTCGCGCAGAAAAGCCCCGCGCAATGGGCCTATGAGCGGATCATCATGTACATCCAGAACTTTGAGAAGCAGCTGGATAACGACCACGAGGTCGGCCTCGGGCTCGCAGGCGGCATGACGGGCGTGATCAAGATCGAAGGTTTGGGCTATTACGATCCTGACATCGTGACCTATTACGGCATGAACGAAAGCGGCGCACGGACCCAGCTGATCCAGCACGTCAGCCAGATGAACGTCACCTTGGTGGCCAGCCCCAAACACATCGACCAGCCCGAACCCAACCGGATCGGCTTCCAGCTGGCCACAGCCTTGGACGACGACGCAGATGTGACCACCTGATCGCGTGACACGGCCAAATGAATCGTCTATGCGAGTAACAAATCAGATGACGAAGGAGCCTCAAGATGGCTGAACACAAGCACGGCGAAATGGATATCACTGCTCAGGAAAAAACCTTTGACGGTTTCATGAGCATGGCGACAAAATCGGCAATCGGGATCATTATCTTCCTGATCTTCCTTGCACTGGTCGCAATCTAAAGCGCCATGAATCGTCGTAATTTTATCGTTGGCCTGCCACTGGCCCTGTCGGGCTGCGCGGCCCAAGAAGTTTGGGCACCCGATGATGTGGTCAGACGCGCCGTGCATCGCAAGCCCGGCCGCAACTACCTCACACTCTACACGATGAAGAACGTAGGCTCGGGCAACGGGGCGCACACAGCTCTGCTGATCAACGCCAGCCAACGTGTGATGTTTGATCCAGCGGGATCTTTCAAACAAGACCTCATGCCAGAGCGGAACGATGTCCTGTTCGGCGTGACCCCACGCCTAGAAAACTTCTACGTCAGCTTTCACGCGCGCTCGACCTACTATGTCGTGGGCCAAACTGTGGAGGTTTCACCCGAAGTTGCGGAGCAGGCTTTCAACATCGCTCTGGTCTCCGGTCCGGTACCCCAAGCCAACTGCGCGCGGGTCACATCACGCATTCTGCGCCAGCTACCGGGTTTCGAAGGGTTCCGCCAAACATGGAGCCCCAACCGCATTCACGATGACTTTGCGAAATTGCCCGGCGTGACAACGCAGGAATACCGCGAAAACGATGCCGACGACAAAACGCTCGCTCTCGAAGAAATCTCGGCGATCCTCAAAGAAGGGCAGTGATCCCCATCGCGGCATAAAGCGTCGCGGCACCACCCAAGATGGCCCACAACACATTGCGCGTCCAAATTCCGATCAGCACAGTCGCAACGGCGGCCAGCACACGGACCGGATCAAACTGGCCATCCGTCGCCCCGGGCCAAAGCACCAAGGGCGCGACCATTCCCGGCAACACAGCGACCGGCGTGTAGCGTAGCAAACGCAATACAAATGCGGGCATGGGCCGATCGCCGATCAGCCCCAGAAACGAGAACCGGATCAAAAACGTCCCGATCCCCATAATGGCAATGATCGTCCAAATCTCTGCGGTGGAATAGCTCATCGCGCACGCCTTTCTATCCAGACCTCTACCAAGGCCCCCGCCAACATCGCTGATCCCGCCGCAATCAAGAGCCCGGTCCCTGCAGGCATGCCAACCAGCAGCAGACCGACCGAAACCGACACTGCCGCAGCGGCGACATGGGCCAGTGACTTCACCATTGGTGCAACCATCGCCAAAAACATGATCGGCATAATAAAATCCAATGCCCACGCATCCGGGATCGCCTGCCCTGCGACAATCCCGACGAAGGTCATGCCAAACCAGAACGGCGTGATTGGCGTCGCAACACCCAGAAAATACGCCACGCGGTCCGCGACCGTCATCTCTGGACGCGCCTCATACCTCGCAACAGATGTAATATAGGTCTGGTCAAAGTTCAGATAGGAAATGCAGGCCCGCTGCCATAACGGAGCAGAGCCCAGATAAGGCACCAATGCTGCCGAATACATCGCCATGCGCAGGTTCACGGCAAGCGCAGCCAGTAACACAAATGCAATGCTGGCGTTCTCAACCATCAACTGAAGGGCCGCAAACTGCGCTGCCCCGGCGATTACAAGAACGGTAAAGCCCATCGCTTGCGCCAATGTCAGCCCAGCATCCGTGGCAATAACACCGAACAGCGTGGCAAAGGGCACCGCCATCAAAATGAACGGCGCACCATCGCGCACACCCGCCCAATAGGCAGATTTCGCGGGCGTTTTCACGGTAGAAGTCGTC
>ENA-OQVM01004281-OQVM01004281.1-marine-metagenome-genome-assembly--contig:-NODE-4281-length-14677-cov-11.679041_pt1 | contig 14677 bp, 9 predicted proteins | sample MGYA00237776_ERZ505498 | MGnify/ENA primary metagenome ERZ505498 (study PRJEB26159, sample SAMN06265151) | marine metagenome | isolation source: Helgoland LTER site | place: Germany:Helgoland, sampling... | reverse complement strand
CTTGCCGTCAAAGCCGTTATCTTACTTAAAGCTCTTGAAAGTGGTTCGGATTGGAAAGACGCAGTACCGCTGATGTTCGATAACGAAACACAAGCTTTGTTCAGTGCAATCATAGCATTCTGGTTCGGTCAGCGTTCAGTCAATAAATTCATGGGAGCAAAGTAATGAAAGTAACTTCTGATCAAGTACACAACTTATTACACGGCAACAGCGAATGGGAATCTTGGGTAGAGCCGTTACAAACGATGCTGCCTATGTATGAGATAGATACTCCTGAACGTATAGCAATGTTCATGGCTCAGTGTGGTCACGAAAGTAATAACTTCAGGGTGCTTAACGAAAACCTAAACTATTCAGCAAAAGCCTTGAATGCAATATTTCCAAAGTACTTTGAACGTGCAGGTAGGGATGCTGAAGAGTATCACAGACAGCCAGAGAAGATAGCCAACGTGATTTATGCTAATCGTATGGGCAATGGACCAACTGAAACGGGAGATGGTTGGAAACATCGTGGGGTATCTATAATCCAATTAACAGGTAAGAATAATCAAACTGCATTTGCTAACTCTATTGGTAAAACCATTGAGCGCACACTTGAGTATCTAAATACAAAAACAGGTGCATTAGAAGCTGCCTGTTGGTTCTGGAAAGAGAACGGCCTAAACAGATATGCAGATGATATTATTAGAGCCACAAAGAGAATCAATGGCGGCACAATCGGGCTTGAAGATAGAAAACATCACTACAAGAATGCTTTGGATATCTTAGGCGGTCAGTACAATCCTAGCCCAGCGCCGATCTTGTTAAAGGTAGGCTCTAGAGGAGAAGCTGTTAAGCTTGCACAGGCAGCACTAGGATTAGAAAATGATGGCGTATTTGGTCTTATGACTGAGAAGGCTGTTAAGCAATGGCAGGAAGAAAATGGACTAACTGCGGACGGTTTAGTAGGCCCGAAAACCTATAAGGCATTAGTATCCTGATTAATTATAACACTTGCTAATACACTAACTAAGTGGTATAATTATCATATAGTTAAATTTTAAGGCTACTATGAAATTACAGAAAGCTGTCTTAGACGCACTGTTCTTATTTAACCAATCACCAGACCACAGATTATACACATTAGTAGAATTTAATCACTACTGTTTATATCCCCTGATCCACCAAAAAGCCCGACTGTTTTATAAAGACGACAAGCCCATAGGGTTCGTATCCTGGGCATGGATTACAAAAGAAGAAGGTCAGGCATTCCTAGATGAGAAGTTTGTACCAGACGAAACAACCTACAGTAGACCTGATGTAGTAACCGAAGACTTAGAGCTTTGGGGCATCGAGTTTATAGCTCCCTACGGAGACACAATCAAAGTTATGCGAGGCATGATGAAGCATTCACAATCAGTATTAGGCCGAAGAGTTCCTGCCAATTGGCGGCGATTTAATCAGCCAGACATCAAACACACGAAGGAGTTTTAATATGGGTGGCGGTGGAACAACTACAGTCGATGGCGGCTTATCGGACGACCAGTACCAAGATTTAGCTGACAACCAGGTAGGTATCTCAGGTCAGATTACAGATGAAGCAGCGGAAGCAAATAAACGCTTTGATACATTTGATGGTCGTTTTGATACTGTAGATAGCTCGGTAGCTGGTGTAGGTAGTTCTGTTAATACTGGATTTACTAATATCCAAGATTTGATGGATAAGTATAATACAAGCTTAAACACACAGCTTACAAATGCTAATACAGGTATAGCCAATAACGCTACATCTATGGCAAACAATGCTACAGCTAATGCTAATACTCTGTCTGATTTAAACACCAGTGTTACTGGGGGCTTTGATGAAGCAGGTAGACGATTTGATACTGTTGATGCAGCAAACACTAATATGCAAAATGCTGTAGACCAAGGGTTTGTAGATCAAGCACAAGGTTTCACTGATGCACAGGCAGATAGAACTGCACAGTTTGGTGCTGCACAAGATGATCGTACTAATCAATTCTCTGCGGCAAGCGATGCATTATCAACTGGGTTTAATGATGCAAATACTGCACTTACACAAACACAGGCTAATGTCTTAGATGGTCAAGGTGGGCTACAGTCTAGCTTAGATACTATGGCAGATACTGCTGATATTTATGCTACACAAAGCTTAGAGAACCAAGCAGGTCTAGCCTCTAATCAAGAAGGGTTTACTTCTAGCTTTGATGATTATGTTGAACGCTATGGTGAAGACGCAGAACTAGCACAACAAACTCGTGCTGATATGCAGAAAGCTAACGCTAATGCAAACCAAAGGTTACGTGAAGATATTGGTAACTACGCCAACGCAAGTGTTGCTGGTACGGAAAACTTAGGCAATGCACTTATGGCTTCTACTAATGCACTAGGTTCTGCCGTTGAAGGTGGGTTTAGCGATCTAAGCGCAGAAAACAGTGCAATAAGCGGCTCTCTTGAAGGTGGGTTTAATACTCTAGGGGATACTTACAAAGCTACACAGAACAATCTAGGTAATCGTATGAACAACCTAAAGTCTCTCCTGAACCAAACAGGTGCAGATTTAGATGCAAATACAAGAGCGCAGTACCAAGCCCTATCCTCTAGCTTTGATGAAAACGGACAGTTAATATCCAACAGTATTGATGCACAAGGTAACACGCTTACAAGAACTATGGATGATCAAGGTAATATGATCACCAGTAAGTTTGATGCATCAGGACAACAAGTTGATCAAGTTTCTACGAATGTTAATGAAGTGCTAACACAAGCAGAAAATAACCAGAAAAATAACTTAAACTCTCTAAATGAAATAGGTAACATTGTTAACTTCGGGTTTGCTGATACTAATAAATTAATAGACGGTGCTACTGACCTTAATGCATTAGGATTTGCAGAAAATAATGCTAACATAGCTGAAAGTACTAGGCCGCTTATAACTGGCATGAATAGATTAGAAGCTGGTCGTGTAGACTCCAATAATAGCATGGATGATATACGAAAAGGTTTAGATACAGGATTTGCAAGTATTTCCCGTGCTAATGATTTAGGTGAAATTAATAATAACTTAGAGCGTATAAACTCTAATAATATTAGCACTAATACAAGCTTGAGAGACTTAGACCTTTCTATGGGTAACAGGTTTAATGATGCAAGCAAGGAGTTATCACTTGGGTTTAATAATATAGGTGCTGGGCAGATAACTGCTGCAAGAGATTTAGCTAAAGTAGCATCTACCCAAAATGACCTAGATATTGGAATGCGTCAAAACTTCCATCAATTAGGTAATGCTTTTGATGATACAGGCGCTCTAATAAAATCAAGCATAGATGCACAGGGCAATACAATTACTCGCAATATGGATCAGCAGGGTAATCTACTATTACGATCATTTGATGTAACAGGACGTGCCATTGGGGATAAGGTAATTAACATTAACCGTTCTCTAGCTGATCTACAAAACATGCAAAATGTGCAGGGAGCAAATGCCTCGATGGGGAATTTATCTCCTGCAATGTCTGGTCAAGTTCCTGTATCTGGGTTTGCCTCTCCGTTTGCTACAACTAGATAGGATAAATTAATGGGTATTTTTGGAGATTTTTTTGGTGGCTCAAAGAAGAAAGAAACCACTAGCTCTGTAGGTGGCGGTAGAGGTAGTTCGGCGTATGTAGAAAAGCCTGATGAGAGGGCAAACTATTATAAAAGTAATCCTACAAACTTTAACGCAACAACCCATAATGATAATAGCGCTAGTTCCAATTATATAAAAGAACGAGATACTGCGGCAGCAGCTAGAGCCAGTGGAGATGCCGCCGCTATAGCAGCAGTACAGCCAGAAGTTGTAAGAGGGGCTGCCCCTGCCGGTCTAAAGAACCTTATGGGATTTACAAATCCAGTAGGGATTATGGGAAAGATTGCAGGATGGGTTAATGACCTTGATCCTGAAAAACAAAAACACAGTGTAATTGGTGGTAGGCAACTATATAAGAATAAAGAAACTGATTTCACATATTCATACAACTTTTTAGGTTTACCCTACGAAGTCAAAATTAGGCCAGATGGTAGCGTTGTAGATGCCTTAAAGATAGATGCATCAGGTAATGCTCCTGGTGATCCTGGATATGATAAATCAACAAATGGATATGAGTTACAGGCTCGAAAAGCTCAAGCCAATGGCGATAATGACACTGCTAACCGTATACGCCAAGAAGAGATTGATAACTCAGATACAGGCGGTGGTGACGGTACTGATAAGCCTTCAGCAGAACAAATTCAAGAAATGGCTGTTCAGGCAGGGGTTATAAAAAATATTGCTGACATGGAAGCAATTATAAAAGACCCTACCAAGTTTTTAGATGATAGAGGTATTACTTTAGCTGACCTTGTGCCACAAATGGACCCAGATGCAGAAGGTACTAATTTAGATGCATCTAACCCTGCTTATGGTCTAGGTGATGATCCTTCTTATAATGCCGCAAATACAGGTGACGCAGCTACTGTAGATAGCGCAGAAAAACCTGACGTGGCCACATATGATGCAGCTACAAGTACATTAACGGACAACGAATTGGCAGTAGGGGTTACTGGAGAAGTATCCGAAAATGCCACTGTAAATGCCGATGAATTGACTATTGATACTACTGGAGCAGCTACTGGCATAAATGAAGACGGTACTACAAGCGTACTTGGTAATGCACTAAATGATTTTGCTACTCAAGATATATCAAAAGTAATCGATACCTCTACAGTAGCTGGTAAATTATTGGCACAGAAGTTAGGCGAAGGTAACTATACGGATAGTAAAGCTACTGTATTAGGCCAGATGAAGCTTATCTCTGCGGAGTTTAAATCGTCTACTGGAGAACCTATCATACCTGCATGGGCGCAATCCATGCACAGGGATGCATCTAAATCCATTGCATTTAGTGGTATCTCAGGGACAGCAGCTACAGCGGCTATGAGTAATGCTATAATGGAAGCAACTCTTGGGGTTGCTGAAAAAGATGCTGTCTTCTTTCAAACACTGACCACTAAGAATTTAGACAACAGACAGCAATCAATTATTAATAAGGCTAATGTATTGTCTAAGCTTGAAATGGCTAACATGGATGTTCGTTCTCAAGCAGCAGTACTCAATGCTAAGAACTTTATGGAAATGGACATGCAGAACTTGTCCAACGAACAACAGGCTGAAATTGTTAATAAGCAAGCATTCGTACAAGCACTATTTGATAATACTAAAGCAATAAATGCTCAAAGATTATTTACTGCGGATAATACTAATGATATCAATAAGTTCTACAGCGAACTTAATTCAGCAATACAACGTCACAACACATCAGAAACTAATGCTTTAAGTAAATTCAATGTAGGAGAAATTAATGATGCTTCGCAATTTAATGCAGACATTAAAAATGATCGCCAAAAGTTTTTATCAAACATGCAGTACAATATTGATGTCGCTAATGCGAAATGGCGGCAAACTGTTGAAACTACTAATAACGCTATTATGGTTGAAGCGCATACTACAGATGTTAAAAATGCGTTAGACCTTACTCAAGAAGCCCAGAACAACCTTTGGGACAGCGCAGATAACTTATTAGATTATATCTGGAAGACTACGGATAATGATACTGAGCGTGAGTTGCGACTACTAATAGCACAAATGCAAGCTCAGTCAGGCCAGAAAAGTGGTGGTGGGTTCTTAGACGGACTCTTTAAATTAGGTGGGGCGTATCTAGGCTCAAGCAGCGGCTCTAGTTGGTTAACTGGCGTTATGACCGGTTAATACCCACAACACACGTAAAAAGTAAAATACGGGATAAATTACAATGACATTTGATGAAGCAATCAAGAAATCTATCAAGGTATTCTTGAACGGGAAAATGCCTATGAAAACTGGCGAACTAAAAGAAGATGGTTTGAGGTTCACCCCAGAGTACTTTGATGATTTAGAAGCTGAAATGTTGGAAAATCCTATTGATGATAAGACCACTAAAAAGGAGGCCACAGATGAATCTTGATGCACCTATTCCTGGTGGTAATTATACCGCAGATACTCGCAACTATTCATGGCATAGGCCACCAGACTTAGTAGATTACGATGAAGCTATTGCCTACTTAATGGACAGGGTAGATGAACCTGAGCAAGTTGAAGTCATCTTTGCAATGCTAGGCATAGACGCTCATATCTCAACAATCGTTACTACGATACTCCTACAGGCGGTTAGTAAGGGTAAGGTTGGTATTGATCTTGCAGTTCTAATAGCTGGACCGTTGGCTAGGTATATAGAGATCAAAGCCAAAGATGTTGGTTTAAAATATGAGATGGGTATTGAGGACAAAGATAGAGTTGTCATCACACCTACATTACTTCGAGCCTCATTAGGCATTGTCGAAGAGGACGAAGAAGAAGTTATCGAAGAGGTGAATCCTGTAGAGGAAGCTCCAGAAGCCCCTACAGGCGGCTTAATGGCTAAACCTGATGAAATGTCAGCAACTCAAGACGAACAAGCCGAGATGCTAGGTGATGTACCATCTGAGGATGAACTTCCAGTAGAAGAGGACGTGGTAAATGAGCTTTAAGAGTGAAGCTAGTAAAGTAAAAGCTAATATAGCTGCCGGTAATTATAAAGAAAAAACTGATGTATTTGCAGGTTTCTTTGATGAATTAACTTATGGTATTAAAAAGCAGGACGAAGCAAAGCGCCAAGAAGACTTAGAAAAAAGGCGTGAGAAAAGAATAACCGACAGGGAAATTCTTAAAGAACAGAAAAAAGCGGATGCACTTGAAAAAGAGCAGAATAGATTAGCAAACTTCTATTTTAAAAGTAATCCTAATGTACAGCCTACAACAGCAAACCGTTCAAAGCTCGTAGGTGTTATCAAAAGTGGTAATTATGATAATTTGGCTGATCTAGAGTCTTACATGTCTAGTAGAACTACATATGTACCTGGTGTTTCACCTGCTCAAGATGTTGCGCCTGGAGAGGTTCCTTTTGATATGCTTGATAAGGTTGGGGAAAATGTCCAAACACAAGCAATTATCGATAATGAAAAAAGTGATGGCAGCATTGAATTTACTGGAAAAAAACCAGCAGATATATCTGAATTCTTTTCTGGAATTAAAACTGATAAAGACTTGAATGCTAAGATATCACAAATTAATGCAATGCCAAATGGGGCTTTAAAAGATCGATACCTAAAAGAATTAAATACAATAAAAGCTGAAGGTAGATTTGAAGATAAATCTAAAGACGATCCATTCAGAAACACAGATGGTAGTTTTAAAACTAGTGCTGAAATACAAATTATAGGGCGAAATAGTAAAGATCCTGAAATTAAAAAACGTGCGTTAGCACTGACTTCGACTAGTGTTGATCCTACTACAATGAGTAGAGATGTTCTAGTTTCTAAAATTGCCCTTATGAAATCTGAACAAGCAACTGAAGAGGCGTTAAGACCATTTACAATAGCATTAGAAGCAAAAAATGCATTAAAAGACGCGGACGGAGCAACTACAACAGACTATACTACTATGTCAGCTGTAAATTTAAATTCTGTAATTAAAGATATGGAGCGAGAAAACAGCTTAAACCCACTAGCGCCGCCTCATTCTACAGAAGAAATTAGTAGGCTAAAGTCTATACTTGAAGGTAAGGAGGATTATACTGAAGAAGACGCAGATCCATTACCTTACATGGTAAATACTATTACAAGTGGTAACATAGCAGACTTCACGGCAAATGTTGAAGCTGATCTAGGTAAGCTAAACACGATTGCTGATGAAGACTTGAATGAGCAACAGCTGCTTCAAAAAATTACTCTTCTGAAGCGTCAGGAAATAATCAAGAAAACTAGTGAAAGCTTTAAAAAGAAGACTGAAAACAACGATCTAAAGTTAACTGATCAAATTGGTTTTGTTACTGTTAAATCTTTGGACGACGATGGTAACGAAATTCCAGATTCAAATGTAGAGTTATACTTAACTATGACAGAAGACGGTAGATTTTATGATACTGAAACAGGTAAATATTATAAACCTAATGAGATTGTAAGTGTATCTCCGTCACAACAAGAAATTAAAGACTCTGTTAGCGCAGCAAATCAACTTAATAAAACCTTCACTCAACCTCTACTTGATTTAAGAACGTCTTCTACAACCGTGATTGAAACAGCTTTAGCTTTAGATAAATTTGTCCAAGAAAATCCACAAATTCTAACGACTATAGGTGGTGCAGGTTCTGAGTTAGTTATTAAAATAGGTAAGGAGATTGAGTCACTAGTTGATTTATTATCTGGTCAAGATTTAAGTACGAGAGAATTTGAAACCAGATATAATGAAGAATTACAAAATATTGCAAATAGAGCAGTGGGTGAGTTTGAAGCAGGTACACCTGTAGCAGATAATGCGGCGGCGTTTTCTCAGTGGACTGCACTTAACTACAGACATGCGTTTGCATTTGCCAAACTTGCCTTAGATAGCTCTGGTCAAGCCTTGTCGAACTATGACTTTAAGAATGCTTTGACAATCAATAATGTAGGTTCAACGTATGAAACTTACACAGGTAATTTACGAACACAAACAGGTCTAGTGGTTAGTACCGCAAATAAAAAATATGATGAAAAATTAACAAATAATCCTCAACACTTACTTGCAATGAAACTTCGCCCATACAAGGAGGTATTTGAAAATACTAACTTAGATGTAGGAATTGAAGAGTATCTAGTTCAAAAAAATCCTACTGCATCACTTTGGTTAAATACAGAGGCCCAAGCTCGGAATATTGTAAATTCTGCAAATGCAGCGGCAGAAGAAACAGGCGAGGGTCTTAATAGTTTCTTTAATAATCAAAAATCAATGTCGCAAAGCCAAGCCGTCTATAATGATATTTTATCATTTACTGATGCAACAAAACGGGAAAACTTCTTTAAAAGTTTTTATGAACTAAGAGCAAAAAGAATTTTTGGAACAAACTACACACAAGAGGAGCTGTCTCAAATAAAAACAATGTTTGAAGCTAAATTTGGAGGAGCTAACTAAATGGAACCTTTAACATTTGAAGACGCGGAGTATTACCAGCAATTTCCTAGTGAGGCAGAGGCGGCGGGTATTACGCCCGAAGCAATTCAAACTGCATTGTCAGGCATGTCTAATGAAGTGAGTACTGAAACTGAGGCTGTGCCTAACGGGTATGAAGATTATTATGCACAGTTTCCAGAAGAAATAAATTCGTATGGTGGCTTTGCAGGGGTTGGTCCAGACCACGCTTCTGAATATAATGCACCACAAGATCCTGCCTTAACCAAAGAAAGCCTAAAAGCCAAAGAAGTTATAGCAGAAGCAGATAGTCTTTCAAAAAAAGACTTATACGGAACAAAACCTACAATGGGTATATTTGATGCCACAATTGCTAGGTGGCAAGATGTAATTGGAGATTTTACAGGGTATGATGGTGAACCTACTGACTTGCAAAAAGAAGCAGCTGCTTTACCTAAAGCCAGAGCAGATTGGGAAGACCGTGCAAAAGAATTATATGTAAAGACAGGTGTAGAACAGCCTGATGGTTCTAGAATATATAGTGCTTTTGAACCAGACCCAAGGGATCCGTCTAAGATCAAGGTAGTTGACTACGAAATACCAAAATACACTAGTAACATGTGGTCTAGAATAATTAAGCAGGGTGCTTTGAATCTAGGTAAAGACGCAGATGGTATTTCTAGGGGTGAATTTACCACAGACTCAAGTGAGTATGAATTAGGTACAGCTGAAGAAGATAAAACCTTTTCAGCGCGTAACCCAAGTATGCAGCTATCAGGTGGTGAGCAGTTGATGGCAGACTTGTGGACACTAGCTGTTCCTCTGACTGCTGCTGCAAAACCTGCTCAGTTAGCCTTCAGGGGTGGTAAGTATTTACTTACAGCAGGTAGAACTTCACAACTGAATGCTTTAGGTAGGGTTACGGCAACTACAGTTGCTGGATCCGTATTAGAAACACTTTTTGTTAGTGAATCAAATGAGGGCTTGCTGATTGGTAAAAAAGCCGTTCAAAATACGCTACCTCTTCTTAATCTATCCGACGAAGCTGCAAATGATATAGCAGTGTTGTTAGATGGTTTAATTATAAATGGTGCAATGGATGGTGTTTTAACTGTAGCAGCACCTGTATTCAATTATATGACAGGTAAGGGTAAAGTAGCATCTAATCTTAGAAACTTAGATGGTATTAGTCAGGCTGTTCAAGATGGTCTGGTATTAAAGGTAGCACAATTTTTAGATCCTGAATTGGTAAAGGGATCTGCACAAGAATTATCTCGCAATTTAAAAGTATTATCAAAAGTATTAAACAACAATGCAGTTACTACCCTTAAAATTGCTGACTTTGAAAAACAAATACCTGTACCTACAACACAAGCAATAATGACAGGTGCAGAAGCCTACATGAGGGAAACTCGTCAGCACCTTAAAAAATCTTTGGGTGATGGGTATGAGGAATACATTCAACAGTCTTCTGACGAGATGTATCAGCGCATGATTGCTATACTACGTTCAAACTCAAGTAACCCAGCAGTTGCGGGTATGGATGCAGGAATACTTAATCAGATGGGTGATTTCTTTGTTGAGTTTGCAGATTCAAGGTTGCCAGGCAATCTTAACGAAGCAACAGATGTTTCAGCAACAAACTTAGTACGAAACAATCAGGCTGAACAGGCTAATTTAGGTGACAACGTAGATGTTGCAGCTGAAAATGTAGCAACAATTAAGTCTAACATTGATAATGTTGTAACTGATGATCCAGACATAGAATTATTACTAGAAGAATTAAATGCTGCCCAGTTATCTGGTTCAGATCGTACTATGCTAACGGATTGGACACAAAGTACTGCATACAAAGCCTACGAAGTAGAGAAAGATAATGTTGCAGCATTGTTCAAGGCTATTCCAAATGATCCCATTGGGCCAGAGGCAGCCGAAGCACTTATTGATAACATCCTAGTAGCAGTGCGTGAATTAAACGTATTTGATACAACGGGTAAAGAAGCTAAGAATGCACTCAACAAAATCTACTCTGAATTACAACCTAAAGTTGTTGCGGGTAGCTCAAATACATCAATGGAAATAAATGATATCACTAAGATGTTTGAGTTTAATACTGAAACAATGGAACCCAGCCTTGAGACACGAGCTGCGTTAATTGAAAGAATATCAGGCATTGGTTTTCAAGATGTCTATAATCTACGCCCTACACTCAAACAACTGTATAGTACCTACGCAAAAAATCCTCCATTAGCTAATAGATTTGCTGATATCAGAAGGCACATTAATGATGGTGAAACAGGTCAGCTATCCTTTGCAAAGGGGGGTGCTAGAGAAGCGGCGGAAGAGGCAGATCAGGCGTATAAGAATTTTGACAATCGTTGGCAGTCTGACGAACAAATAAAAACTCTTTCAGAAACATTTGGAAAGCAGCGTAATGCAAGAAATCTAGATCCGTCTTTGGTTACCACTAGAAATCGTGGAGTAGCCGATAGCAATAGAGCTACAACTGCTTATGTAGATAGTGCTTTGTCAGAACCTTCGGGAGATGCCTTTAGACAAATTATGGAAGCGGTGGATGGTCTCGTTGGAATGGATGGTCCTACCAAGGATGTCATGAGTAAGTATATTGTCACATCAATGTCCACACAACTTGCTAAATCTGCCGTAGAGGGTATGGACGCAGCTGGACTTAACTCGCAAATCGCACCTTTTCTATCACAATTAAGGGCTGCTGGTAATGATGAGCTTGCAAACCAATTTCAGACTACTGTAGAGAATATTAGTAAACAAAGATCTGCCTTGGGGGGCGAATTAATAGGTGCTGAGGAAGCACTGCGTATGGCAAAAATTGAATTAAAAGCTGCTGAAAATGGTATTCTTAGTAGTTTACTATCTAAGGTAAATCGTCAAAGTGGTGGTGTTGGACCTGCGGTAAGAACAGACAGCCGCGAAGCACTGGCAGATATAATTTCTCGTCCAGATGCCAATAATACAAAAGAGCTTATTGCTGAGATTAATAAACTACCTGCTAGTCAAAAACTTTTAGCTCAACAGGCCCTACAATCTGTGGCTTTGGATACAGTTGGTGCTAAGATATTTGGATCAGGCATTGCTGGATTTAAAGATGGTAAGGCATTGAGAAACATCATGCCAAGTCAGATTGTTAAGATGTCACGCGAAGACGCAGCAGGTTTAATGAAAAACCTAGACTTAATATTCCCAGAAGAGGCTCTGGATCCTTTGAGCCAGAATGTAAGGGAAGGTGTGTTTAATAGTTTAGAGATACTCTATGCTAATGCAGGTCCAACCCTATTCAGGGACGTTCAGGTAGGCTCTAATACCGCTATACTCACACAAGTAGGTAAGGAAACTAGGGATGCTGTATCAACAAGTATCTTAGTACTGGCGGGTTATATGAACCCAACTGCTGCAATGCTTCGCAGACTGACTGCTTCTTCTATTGATGAGGTCATTAGAGTTGAGAAGGAAGTAACTCAGCAAGTATTGTCGGTTATACTTACAAGCCCTACTGAATTTGCTACTTTAGTTGACTTAATGGCAAAAAGAGCAAGGAATGATAAAATTAGAAGTGCAGCGACACTAGCACTCAGAACAGCTCGGTTAGATGGTAGATACCAAATTCGTATTAGGGAAGACGATGATATAGATGAAACAGGTAATCCCGTCCTAGATACTATGGCACAATTTGCTGGTAGAGACATGACTGAAGCCGCCCTTGGTGTCGTTGGTAAATAAAAGAAACCCCCCACTATTTCTAGCAGAGGGTTTCAACCAACGAACATGGTGACCAATTAACCAAGTTCCCTTACACTATATAAAATATAAGGCTATAGGTCAAGCGATCTATAGCCTTTTTTTTAATTAAAACACATACTTAGAGCATTTTATACTCCACAAGAACCACCTGTTCCGGTGATGTCACAGATGTCATGTGTTTCGACATGTTCATCAAATTCTTCACCTAATTTATCAACTGCTTCTTGGTATGGTACGGCAGTTAATGGCTGCCCACCACGACTTCCGTCTGGGTAACACGTAAACCCACGAAGACGTGGTGCATACTTAGCAAGTGTATTTGCAAAATTTTCTACAGTACTCTCATTATTTAATTTAGAACCCCACTCAGGCAGATTAATTGTAGATGAAATAGACATATCAACGTAGTCTTGTACATCTGCTTGAAAGGCCATCCTGCGTTCATAATCACCTGCAAGATCCAATGCGCTTTCTACAGTGTCGGGTTGAGCGCCATATCTATCAATTAATTCTTGTGCAGCACTATCGACAACGTATTGATACATCCACCGATTATTTCCCTTTAAGTAACGACGCTTATAAGCAACAGCAAATATAGGCTCAACGCCAGTGGACGTACCAGCGAGTATACCAATGCTTCCAGTGGGTGCAATTGCACGGTTTGCCACTGGTCTAGATATTGAAAATTCGTCTGCTGTTTCTCGTGAGACTTTGTCACTGACCCCTTTGTAGACTTGTAACCAGCTATGTAATTCTGGAGTAACTTCATATTTAGATCCTCTCTGTATTAACCACTCATGCATTCCCATCAAGCCAAGACCTAAGCGTCTGTTCTTTTCACGTGTTTCATATACTTTTTCATAAGGTAATTTAGCCTTCAGTGTCCCACAAATAAGGAACTTGGTAGCCAGAGCAACAACGTCAGACATTTCATCAATGTCCGTAATGCGACCCATATTAACAGAGCCTAAATTACAAACATCACTGTCATCAGCTGATGTAACTTCGGTGCAAGCGTTACGAAGGGTTTCGTTTTCTTTGTCAAAGAAGTTAAAGCTAAATCCAGGCTCTGCTGTTTGCATAGCTTGTCTAACATTTTGCATAAAGACTTCGCCAACTTCACCAGTTTTGTAATAATTTAATAGCCAATCTGTATCATAATTTACTGAGATATTTGTCATATCAAGAGGTGCTGGAAAGTTAAAATCTTCCTGTTTAATATCCCACAAGGTTTTACCCGTGTTACCAACAGGCATAGACGCCCAATCTTTAGCTTTTAGGAAGTCATGAATATCACCGTGTTTCCAGTTTAGAGAGGCGTAAATGGCTGACCTGCGACTGCCGCCTTGCATAACCTTTGATCCTATTGAATTTATCATCTGCATTTTAGGAATTGGCCCAGAGGCAGTACCACCAGTTTTAGAGATAGGCGCACCAGACGCTCTGTATATAGAGTAGTCTACACCGATACCGCCACCTGTCATTAAGCAATTTTCTGCTTTCCACGAAAGGTTTGCCCAATCTTCTCTGCTATCTTCTTCTGCTTTAAGTAAATAACAATTATTAAAGTATTTATTAGGGCGACCAGCATAGTATAAATACCGACCACCTGGAATAAATTTCATCTCACGAATATAAGTAGTTAGCTGACTTACCTCATCATTCGTTAGCTTTTCCCCACACACATCATCTACTAGTGTTTTAGCTAAAGCATCCCAAGTTTCCGCACCCTCGTGTTTGTACTTGAGATTAAATATATCTTCTGAAAATTTAGATCTAAATTCTGGATTTAAGTTAGATTTGAACGCACTCATTTATTGGTCTCCACTAAGTCTTTTAAGTTACATTTTTTATAATTTGGGC
>ENA-OQVM01004278-OQVM01004278.1-marine-metagenome-genome-assembly--contig:-NODE-4278-length-14683-cov-4.202725_pt1 | contig 14683 bp, 3 predicted proteins | sample MGYA00237776_ERZ505498 | MGnify/ENA primary metagenome ERZ505498 (study PRJEB26159, sample SAMN06265151) | marine metagenome | isolation source: Helgoland LTER site | place: Germany:Helgoland, sampling... | reverse complement strand
TAACACTACAAGCGCACAAGACTTAACCTTTACCATTAACGGTGTAAACGACGCACCAACCATTTCAATAACTACACCTCTTATAACTAATGAAGATACTACGATCGATCTAATTCCACCTACTGTGAACGATGTTGATACAGTCGAGGCTCTCTCTTATATCTATGGACCACCATCAAAAGGAATTATCACCAACAATAATGGCTTTTATACCTACACCCCTAACCTAAACGAAAATGGGGATGATAGCTTCACAATTTCCGCATCAGATGGCGAACTGGAAACTATTGAGACTATAAATTTAGAAATTATTCCAATAAATGATGACATATTTTTTATTGACTACATCAATCGTATTGAAACTACTGAGGAAATACAAATACAACAAACCGATATAAATACTATCGAAATACCTAAACTGACATTAAATTTTGCAAATTTAGAAATTGGTCTTAATGGCGATCGAACATTTGAAACTCCAAGTTTAGTTTTCGAAACCAATCGATTATCAGAAAATTTTGATGAAGCAATTACATCTGAAATTCAAATCACGCTCATCGAAGATTTAGGGGTCGAAGGCACTCTCTCAAATTTAAGGGAGGGCGACGAAAGAGAAATTATCCTAGCGTTCGAAACCCAAACATCTATTGGCTCCGACAACATTATAATCACAGAAAACTCAACTGACTTATCAGTTTCCTACACTACTAATCGATTAAGTTCTAAGTTGAATTTGGAAAACAGACAACATCAAACGTTTAATTACTATGAGAACAATTCTGATGAAAATTTTTATGAAATCAATATTTTCGATGTAATCAATTCTTTTGGCGAAACTATTAGACCTCTTCTACCACTATATGAAAATGCAGTTTACTTTTACGAGGTAAATAATGTTCCTTTCGTTTCAAATGATTTAGACAGCTCATCTATTCTATTTGGACAATTCGAAATAATATGAAAAATATCCACTTAACAAATATTTAGAAGCCCAGATCACATTAAAAGACCTGGGCTTCCTAGTTATTATAAATAACCGAACAAACAACGTAAGGTTATCACAAAATCTCCGAACCCGGGATCAATATATCCACATCTAGAGACAAAATATCCACAGACACATCGTTATTATCATCCAAAACCGATAATTTTACGATATAATTGTCACCTGCCTGTACATTTGGGAATGATAAGTCGCCGAATAACGGATCTGATTCAATTATCGATTTTGCACTTGACAACTTTGACATCCAGCTATCCGGGACAAAGGTACCATCATTTGTATCATCGAACACCATTTGATCAGAATCTAGATTTTTTAACGTCATTTTAGCTGTAGTTCCGGACTGACCAGTGAAATTGAAAGTCACGTCCTCCCCAGCCTTAGCCTCCCACGTCTCTTGTTGACCGTCCCCTGTCCTCTCGATATCGAAAGACGCGGTAATCGATCTCTCGCCATCATCATAAGACCCATTTCCATCCAGATCTTGAATGATCTCAAGTACCAATGAATTAACAATCGGACCGGAATCGCCTGTATCAACTGCGTCACCAATCTCGACTAGCAACTTTTGCTGATAATCTCCAGCGAGCTCTGTTCCGTTAAGGCCAAACAGACTAAACAATGGATCTGACGACTCTAAGGTAATTGTGCCCTCATCCGTAGGTGGTACATCAAGCTCCCACTGTAAGTCATTGCCATCGGCATCAAGTTGTACGGCGCCATTATCTCCTATTACTGAAACAGTTGAAATATCAGGCATATCATCTATGACATCAATATCTATAGATAGTAATTCCTGAGAGACGTTCATTGTTTCATCTGATACTGTCATTTTGACAATATATTCGTCACCTGACTGCATACTTGGGAAAGACAAACCTGAGAATGCAGGGTCAGATTCTATAATTGATTTTGCATCTGATAACTTAGAAACCCAGCTATCTGGAACAATGGTACCACTGTTTGCATCATCAAACACCATTTGATCAGAATCTTGATTGGTCAAAGTCACATCAGCCGTGGTGCCGGACTGGCCCTTGAAGGTCAACACGACCTGCCCGCCAGCCTTAGCTTCCCAAGTCTCTTGTTGACCGTCTCCTGTCCTCTCGATGTCGAAAGACGCAGTAATAGACCTCTCGCCAGCATCATCAGACCCATCTCCATCCAGATCTTGGATGATCGTAAATGTGATCTTATTTATAATTGGATCAATCCCAATTGTATCAACCGGGTCGCCAATTTTAATTGATATCTTCTGTGCGTTATAATCTTCAGGCACATCAGCTGCGTTAAGGCCAAAAAGGCTGAACAGCGGATCGGATTTTTCCAGTTTAAATGTACCATTGGCTTGGGGGTTAGCACTATCAAGCTGCCATTCTAATTTATTTTGGGCAGCATCAATATCCACAACAGATCCATCACTGGTCAAAACCGATACTTCAGAAACATCAGGCAAGGATTCATTACCATCATCAGCAGGATCCACGTTGAATGTCTGCGTGACGTCGACGTCACCGCCGTTTCCATCTGTCACGGTATAGGTAAGTGTAACCGGGCCGTTGTAGTCAGTTTCAGGTGTTACGACGTAAGCAGTGCCATCCCCATTCAGTGTGACGGCTCCATTCGACGTGGTCACAGTTTTTACTGTGAGCGAATCTTTATCAATATCTGTAAACCCAACCAATAAATCAGCGATTGAAACGGTATATGTCGTATCTTCCAAACCATCCGGCAGAGATACATCAGGTGAACCAGTCGGCATATCATTTACTGGAATCAAGTTGACTGTCTGCGTAACGCCTGTGACGTCACCACCGTTTTCATCTGTCACGGTATAGGTAAGTGTAACCGGGCCGTAGAAGTCAGGTTCAGGTGTTAGGACGTAAGCAGTGCTATCCCCATTTAGTGTGACGGCTCCATTCGACGTGGTCACATTTTTTACTGTGAGCGGATCTCCATCAATATCTGTAAACCCAGCCAATAAATCAGCGATTGAAACGGTATAGGGCTCATTTTCCAAACCATCTGGCAGACCCATAGGTGAACCGTCAGGCGGGTTATTAGTAACAGGACCAGGACCATCATCAGGTTGTGAAATAGTTATTTGATCATTCGCGGTCGCAATATTGTTATCGTTTTCATCTACAGCACGCAAGTATATCGAATAGCTACCATCTAGATTTCCAGCAAATGACGCCGGAGGCATACTCCAAGTGCCATCGTCATTGACCACGGTCGAATACGTCATATTTTGGTTCGACGCAGTGGCATTAGAATAATCGCCATTGATCGCGGCGGAATCAGGCGCAATCGGGTTTACAGCATTGGATTTAAAATCACTGCCGACAACATTAATAGACTCAGTTAATTCCAAAATCACTTTAACGGCTTCAAGCGGAGCGGTGCCACTTATCCCCATCCAACTTGAATACTCGTCTGCGGTGATAGTCCCGTCATCGTCATTCAAGGAATAAGTTAATTGCCCAGTGTTCGGATCTCCGCCACCATTGTCTCCATCACCGTCGTCGCCATCATCATCGGACATCAGCTCAAAAAGAGCAGCGACGTCTATAGTAAGACCCTCCGAGCCACCTATAGTGACATCGTTTTCGCCCTGTGGACGTCCCTCGATAAGCAAAGGCTTAACTTCTGTAGCTGTGCCACCGAAGCCAATTATTTCATTACCATCTTCGGACATCACAGGAGTGATGTTACCTAACAATTGCAGGGCATATTTAGCACCAGCAAATTCAACACCAACTAGATTTCCGTCTTGATCAAGTACTGGGATTGGCTCCACATCCGGATACTCAAAGTCATCATTCAGTTTCTCACCAAAAATTTCCCAATAAACAGCCGCACGAATATTATCCGCACTTAAACCTGTTGCATCCAAGTAAGATGGATCAACACCGATGTTGTTCACAGGCATTATGTCAAAGAAAGAAGATTCATTGTTTTCAGCTGGAGAACCTGATCCAGTGTATTCTGTCAGTAGAGTAGCAACGGGCTCTCCAGTTACAGCATCAACACCACTTAACGTGATCTGAATGCCTGCCAGAACGTCAATGTAGGTGCCCTCAAACGTCAACAGATCTCTATCGTCGTTCACTGTGACATTTGAGTTAATTTTCTCCCAAAAAACAACCTCATCATCATTGTTGGTATCTATATCTTGCGCAGAGGCAACCACATCAATGGTGCCATCAATTTTCGCAGTAAACAGCACGTCTTCTACATACTTAATTCCAGAGTTATTTTGGAATATTTCGATTTCACGCGATGTCGTTTCATTTACTTCGATATTTAGATCAACAAACCTAACAACATCTGATGTCGTATCATCATTATCGTGGTCAAAATATTCTACCCGGCCAATGTATTCACCTTCGCTATCGAAATACTCTGCCCCCCGTGGACCCGTATTTGCGCCAATAGAGTAGTCAAACACCTCTTTAAAACCGATAAGTTTCCCATCATTCGCAAAGTAATTCTCAGTACCCCGGTTGTTATTTTCACTGGGTGTGAAATCTGCTGACTTTTTAGCTGAGGTCTCGTTGCCTCCAAACGCAAAAATATCTGAAAGCTTGACACCTAGTCCAGGTTCAACGTCTACCGATGTCGGATCTATATCAATGGCGTCGTCTGGAATCTTAACTGAGACCCCTAGCACTTCGTAGTCATAGCCGTATTCATAGGATGATCCGTCAGAGCTTGTTTCAGTGCCCTTAAGTAAAGGCCAATATCCACCACTATCGATGTCATAATAAAACTCTCTCGACGTTTCGACGTCCCAAGTAACCCCTCCGTCTGATGTAGAGAACTCTTTGTCATCCTCAAAACGGTACATGCCAGTGAAAGACGCAGCATCACCATTTTCGTTTGTGTAAGCCAAGGGTGTGACAGAGCCATCAAATTCAACTGCAGCTCTTACTTCTTTGAAGTTGGGAGTTGATCCATCAGCCTCAAAGCGAATACGAACGTTTCCAGCCCATTCGTGCATACCGGACGCATCGATTGTCTCGAAGTTCGTAAATTGCTCAGTAATTTCCCCCATATCATAGGTTTCTTGGAAGGACTTCCCAAGCATATTACCGTCGTCATCAAAATAGGCCATCTCGACCGGGCCGCCATCAGAACTCTCGTCACGAATAACTGTCCGATAAACAGCGTCGACTGTTCCATCGTCATTTGTGTCAGCCTTGAGCACGGCAGGGATATCATCGATGCCTGCAGTTACAGCTGTTAGATTATCAATGTCGACAGATACCTTACGGTTCCAATACTCATCTAGCGCATAAGTGACGCCATTCTCGATCTCAGTGCCGCCAGTGAAATCTCCATCTGCGTCAAAGTTATATTCAAACTGACGCGTAAACGTACCATCGCTTTCAAGCCCAATCTCGGTCCGACTGCCATCGGCATTCTCAGTGTTAAAGCGTGTCGAATCCCAAGAGCCGTAAGTACCACTGGATGAGGACACATCTCCAAGCCAATTCCAATCAGCAGAGAAGTAAGATGTTCCACCCGAGGTGTAACCCAGACCATCATCGTAGCTATAGGTATTTGCGTAACCAATTACGCTCCCATCTTCAGCGATATAGGTAATCTCTTTGGAATTAGCATCCCAAGGCGCAACTTCTTCTTTTACGTAAACTTTAGAGTTAGCGGTAACACCAAAGACTGTCTCAGCCGTCTGGCTAAGATCCGCAGAAATTGTAAGTTGATTAGCACGAACCGAACTACCAAGGCCCGAAACGTCCACTGCCTGGCTTAATGTTGTCCAACCCGAACCATATTCTGTGGTTACACCATCACGGGTCTCTGTTCCTTTAAGATGTGTGCCATCTGGGTCGCTGAAGACATTTTCTTCATTTAACGTTAATGTCCAGCTACTGCTGGTCGCATCATAGGTGTAATTTTCATAAATCTCTGTGCGAGACGCACCGCTGTAGGTTTGCGCTGCGCCTGTGGCGTCAGTATAGACCACATCATCTGTCGACTGTGACGAATAACGGATTTCCTTAAGCTCTGGCGTTGTGCCATCCGCAGCGTAAGAGATACGTAAGTCACCAAGCCATGTGACTGCATCAGTGCTTTGATCGATCGCCTCAAAGACTGTGACGCTCTCTTTAGATGAAGCATTTTCTGTTTCAAATGATTTCCCAATGATTTTACCAGCGGTATCGAAATACGCCGTTTCTTTGGGCCCACCTTGCGCTAAAGCGTCCTTTACCACTTTCACATAAGCAGCATCAGCTGTGCCATCATTATCAGTGTCCAGTTTGAAAGCATCGGGTATCTCAAGCGCATCAAATGCAGTGCCTGTTTGCTCAAAAGAGCTCAAATCTGAAACAACGCCAGATTGACGCGTACCATCAGCATTAATCGTAACGCTGACCCCATCAAGTGTTTCAGTACCACCGATAAGATCCCCACGACCACCAGTGTCGCCGTCAACACCATATTCACGGAATGTTTCTTTCAAAGGCGCGGAAGATGACTCTTTAAACTGCTCAATTACCTGGAAGCCCGAAACAACACCATTATCACTAACTGTATTCTGCAATTTAAAAACAAGTGTTTCCGGCACTACAGTAGTATCATTTTCATAGCTACTATCCGAGAAAGTCTCAAATTTATTCCCAATAATGTTGCCATTTGAGTCAAAATACACAGTGCTTCGAGAAAGCTCAGTGATATTGTTTGTAACATTTACAGTAAGAACTAAGCTGCTATCGCCGAAACTTACGTTTTGTGTTGAATAACCCATTGTATCGATCTCCAAGCCCTATGTTACACTTCAAAGGTAAAGGTTAATGTTTCTGTATTTCCAGCCAAATCTGAAAAATCACCAGTGTACGAATCCAGTAATGTATCCGTCGCGTCAAAAGTGACAGATTTACCATCCGATGCCCAAATAACATTCGAAGCACCACCACCAAGTATTGCCTCTAGTGCAGTTTCAATATCGTTTGAACCACCAATGCTACCTACTGCTTCAAAGAAAGAAAGGGTCACTTGTTCTTCCGCACTCACTTTTGTGTCACCGTCAGAATCGGTCCAGTTAGTGCTTAGGATAGCCAAATCTAACGTATCTACAACAATATCGTTGTTATCGCTCAAATTGCTACCAATGGGCACAACCTCTGAGGTCATGGTATTACCATAAATGTCAGTTACTGTTGAGGATATTATGCTCGAAATATCCAGATCACCGCTATTATCCCCCGCCGTTACAGTATAATCCGCTGAAAGATTATATCCTTTTGCGCTTGCAACAAGATTTAGCTGATCACCGGTATCTAAGACAACCCGAACAACGCTGCCCTCTAAAACCTCTTCATTAGTTTCTGCGGTTATATTGATCTTATCACCTTCAATATAACTTTTATTTACCGAACTGCTTTTAAAGCTCGTGACCGTCGGACGTGTGGCATCTGCATAGTCTGGCGCAAGAGTGGCTGCATCTGTTGTTGAGACGTTGCCTGATATATCCTTGATAAACCCAGCTGTGATCGCAACGCTATCAGCTGCACCTTGAGCCGCAAAGTTTTCTGTCCCTTTCAAAGCTGTGTTCGCAGCAGCATCCAAAGTGATCGTCATCGTCGTATTGTTTGTAACAATCGCAGAGGTAACTTCGGTCTCCGGGTTAAACGTCACTGATGAAGTAACTCCAGAACCATCCTTTACCTGCCACACAAAGTTATCCCAGTTCAAATAACTCTTCGCATCATTACCTTGCGTAACACCAAGGCCATTGGTGCCTGTGAAGTTGTCCCCAGTCAGAACCAAAGTGCCAGCCAAACCATCACCGCTGTCTGTATATTCAACCGCCGTAATAGTCGTCGTCGGTGCAGAGGTATCAAAAAGAACCTCTTTTTCATCGGCAATGTTATTCCCGAGCGGTATCACTGAAGAAGTAAGAGAGGTGCCACCCAGGCTTTTTATAGATGTAGACCCAATACTATCTACATTGAGTGGTTCAGAACCAGTTGTCATCCCCGCTGTAATAGCAAATGAAACCGTCATTGCGGTGCCAGCCTCAGTCGCGCTGAATATTACATCTTCACCTGAGTTAAGCGAAGCTACAAAAGTTGATCCTGCTTGAACTTCAACACTCATCTCAGCTGTTAATTCCACCGTGGAGCCGAGACCCCTGAAGCCTGACGCACCAGTAATCGAAATTGAAGTTATTGTTGGAGCGGTATCATTAGAATATCCGACGGTAGCCGTAACACCATCCCCAACCGCTGCATTAAGATTAGCGTCCCGTATGAACCCGTTACTAATATCAACGCTATCAGCTGCACCTTGAGCCGCAAAGTCAGAGGTTCCCTTGAGATCCGTAATTTTATCAGATTCTAGAGTAATCGTCATGGTTGTCGCGTTGGTAATGATTGCCGAAGAAATATCATCTTTCGTGAACTCTTCAGAGGTACTGCCTGAAGTTCCCGTCACATTCCAAACGAAATTATCCCAGTTCAAATAATCTTTAGCATCAGAACCGACCGATATGTCGAGCGTGTCAAATTCAGACCCGGAAAGAACAATGGTCGAGTTAGACAAATCAAAGTCAACACCAGATATTGTGGTGGTGGGTGGTGTTAGCTCTTTTATGGCAACCACACCTTCAACACTTGTTACTACAGAGTTTTCACTAGCAAACGGTAGGCCAGTCAAATGGACGTGAAATTGATCGCCTTCAGCGAATAAAGTACTCGGAACAATGCCTGTACCACTATCCTCAACAGCACTGATAATGTTAAGAACTTTGATCTCTAGACTTGTGGGCACCGAGCTGCCATCGCCGGTTACCAACGACAACACATCACTATCAACATTCGTAAGGGTAAAGCTACCAGTCTCGGTTGCACTCTGATTTGTACTAGCCCAATATTTCACTGTCGCCGTACTATTAGCAGGAACAGTTAATTGAGCACTGGAACCTGAACCACTTACTACGATCTCACTGAAAGAGATTTCAATCCGGCGCTCTCCAGAGGCTTGGGTTGCGTCAGAGCCATCTGTCAACGAAAGCGTTACGTCTGTTAGGCTCTTCGCGGAGGCTAATGATGGAACACCATCCAGCGTTAATGAAAGTGCAGGAGGTGTAAATGCAGCGTTTCCGCTCGTTCCATAACCGACGTTGTTAGAGTCGAGCTCAACTGAGCCAAAGGACAGAACACTGCCGGAAACAGATGCATCAAGATCTGTGACTTTAGAGATATTGCCTGACAAGTAATCTGTAAGGGCAGCATCAACTAATTCATCCGTTTGAATACGGAAATGGTCATCCACACCATTAATTGTAAATCTTAAATTTTGCGTTGATGTTGTTGTGATACCATCGGTGACCTGAACGACAAAGCTTTCGGACAGTGTTTCACCGTCGCGCAGAGCGTCGACCTCATTCGCTGAACTGTTCAACGTGTAGGTGTATTCTCCTGTAGTTGCATTTAAGGATATGCTTCCAAAGCTTCCTGTTTGCGCCCCTACAACAGAGAACTCCAGTGCATTACCGGTTGGTCCAAAGCCGCGTAAGGCTCCAGACACTGTCGCTGTATCTTCTGTGATTTCTGTGGTCTCTGGAATAAGCAAGGTAAGATCTGATTTTCCAAAGTGCTCTGCAACTTCTGCTTTGTTGGCAATAATCTTATCTTCGATTGCGCTCGCAGTGTTCAGCGTTAAATAGCTATCAGCATCAAAATCTGCCCAGTCACCACCTTCAAGAACGCCAGTATCAGAATTAGGGGTACCCGCATCAAACGTAGCACCAGGATTGGCAAGCACCCAAGCGTCATAATGAGCACGGGCTGCTGTAGCCATTTGTTGTATTTCATCTGCTACGTCATGCTTGACGTGTGAGACCGAACCAGCACGTAGTCCACCAAAATCCGAAGACGCTAAATCGTCTAACTTTTCATTAATTAACTTGATTGAATTGGAAGCATGTTCCAAAACATATTCAAGAACAGGCACAGAAACCGATGTACCGTTATCAGCCATCGTTTTTCCAAAGCCACCTTCACTTGTATCAGCGAGATCAGCTTCAATAAGCTCCTCTAATTCTTCCAAGTGCGCAGCATCACTTAGATCGAGATCACCCGATATAGAAACGGAATCGCTACCACCTACTTCATTATTCGATTTGTGAACTTCGATGATAAGATTAATGAGTGAATCTAACGCGACATCATGAGCCACTGCATCAGAGACAGCCCTACCTGCTGCCGGCGTACCAGCCCCTTTAATAGCAGATTGCACCATCATAGTGGTTGTCATCAAATGCTGCTGTATAGTCTCGACCTCGTGGGCTAAATCTGCATCAACCCCGTCTGCGTGCGTGTTAAAAGTTAAAATATCAACTTTAGTACTATCGATGCCTAATGCCTCAGCAAGATCATCAGATGCAAAACTTGTAGCATGCTCTTGTGAATGTTCGTGTAAGGTCGTCATCGGAGTTACAACGCCACCACCAGGTGCAGCCTTCAGCGTTGTACCGGCACCAGCATAGCTTTCGCCGGATGTGTTATCCGTCGCATTCTCCATCGAGACAACAATGCTGTAGTCGTCTTTATTAAACCCTGTCTCATCATAAGCCGTGTTTGGGTCTAAGTTTGAATCATGAGAAAGAGCATAAGAACCATCGCTGGCTGTGGCAACCCAAGGCTCACCAGCAGTCAGCTCACCATCATTGTTGTAATCCGCAAAGGCAATGGCACCCTCTAATGGCCCCTTGAGAGCAAAGCCACCATCAACCGTAACGATCCCTGTTTCATCACTTGTGATACTCTCTTCGTTACCACCGGAATCTGTGAAGCTCACCTGTACCGACAATGCCTGGCCTGCAACACTGGACGGAATTACAAGTGTTTGGCTTGTTTCTCCATCAAGCGCCACTCCATCTGCAAGCCACTGATACGACAAACTACCCATACCATCTTCATCAGTGATTGTTGGCGCAGCAGTCAGAGTCCCTGTGATAAAAGTATCGCCAGTGATCGCAACTGTCCCAGTCGCTGGATCATTTTGATCACTTACTTGAATCGTAAATGTTTTAGTCGTGGTAGCTGTACCGTCACTTACAAGGACGGTGACGACATGGGTTGAAGCGTCTTCTTTATTTAAAGTTGTCGTGGACTTCAGTTCGAGCGCGTTATCCGAATTTATTGTGAACAAGTCGCTGTCGTCAGCAGAAACGGTTGATAATTCATAGGTTAAAGCATCACCATCCACGTCAACCGCGGATAGTTGACCCACGACGGCGCCAGCTGCATTTTCATTAACGCTCGTGTTAGCTAAGCTTACAGATGTTGGAGCATCATTGGCGCCACTGATTTTAAAGGTGATGCTTTCCGAACCAGAAAGTGATTCATCTGAAACAGAAATTGTAAATTCATCTACAACAGCTTCAGCTTCTTTGAGAGCTTGAACCTTGCTGGACTGCTCCGCGTTTGCAGCTAAACTGTAGTCATAGGACCCAGTCGTTTTATTTACAGTCAACGTACCGTAATCGCCGGCTAAACTTTCAACCAATTCACCTGATGCATCTGTGATATAAAAGCTATAAACATCTGCATCTATATCAATGGCAGTAGTATTAAAACTTGTTGTAACAACGCCATCTTCTGTAAGATTGTAAGTGTCTGTGCTTGCAAGGGGAACCGACACAAAACTAGGAGCTGCATTTACATCCAGTATGTTTACAGGACCAGAAATTTTTGTAATGGCCGTCCCAGTCTCATCTAGGATAGGCAAGCCTTCAACACTAAAATAGTAACTCCCTGAACTCTGAATAAGGTTTGAAAATTTTGTCGTTATATCGCTTAAAATTGCATCCGTTGGATTATTTTCAGACAGCACTGCTAGAGCGTCCATCGCATCTAAAAGACTGATTTTGAGTGAACCAGTGACGTCGTCATAAGCAAAAGTCGAATGGTCTAAATCAAGACTGAGTGACGTACTGCTCGTTTCCTCTCCCGCTCCGGCGTATGAGAGAACAACAGAGTTTCCATTACTAAGACTAAAAGCATCTCCTGAACCCGCTACGCTCAAGTCAAATTCAATTTCCACCAAACGCTCGTCAGAAACTAAACGTACGGAATCTGCCCCCTCAATTATAGAGATTTTAATCGCATGTGTTGCGTCTACTGTTGGCAAACCTACAGCAATTTTGACAACGGGCGCCTCATAGCTTGCAGAAGAGCTCAGGCTGGCCTGAATATTTGGCTCATCAAGCTCCAGTTGGCCAAAAGTAATTTCACCATCCACGGCAGTCAAATTGATAGAAGTTGTTTTAGTAGCTGTACCATTTGGGCCAACAACATTGTCAACCAAGGTGGCATCTACTTCATTCGCAGTATTAATTCTAAAGTTTCCATCAAGAATATTATCGTCAATATCCTCAACGCTTATTGAGAAACTTTCGGAATATGTCTTCCCACCTTCATCTTTAACGTTAATGGAGACAGAATACGAGCTTTGAGCTTCATAATCTGGACTGGCGAGAAAGAGCAGTTTTCCATCTGCAATCTCAAATTTATCAGAATCTTCACCCGCAAGGGTATATGTGAGTGCAGCGGCTTCGTCCGCAGCACTTACAAGGCTATCACCAAGAGCGTCATCCTGAACATAAATTGTACCAACAGTGAGATTGGTCGTGCCTTCAACAACAGAGATCGCTACGCCCTCTGTTGCAACTTGACTCTGGCCCACTAAAAGCAAAGCAATATCAGAAGGAGCCGCGTTGAGTGCTGCCGCCGTCACCGCGGCTTCGGCACTAAATGTCACGAGATCTGCTGCAGCGGCATTTGTTGGATCAACCTTAACAGCAGTAACGGCCGCTTTGACTTGATCGGCAAGCACGCTGGCAATAGAAAACGTCTTAGAAGCTGCGGAAGAACCAGCGTCGGATATGTCAGTAATTTTGGCAACTTCAGTGTTAACATTCACAACAGCAGTCAGAATTACACTTTCAACGGCATCAAACGCGGTATCATCGATACTGTCATCAGTGGCTTTCGCCGCTGTGATCGCGACTTTCATTTTTGTCGCGATGTCAGAAAGGGCAGAAGCGTTTCCATCAATATCAGCAGCAGTTGAAACAAGTGAAAAATCTTTCCCACTAGATACTCGCTCAGCAACTTCTTCCGAGACAGCCTGCAAAGCAGCATTAAAGGCACTTTCAGCGTCAAGGCCCGCACCCTGAGCCGCAGCTGTCATTGCAGTCAAAACAGTACCAACTTGTTGCGAAACCGCTTCAACCTTTGCTGCAATGCTGTCATCAATGTTCGCGTCTGAATACGGGTTGAAAGTCAGAAGAGATTCGCCAAGTTCATCAAGGCCCAAAACAGTTTTGACTTCCGCTTCAGTAAGCCCACCATCCTGCATTAAAGTCGACGCAATAGAGACAACCGTCGCCCCGGCTTCAGCCGAAAGCCTCACTCCGGACAGAACCGTGCCACTTGAGGTGTCAATCGTTGCATCGTCTGTAAGAACAACGATTACAGCGTTCTCTTTTCCAGCTTCACCTGTGAGCGTAAAATATCCAGTAGCATCCGTGAGGGTGCCAGGTTCCGTTTCCTCGTCCCACTCACCATCACCATCATAATCCAAAAACGCGCGAGCGTTCAGCAAGGGACCCTTATTAGCATTACCACCAGCTTGAAAACCACCCGAACCACCCGAACCACCCGAACCACCACAAGCGCTTAAAACCAGAAGGCTCAAGGGTGAAAGAAGCATTGGGCTCTTCGAGCGCAACTTACTTAAGGATGAGAACTTCGAAAGTTGTGTCCCAGCTAAATGGGTGGGGTATTGCTTTTCTATCATTTTCGAATCCTTCAAGTGATACTTAGTCTTGGGTGATTGCACTACAAGTGATACTTAGTCTCGGGTGATTGCACTATATTTTCTATACGCCGTGTATGCTTCAGATCAGCCTCATTTACAATGGGTATCAGGTTATAACGCGCTTTATTACCTAGCAGAGCAGTCGCACCATTCTTCACCTTGAATGATTACAAAGTTTAAATCAGATCGCAAGCACATAACTCAAATTATTTGCATGGTTCTGTTACACCCATTAGAACTCGCTTTGACGTTGTTCGCCCCCTTACTTCAGTGAGAAGCTCCACTTGAGAGGTCCAACTACTAATATTGCCGACTTAGATGTTTAGTTGGTGCAGGGCAAAGGGAAAACTTCCCGTTACCCGTTCCAAAACCCTGCCGAGACATAGGCTGTTCATCTTTGCGCGCAGCGGTACGCTAACCAAAGAGCTCGTGGCAGAACTCCAAGCCCTCAACCAATGCATCCACCTCCGCCTTTGTGTTATACATGGCAAAGCTGGCACGGCAGGTTGCGCTGACGGCGAGGTGATCCATGAGCGGTTGCGCGCAGTGATGCCCTGCCCGCACCGCGATGCCCTTCTTGTCCAAAACTGTTGAAATATCATGGGCATGGGCGGCACCATCGAGGGTGAAGGAAAAAATTGCACCTTTGCTGGCGGAATGCCCTTGGACGTTCAACCAGTTGAGCCCATCGAGCCTTTGACGCGCATAGGCGCAGATCGAGGCTTCATGGGCGGCGATCTGTTGCATCCCGATCCCCATCATATAGTCCACCGCCACACCAAGCCCGATTTGCTGGACAATGCCGGGTGTTCCGGCCTCAAACAT
>ENA-OQVM01004277-OQVM01004277.1-marine-metagenome-genome-assembly--contig:-NODE-4277-length-14685-cov-4.982065_pt1 | contig 14685 bp, 12 predicted proteins | sample MGYA00237776_ERZ505498 | MGnify/ENA primary metagenome ERZ505498 (study PRJEB26159, sample SAMN06265151) | marine metagenome | isolation source: Helgoland LTER site | place: Germany:Helgoland, sampling... | reverse complement strand
ACTTCTAATTTGATAAGAATTATTCAAGAAGTACAACCCGATGAAATTTATAATTTGGCTGCTATGAGCCATGTGCATGTCTCTTTTGAAACACCAGAATATACTGCAAATGTTGATGGTTTAGGTACTTTAAGGTTACTAGAAGCGATTCGGATTTTAAACCTTGAAAAAAAGACAAAAATTTATCAGGCCTCTACTTCAGAATTATATGGTAAAGTACAGGAAGTCCCACAAACAGAAAAAACACCATTTTATCCAAGAAGCCCTTATGGAGTTGCAAAAATTTATGCCTATTGGATTACTGTAAATTACAGAGAAGCCTATAATTTATTTGCTTGTAATGGTATTTTATTTAATCACGAATCTCCATTAAGAGGAGAAACTTTTGTGACTAGAAAAATTACGAGAGCGGTTTCTAAAATTGCTTTGGGGCTGCAAGAGAAATTTCATTTAGGAAACTTGGATGCGAAAAGAGATTGGGGTCATGCAAAAGATTATGTAAGAATGATGTGGATGATTTTGCAAGCGGATGTAGCAGAAGATTGGGTAATAGCAACTGGAACCACAACAAAGGTCAGGGATTTTGTAAAAATGGCTTTTGCAGAAGTTGGTATTATTTTAGAATTTAAAGGTAAAGGAATCGATGAGAAAGGATTTGTAAAATCTTGCTCAAACCCAGCATTTAAATTAGAAATAGGAAAAGAAGTAGTAGCGGTAGATCCTCATTATTTTAGACCTACAGAGGTAGATTTGTTAATTGGTGATGCTACCAAAGCAAAAGAGAAGTTAGGTTGGGTTCCAGAATTTACTTTACAAGATTTAGTAAAAGACATGATGGATAATGATGTCAATTTAATGAAAAAAGAAGTGTATTTAAAAGAAGGCGGACACGATATTTTAAACAACTATGAATAAGAACGACAAAATATATGTTGCGGGTCATAGAGGTTTGGTGGGTTCTGCTATTTTGAAAAATTTAGAGAATAGCGGGTTTACAAATATTATTACACGACGACATGTCGAGTTAGACCTCACAAACCAACAAGCAACCGCTGCGTTTTTTAAAAAAGAAAAACCAGTCTACGTGTATTTGGCTGCTGCAAAAGTTGGTGGTATTGTAGCTAACAACACCTATAGAGCCGATTTTATTTATGAAAATACCATGATTCAGAACAATGTGATACATCAGAGTTATGTGCATGGCGTTAAAAAATTATTATTCTTAGGAAGTACGTGTATTTATCCAAAAAATGCTGAACAACCTATTAAAGAAGAGTCTTTATTAACAGATACTTTAGAGTACACCAATGAACCTTATGCAATTGCAAAAATTGCAGGGATTAAAATGTGTGAAAGCTATAACGTGCAATACGGAACAAACTTTATTTCTGTAATGCCAACTAATTTATATGGCGCAAATGATAATTTTGACTTAGAGAAGTCACATGTTTTACCTGCTTTAATTCGTAAAATTCATTTGGCTAAATTACTGGAAGAAGGAGATGAAGAAGCGATTGTAAAAGATTTAGGAGTAGCTAATTTTGAAGAAGCCGAAACGATTTTTTCGAAGTTTGGTGTCTCATCAGAAAGTGTTGAAATTTGGGGTTCTGGTAAGCCAATGCGTGAGTTTTTATATTCTGATGAAATGGCAGACGCTTGTGTGCATATAATGCAAAGTGTAGATTTTAAAGATTTAATTTCTGATAAAAATAAAGTTAGAAATACACATATAAATATTGGTACGGGCAAAGATATTACGATTAAAGATTTAGCAATTCTTGTTAAAAAAATTGTTGGCTTTAAAGGTGATTTTGTTTTTAATAGAGAAAAACCAGATGGTACGATGCGTAAAGTTACAGATGTTTCTAAATTACATGATTTGGGTTGGAAGCATAAGGTGGAGTTGGAAGAGGGTGTGAAAAAAATGTATAATTGGTATATTACGGGTAACAATAAATAGGATGAAAAAAATAACATTATTGGTCATATTTATTCTTTCATTTTCATGTAACAATGCATCTAAAAAGAACCATGGCAATAGCAGTATTAAAAAAAATGCACAAATTTTAAATACTGTTGTACTTCCTAATTACCCTCTTTGGTCATTAAATAGATTAAATTTAGATAAAGAAACCACCTCCTATAATAGGGACGCTGTTTTTAAGATTGAAAGAAATAGCAGTTTTGAGACAGCCTATGCACTGGTGAGCAATCTTGCCGTATCAAAAGGACAAAAGTACCGCGTAAGTATCCTTGTAAAACAAGCTTCTGTAGGTGGTTTTTTTGGTTTAAGAATAATGGGTATGTACCCAAATAGAATAGATGCTATTTTTGATTTAAAAAATGGTATTGAAAAGCAAGTAATAGAAGTTGGAGATTTTAGTAAGGGCTCTAGCTTAATAGAATCTTTGGGAGATGGCTGGTATAAATGCAGTCTTATAGGAGAAGTAAACGTAGCTAAAATGAAAATAATATTAGGCCCTACCAATGGATTAAGAAAAACCATTACTTGGGAGGCTGCTTCGGACGAGAAAAGTAATCTTAAAATTATACCGGCTAGTTTAACACTGGAAGAACTATCAAAATAAATTTATGAAGAAAATTATTTTTTTTGGAAGTGAAGGATATATAGGGAGTCATTTAGTTGAGTTTTTGAAATCTAAAAACTATCAAATTAGTGGTTATGATATTTACGAAAAATCAAAATCTAAAGCATTACATACTTATAAAAAAATAGATATTTCGAATATAAAAGATATTGAGAATATTGACTTTGATGTTGATTATGTTTATTATTTTTCTGGTATTACAGGTACAAATGTATCTTTATATAATTTCAGTCAATTTATTGATGTGAATGAAAAAGGACTATTAAATTTATTAACCACCATAAAAAATAAGAAAGTTTTTCCTAAGCTTGTTTTTCCTTCAACAAGGCTCGTCTATAAAGGGGTTAAAAATATGCCACTTAAAGAAGAAGCAGAAAAAGAATTTAAAACCATTTACGCTTTAAATAAATTTCATAATGAAAATTCTTTAAAAATGTTTAAAGAGTATTACAATATACCTTATACTATTTTTAGAATTTGTGTTCCATATGGAAATACTTTGAGTAGTGACTATTCATACGGCACAATAGGTTTTTTCTTAAGTCAAGCGAAGATGAATAAAGCAATTACTTTATATGGTAATGGCGCTCTTAAAAGAACCTTTACATTTGTTGGAGATCTTTGTACACAAATAGTAAAAGCATCAGAATTAAGTATTAGTAATGGAGAAGTATATAATATTGCTGGTGAAACATATTCATTATTGGAAGTAGCAAGTATAATTGCTGAAAAATTTAATGTTAAGGTAGCGCACATAGAATGGCCACCTGTTGCATTGGCTCTTGAAAGTGGGGATACGATTTTTGATGCATCAAAAATTGATACTATCCTAGATAACACAAGTAATACCTCTTTAACGGATTGGATAAATAATTAATAAGAACTTAAATATGTATCATATATCTTATCAAAAAGAAATTGAATTTTTATTTTTACAGTCGGCATTAACGCTTGAAAATTCTTTTAATACAACAGAGGAAATATTAGCATGGGTTCAAAAGCGAAATGAAGAAGTTGAGGTAAATATTAAAAGAATTGGATTTGATGAAATGAACAATTGGAAACTGGACAAGGAAAAAGGTGCGGTTGTTCATGCTTCAAATAAGTTTTTTTCAATTCAGGGATTAGAAGTAATTACAAATTACGGTGATAGAGAAACTTGGGATCAGCCCATTATAAATCAGCCCGAAATTGGATATTTAGGATTTATTACCAAAATATTTAATGGAATTTTATATTTTTTGGTGCAGACAAAGATTGAGCCAGGAAACGTAAATTATGTTCAATTATCTCCTACAATTCAAGCCACCAAAAGTAATTATACACAGGTGCATGGTGGAAAGACACCTAATTATTTAGAACACTTTGTAAATGCGAACCAAGAGGAAATCTTATTAGACCAATTACAATCAGAGCAAGGGGCGCGGTTTTTTAAAAAAAGGAATAGAAATATAATTATAAAAGTTGAGAAGGATATTACTCCTTTAGAGGATTTTAAGTGGCTTACATTAGGTCAGATAAAACTATTAATGAAAAGGGATAACGTGATCAATATGGATACAAGAACAGTTATTTCTGGTATTTCTTTTGGTAGTTATTCTCAAAATACATTAAACTTTTACGATGTGATGAATTCCGATAGAAAATCCATGGAATTCAAAATGCTAAACTCTGTATTAATCGCTGACAAATCACTGTTTTCTTTCAATCAAATAATTTATTGGATAACAGCATTAAAAGTGAAGTTTGAACTAAAAATCAATAAAAAATCTTTATTCGATCTTAATGATTGGGTAATTAACAACAATGCTATAGAACACAAAGATAAAAGATTTTTTAAAGTAATTGGTGTTCAGGTAGAAATAGGAAATAGGGAAGTTACCTCTTGGCATCAGCCATTAGTAGAGCCATCTGAAGAGGGTATTTGTGCATTTATAATAAAAGAAATAGATGGTATTATTCACTTTTTAGTACAAGCAAAGCTTGAAGCTGGGAATTTTGATTTAATTGAGATAGCACCTACCGTTCAATGCAGTACCGCTTATTATGAAAATATAAAACAGCAAAAAACAATTCCTTTTTTAAATCAAGTTTTAGCAGCAGAGCAGCAAAACATTGTTTTTGATACGTTACAATCTGAGGAAGGTGGTCGATTTTATAGAGAACAAAACAGGAGTATTATCGTTAAAGTAAATGATAGTTTTAGTCAAGATGTACCAGAAAATTATTCTTGGATGACTTTACATCAACTTAAAAAATTTATTCTTTTTAATAATTATGTAAATATTCAAGCAAGAAGTTTAATTTCAGCGATATCATATAATAAATAATAAATAAAATCATGAATTGGGGAATACTCAGCTGTGCAAATATTGCAATATCATCAGTTATACCAGCCATTATACGAACATCAAAAGAAACCAAGATAACTGTTGCTAGTAGAAATGTTGAAAAAGCAAAAACAACAGCAGCACAATTTGGTTGCGAATTTGTAGATAGCTATCAAGATTTATTAGATTTAGAAACTATTGACGCAGTTTATATTCCATTACCTACAGGCCTGCATCACGAATGGATACTAAAAGCTTTAGAAAAAGGAAAACATGTTTTGGTAGAGAAATCTGCCACAAGTACCTTTGCAGAAGCTCAGGAAATCATAAATCTTGCAAGGAAAAAAAAATTAGCGGTAGTAGAAAACTTTCAATTTCAACACCATTCACAGCATCAATATGTTTTAGATCTGATTAATAATAACGAAATAGGAGAAATAAGATCCTTTAGAAGCTCGTTTGGCTTTCCTCCTTTTTCAGAACATTCAAACATAAGATATAACAAAGAATTAGGAGGTGGGGCACTCTTAGATTCTGGCGCTTATGTATTAAAAGCCACTTCTTTTTTAATGGGCAATGAGTTTGAAGTGAAATCTTCATTTTTAAGTCATAATAAAAAACATGGTATAGATTGGTTTGGAGGTGCTTTTTTAGTGAATGAAGAAAAAAATATTTTTTCTGAAGTAGCTTTTGGTTTTGATAATTTTTATCAATGTAATTATGAAATTTGGGGTAGCAAAGGAAAAATTACTGCGACAAGAGCGTTTACAGCTAAAGCAGATTTTAATCCAACGATCATTCTTGAAAAACAAGGTTTTAAAGAAGAAATTGAGCTTCCTAAGGATGACCATTTTATGAACATGATTACTTACTTTACTTCTATTATAGCTACTCAAAATTTTCAAAAAGAATGGAATAATTTGCTGGTACAAGCAAAATTAATTGATCAAGTAAAACGTACGAGTAAAATATAGTACTAATATGAAAGAATATATTATCCTTCAAACAGTAGCACCAGATTACAGAAAAAAACTGTACCAATATATTTATCAAGAGTTTGGAGATTTATTTGCTGTATATGCTGGCTTAGAGTATTTTGAAACTACTGTAAAAACAGATACAAGTGTTGCTGCTTATAAGCAAATAAAAAATACTTTTTTGTTTAAACGCTCTTTTCTAATACAAACAGGAATGTGGAGAGATGTAATTGGGTGTAAGGTTTTAGTGATGGAAATGAACCCTAGAATTCTATCGAATTGGCTAACTCTTTTCATTCGAAAATTACTAAATAAAAAAACCATTTTATGGGGTCATTCTTGGCCACGGTCTGGTTCTCAAAGCAAATCAGATAAACTAAGAAAGGTAATGCGAGACATGGGAGATAGCATTATTGTATACACCAAGTCTCAAAAAGAAGAGTTAGTTGCAGCACAGCCACATTTAAAGGTAAATTACGCGCCAAACGCATTATATTTTAAAAATGAAATGAATGTGAAGACAAAAGCAGCTTCTAAGGCTATTACCAATTTAATTTATGTAGGGAGATTAACAATGCTAAAAAAACCCAAATTATTACTAGAAGCTTTTCATAAAGCATTGCCGAAATTAGATAAAAATGTGAATTTAATTTTTGTTGGAGATGGCGAAGAGAAGAAAGTATTAGAAAAATATGCAGAGAGTTATAAACTAGAGGGTAGAGTTCTATTTACAGGTCATATCTCCGATTACTCAAAACTATCAGAGTACTATTCAAAATCTTTGTTTAGTGTTTCTCCAGGTTATATAGGGCTGTCAGTTACTCAAAGTTTTGGTTTTGGAGTGCCAATGTTGGTCTCAAGAAACGAAAATCATTCGCCAGAAATAGAGGCTGTAATTGAAAATGAAAATGCACTTTTTTTTGATACAGATAATTTAAAAAGTTTTACAAATAAGATTTTAGAGATATACAAGCATAAAGAAACATGGATAAACAAACGCCAAAATGTCAGTGATACTTGTAAAGAGAGATATTCTATAAATGCGATGGGTGATACATTTATTAAATTATTTCATAAAAATTAAGGAATGCATAAAAATAAAAAAGACATCAATGTTTTATTGATTGGACCTATGTCACCTCCTGTAACTGGCTGCAGTGTTGTAAATGATTTGGTTTTAGAAAAGTTAGACATCGAAGAGGGCTTTAATGTAAAATATATAAATAGAGCTTACCCAGAGTTTAATGAGGCTATTGGTGATTTTTCCTTTAAAAAAGTGCTTTTCTATGTGAGTCAGTATTTCCAAGCAACTAAGATATTTAAAACAGACATCACTTATATAGCAATAGGTTTAACCTTTTTTGGAGTATTAAAAGATGCTCCTTTTGTTTTGCTTTCTAAATTGTTAGGAAAGCAAGTTGTTATTCATGTGCATGGTAATTATTTAAAAACACAATATGCATTACTCGCTGGTTTTAAGAAAAAGTTATTTCATCATATACTTTCAAGAGCGAATAAAGGTATTGTTTCTTCAGAATTATTAAAAGACAATTTAACGCCATTCTTAAAAGAAGACGCTATTTTTTGGATGCCCTATTTTGTAGAAAAAACATTAAAAGGTATTACAGAACAAGAGGCTATAAATACCGATGGACTAAACATACTTTACCTAAGTAATTTAATGGAAGGCAAGGGTATTTTTGATGTCTTTAAATCTTTGGAAATTCTGAATAAAAATAAAGTACCTTACAAGGCAAAAATAATTGGTGGAATTGATGAAGAACATAAAGAAAAAACTTTTAAATATATAAACTCCAACTCAAATATATCTTATTTTAAGCCTATTCGAGGTAAAGAAAAGATTGAAGCTTATCTATCATCCAATGTTTTTATTTTGCCCACCTACTATAAAATGGAAGGGCAACCCATTGCTTTATTAGAAGCGATGTTTACTGGCAATATTATTATTACTACAGATCACGCGGGTATTTTAGATATTTGTTCAGAAAAAAATGGTTTTATAGTAGCCAAAAAATCGCCCATTGAAATTGCCAAGAAACTTGTAGTCATAGCTAAGAATCCTGAAAGGTTTAAGGATATGATGACTTACAATCATCAGTATGCTAAGAATAATTATACGTCACAAGATTTTATTTATAAATTAGCTGCTATTTTAAAAAAATAAAATCAAAAAAGAGTTCATGGAACTATTTCATAAAATAGCTAATTTTTTAAAAGACAAAGAAAAAAAAGTGGTTGCTCAGAACTTTTTCTCCTTGGTACTTTTACAGGGTGCAAATTATATATTACCGCTTTTAATTCTTCAGTATTTGGTAAGAGTCTTAGGTGCTGAAAAGTTTGGCTTGGTAATGTTTGCCCAATCCTTAGCCTTATTTTTAACTGTTTTTGTAGATTTTGGATTTAATATTAGTGGTACAAGAGAAATATCATTAGCAAGAGAAAACAAAGAAAAAACAGGTGAGATTTTTTTGGCCATAATGTTTATTAAGCTTGGTTTGTTAATTATAGCATTTAGTATACTTTATTTAATCATCAATACATTTACGAGATTTAGTATAGACTCAGAAGTCTATTTATTTAGTTTTGGTGTTGTTGTTGGGCAGGCACTTTTTCCAGTATGGTTTTTTCAAGGGATTGAAAAGATGAAATTTGTAACCTTTATAAATATTTTAGCTAAGGTTATCTTTACCATTCTTGTATTTTTTCTGGTAAAGTCTGAAGATGATTACTTTAAAGTACCTATTTATAATTCACTTGGCTTTATTTTTGCTGGTATTATTGGTTTTGGTTTAAGTTTTAAATATTTTAAATATAAGCTACCCACATTTAACTTGGTAAAGAGGTTATTAGTAGAGAGTTCTAGCTTGTTTGTTTCTAATTTTGCCACCAGCCTTTATACGGCTAGTAATGTTTTTATTTTAGGCTTGTTTTCGGGAAATATTATTGCGGGTGTATATGCAAGTATGGAAAAGCTTATTTTAGCTGTTAAAAATGTGTATATTCCACTATATCAGGCTTTATATCCTTGGGTAGCCAGACAAGAAGATGTGCAAAAGACGAAGGTTGTTAATAAAATTATGCCTCCAGTTTTTATAGTAAGTACGCTAATAACTTTGGTGATTTTAGTCTTTGCAGACAATATACTATCCATTGTTTATGACGATATTCTAATAACTAGTTATGCCAATATTTTTAGAATATTAAGTTTTATTTCTATATTTTCTGGTCTAAATATGCTTTATAATATGTTATATTTTCCCGCCATAAAAAGATATAAAGTGCGTATGAATATCTTGGTTTTTGGAGGCTTATTTAATATGATTATGAATTTAATATTAGTTCAGTTTTTTGGTATTTACGGTGTCGCTATTATTGTAACAATAACCGAATTAATTTTAATTTTTATAGGGTATTATTACTACAAGAAGTTAAGTATTGCAATGATTTAGCAACACTTTTATATAAAACAAATGTTAATGATGTTCTTTTTGATAATCTTATTTTTTTTAGAATTATTGGTGTTATTTAAAATTGTAAAATTTTATTTATTAAGCCAAGTATACCTCTATGTACTTTTTTATAGTTTTACTATTGTATTATCAACCCTATATTATTATTATTATGATGATAAAATAATGTTGTTTAAATTAGATGCTATTAGTAATAATTTATTTCTAGAAACAATAAAATTTCATTTATTAGCACTCGTTGCTTTTTGTTTTGGAGTAATTGTCTACTATGATGTATCGAAACCCCAAATAAAACGTGTATTAAATCAATCTTTTTCTAAAGTTTTATTTCATAAATATTTATTGCCTAAAAAGTTAGATCTTGTTATATCAATATTATTTGGAGCTATAATTGCGCTTTACGCAACTACTTACGGCACAGGTGTTTTTTTCAGAGAAGAGTATTTAATAGTCAACGGAAGAGCATTTCAAACAATAACTAAATTACTGAGTTTTGTGTTGTCCATTCTACTGGCATTTAATTATACTAAAAATAAATTTTTAAGTATTTCTGCATTTATAGTATTACTTTTGTTAACTGTTTCTACAGGTTCTAGAATTAGTTTTTTATATTTTGTGATGTATGTTTTTTTAATCTTCCAGTCACAAGGTAATACACTTAAAAATAAAATGATTTTGTTTTTAAACCTTATCTTCTCTTTTCTCTTTTTATCCTATATAATGACGCTTAGACACAATAATATGCATGGAATTATACCTTACTTAGGAAAGTTGTTTGATTCAAGATCTGATTTTATGGAAAGTTTTAACTTTAATATCTACTACTCATTTATTTTTGGGATTTTTGTTTCTGCTAAAACGATCTTCTTGAACACTCCTAATTGGAGTAATATTTTTATCAGTTTAAATCCAGTAACCGGCAATTTTGCTGGTTGGTATGACATTTATAAAACCTTGAGAATTCACCCAATTGTTCCTTTCTCTTCAAATGGCGAAATTTTTACCATGGGTTCTAGTTTTACATTTTTATTTTATTCAGTTTTAGGTAGTATTATTTCTTATTTTGATTATCGAACACGATTGTTTTTTTCAGTTGGAAAAAGAATTTTGGGTTTTATTATTGTTATTTTATTTGTGCTGCATATTGTTTATTCATTTGAATATAACTTAAGATCCTCCTTTAGATATATATATTATATTTATATTGTATTATTTATGTTTTCAATAAGGTTAAAAAGACGAAAAGTATGCGGGTAGAGAGTTTAACTTTTTTTAGATTTATTGCAGCATTTATAGTAGTAATTTTCCATTTTGGAGCAGGCACTTGGTTCACAAAAATATTTGGGCGTTTTGTAACTGCAGGCCCAGAAATGGTTTCTTTCTTTTTTGTGTTATCTGGTTTTGTGATGATTATCTCTCAAATAAATAAAGTTAATTTTTGTACAAAAAAATATTACTATGGCAGAATAGCACGTATTTTCCCTGTGTATTTAATTGGTTTACTTATTATATTACCTTTTAAATATTATATAAACCCAATTTCTCATAATACGTCCTTATTTTTAAGTGTAACATTTTTACAGTCATGGGTTTCTCCCTACCCTTTATCTTTTAATAGCCCTGGTTGGTCTGTTTCTGTAGAAATGTTTTTTTATGCTACATTTCCTATGATTTTGTTTCTAATAAAAAAAATAAAACCCAAGCCAGATAATTTTATTTCATTTTCAATATTTGTATGGGCTTTCACTCAGTATATTTTGATTAATTTACTGAATAGTAAATTTTATCAAGGGTTTTTAACAACTTCTCATGATTTAATTTATTATTTCCCTCTTTCACACTTTTGCTCTTTTTTAATAGGAATTTCTGTTGCATATTTTTTTATTAATTCAAATTTTCAAAAGTCATTGTCAAATGTTAAGGCATCAATCTTTCTGAATATTGTGGTTTTATTTTTATTATATTTCTGTATAACTAAAGAACCTTTTTTAAAGGATTATTTTAAATTAAATTTTCCTTTTGGATCTAGTTTTTACGCCCCAGTTTTTGCACTTGTACTATTAGTTATTGCTGCATCAAAAAATATAATTACTAAAATTTTATCTATCAAACCATTTATATTTTTAGGGAATATTAGTTTTTCTATATACATATTACATTCACCTCTGCATACTTTTTATAAGAAATTTATTATACCATATTTTAAAGAATATGAATTTAATAAAACACAAATTTTTTTATTTTATTATTATTAATTAGTTGCACTTTTATATATTACATAATAGAAAAACCAAGTCAGAATTTTTTGATGAAAAACTATGATAGAATATTGAGAAAGTATAAAGAATTCAATTCTCCTAATCAATTTAATAAAGAAAATTAAGTGAAAACATTTTTTTTAAAAATAGAGAACCTACTTTTAATGTTTTTTTTAGTCGCGGTCTCTTTATTTCCTATAATACCAAACGCTATAAAGGGTCTGCCTGTGGTATTTTTTATTTTAATAACGATTCTTTTTCTTTTATTTAAGAAGAGGGTTTATAAAAAGAATCGATATATAAAATATGCGTTTTTGTTTTCTGCTTTATTTTTAATGTACTTAGTTAGCCTAATATATACCAACAACCTTCAGTATGGTTTAAAGAAGGTTGAAACAACACTTTCGTTTTTTATAATACCTTTCTGTTTTGCATTGGTTTATAACAGAATTAAGATTACGGATAAAATGAAATTAATTTTCTTTTATGGTTATATATTTTTCTCTACAATATACGCCGTAAGTATTCTTTTATATTTTAATTATTTAGGTTTTGATTATTGTAGAGGAAACTTAAGCCATTGTTTATCCTATTTAAATGGTACGTTTATTTTAAGTGAACACCCTATTTATGCATCAATGTTTATTGCTTTAGCAATTATTTTTATTGTTAACAGCTTTAGAAACCAACATGTATTTATTAAAATAATTTTTTTACTTTGTCTAATTGTAATTGTTTTTACGCTGTTTTTCTTAATCAGAAAAGGAGTCATAATAGCCTTGGTACTTTCATTTATAAGTTTTTTGTTTTTTGGGAAAACACCTAAAAAGGTTAATTACCTAAAAACAGTTGTATTATTATCCGTTTTGTTTGTTTTATCGCTCAGTTTTAAAGATTCTATTTTTAAACGTTTTTCAGAATTAAGCAAATCATCAACTTATCAGGTTATTGACCCAGATAATTCTACAAGTATTAGGTATTCAATTTATAAATGTTCCTTGTTTTTAATCTCACAAAACCCAATATTTGGAGTGGGCTTGGGTGATGTTTCTCATGAACTATTAGAATGCTACAAAAGTAAATCACAATATTTAGTGAGTAACCGCTTTAACTCACACAATCAATTTTTTGGAATTATTCTTTCCACAGGTTTCGTTGGTTTGCTTATTTTTATTATTCAATTAGTCTTTTATTTTAAAAACACAATTTCACATAAAGATTCTTTATTTCTTCAGAGTTTAATTTTCTTTGTATTTTTAATGATGACCGAAAATATTTTAGACAGACAATCGGGAGTAATTTTATTTTCATTTACAATGAATTACTTTTTTTTCAATAATATAAGCTCCAAACTAGAAAATGTATAATACACAAAACCTAAACCTTTATAAAACTCCTAAGAATTTTAGAGGAAAATCAAAAATAGTAGTTCAATTATGGTGGCTTGTTCAAGGAACACTATTTAAAATATCTCCTCAATTTTTATATGGTTTTCGACGTTTTTTACTCAGATTATTTGGAGCTAAAATAGGTAAGAAAGTAATCATTAGACCCTCTGCTCAAATAACCTATCCTTGGAAAGTATCTATCGGAGACTATTCTTGGGTTGGAGACGATGTTGTTTTATATTCTTTAGGAGAAATAGAAATTGGAAATAATGTAGTTATTTCTCAAAAATCCTATTTGTGTACAGGTTCACATGATTATTTGAAATCAGATTTTCCTATTTTTGCAAAAAAGATAACAATAGAAGATGAAGTCTGGCTTGCAACTGATGTTTTTGTCGCGCCAGGCATTACAATAGAGAAGGGAACTGTAGTAGGTTCTAGAAGTAGTGTTTACAAGAACTTGCCTAAAAAAACTGTTTGTAAAGGGAATCCTGCAAAACCAATTAAAAAAAGAACAAATACAATTACCTAATAATATTTAGAATTATATTTGTAAAAAAATAGAATTGAAAAAAAGTATAACTATAATTGGTATTAACTATTCTCCAGAAGATACTGCTATTGGTTTATACACATCTCAACTTGCCAATTATTTTAATGAAAAAGGAATTGAAGTAAATATAATAACAGGATTTCCATATTATCCTGCGTGGAAGATAAGTCCAAATTACAATTCAAAAAAAACATTTTACAAAGAAAGTAGTAACGGAATTAATGTGTTTAGGTACAAACAATATGTGCCACAAAACCCTACATTTATTAAAAGGATATTACATTTATTGGATTTTACATATGGTTCTTTTTTTAACCTTTTTAAAATCAAAAAAACAGATGTTGTTTTATGTATTGCTCCATTTATAGGTTCAGTTTTTTTAGGTAAATTTTTATCTAGAATAAAAAAAGCGAAACTCTGGGTTCATGTTCAAGACTTTGAATTTGATGCTGTTTCAGATTCAAATATTATTGAAAATAAAAAAAATAAATCGCCAATTTTTAAGCTACTCTTTTGGATAGAACGTAAACTGTTAAACTCCGCAAGTATAATTAGTACTATAAGTACTTCTATGATTTTAAAGCTTGAAGATAAAACGGTACCTGTAAAGAAATGTAGATTATTACCTAATTGGGTAGATTTGGATTTTATAAATCCAGAAAAATCGAAAACTCACGCTTATTTGAATTCAGAAAGATTTAAAATCTTATATTCTGGGAATATTGGTGAAAAACAAGATTGGGAGTTTTTTATTCAATTTGTAAATATTTTAAATGACGATTTAGATATAGAAATAATTGTCGTTGGAGATGGTAGTAAAAGAGAATGGTTAGAGGTACAATTCCCAAGTCTAAATGACATTACTTTTTATAATCCTGTTGCTTATAATGAATTATCAGACCTATTGTGTAGCGCAGATTTACATATTCTTTTTCAAAAAAATGAAGTTATAGATACGGTAATGCCTTCCAAAATTTTAGCAATGATGGCAAGTCAAAAACCTTCATTAATTACTGGAAATTTAAAATCTGAGGTGGCTACAATAATAAATGAATCAAAAGGAGGAGAATATTTTGATT
>ENA-OQVM01004273-OQVM01004273.1-marine-metagenome-genome-assembly--contig:-NODE-4273-length-14689-cov-8.626882_pt1 | contig 14689 bp, 14 predicted proteins | sample MGYA00237776_ERZ505498 | MGnify/ENA primary metagenome ERZ505498 (study PRJEB26159, sample SAMN06265151) | marine metagenome | isolation source: Helgoland LTER site | place: Germany:Helgoland, sampling... | reverse complement strand
TTCGCAAAATTCAAGCCATGGCCTGCATGACAATTAATATTAAAATCATTTGCTAAATGAACAGCATCTTTAATTTTATTTAGTTCAGTCTCTAAACTTAGCTGAATACCGAATGCTTCCGCATACGCACCTGTATGAAATTCAACAACTTTTACCCCAAGATCTTTAGTTGCAATTATTTGATCTTTATCAGGGTCAATAAAAAGAGACACATTGATATCATTATCTAGTTCATCTTTAACAAGTTTTTCAAGCTTATTAAAATTTTTACTTACATCTAATCCCCCTTCAGTAGTTATTTCTTTCCTATTCTCCGGAACAAAACATACTGAATGTGGTTTATATCTATTTGCGATGTCTATCATATCAGGGTTTGCTGCTATTTCTAAATTAAGTGGTATTTTGATAACGCTTAATATAGATTTTAAATCATTTTCATTTACATGCCTTCTATCTTCTCTTACGTGAACAGTAATTAAATCTGCACCTGCATTTTCAGCTATTATTGCAGCTTTAGTGATTTGAGGATGATTACCACCTCTTGCGTTTCTTAATGTCGCCACGTGATCAATATTAACTCCCAATCGAATGTTGTTAATCAAATCATATATCCTTTGAGTTATTATGTAATTTTTTCTTAGCTTTTGATTTTTTATAAGATGAAACAAAGCTATACGTAACTAAAAATGTTATTAACCATATTGGAAATGATATAATAGCTCCTCCTATTAACATGGGAATAAAGATTTCGTAAGTTTGATTTAAAATCATATCAATACTAATCTCTGAATTTAAAATTCGTTGATTTTTTGATGTTATAAAAATTCCTACATTATAAATTAAACTCCAAATAAATGGAAAAGTTAATGGGTTACCAATGAATGTTCCAATCAAAGATGCAATAACATTGCCTCTGATAAGAAAAGCAAAAAATATAGCTAATAAAAAATGAAAACCCAAAAGTGGGGTGAATGAAACCATTGAACCACATGCAAAACCTGAGGCAATTGCATAAGAGGAGGCTGGTAAGCGAGCTAATTTCAATTTATAAAAGTAAATAAGCCTCTCTACCTTTTTGATTAATAATTTAGGATAATAAAAAATTTTATTTAACAAAATTTTCCTAATCTTTGCCTCTTTCAACATTCTCAACAAATTGTGACAATCTCATTGCCGCTATTATCTGATTTAAATGATTAATGTTTTTTATTTCTAAATCTATATTGAACTTATAAAAATCTATATCCCTAGATATTACTTGAATATTAGAAATATTACCATTGTTAGTACTAATTATTTTGGTTATTTCTGCTAAACTTCCTGGTTCATTGGCTAGTACTGTTACTAGACTTCCTTTGTGAAAAGTGTCACCCTCTCTATCCCAAGATATTTCAAGCCACATTTCCGGCATATCGTTAAATTTTTCAAGTGAGAAACAATCTAACGCATGAACAGTAATTCCTTTTCCTGTAGTAACAATTCCCACAATTCTTTCACCAGGTAATGGGTGACAACAATGAGCATAATGAATTGCCATTCCTGGGATAACTCCCTTCAGTTTAACACTATCATGAGACGAAGGTTTTTTTAATGATGGTAAGGTTGGCGACACCTTTTTTTTATCAGGATACAAGAAAGTAATTACGTTTCTTGAGTTAATATTACCTTTACCAATTTCAATTAATAATTCTTGCAAGTCAGAAAGACCAAATTCATTAATGACTTTAATCAAACTTTTTTCATGCATCCTTTTGTTCTGTTGCCTATATTCTTTTTGAAGTAAAGCAGTTCCTAGGTGCAAAAATTCTTTAATTTCTCTGTTTTTTATAAATCGTTTTATGCCTGATTTAGCTTTTCCAGTAATACAACTATCAACCCATTTTGGATCTGGAAAACCATTTTTTGACGTTAAGATTTCAACTTGATCTCCATTTTTTATTTCTGTAGTTATCAATCTGTTTTTATTATTAATTTTTGCTCCAACAGCAGCATTACCAACTTCTGAATGAACAGCGTAGGAAAAATCAACAGCATTTGCACCTTTTGGTAGAATTATTAAATTACCTTTAGGGGTAAAGCTAAAAACCTGATCATTATACATTTCTAATTTAGTGTTTTCTAAAAACTCTTCTGGCTCACTACTTTCTTCTAAAACCTGAATAAGTTCCCTCACCCATTTATATCTAATTGTCTCTGATGATTTACCACCTTCTTTATAAATCCAATGCGCCGCTACTCCATTAAGAGCAAATTCATTCATGACAGATGTTCGAATTTGAACTTCAATTCTTGTTTTTTTTGGACCAATTAAACTTGAATGAAGCGATTGATATCCATTTCGTTTTGGCGCAGATATATAATCTTTAAACCTACCCATAATAGCTGAATATTTTTGATGAAGTAAGCCAAGAGTAGTATAACATTCATTAACATCATCTACTATTATTCTAAAAGCCATAATATCGGACAATTGATCCATACTCAAATTTTTGAATTGCATTTTCTTCCAAATAGAATAGCTACTTTTGACTCGACCTGAAATCGTACAATTTATGTTGTTGTTTTTTAAAAACGATTCCAATTCTTTTGTGATAATAGGAATATTAAACTCATCCTGAGAATAAATTAATTTTAGTCTTTTTAAAATAGAGTCTCTTGTTTCTGGCTTAAGTTCTGCAAAACAACGATCCTCTAATTCTCTTTGAATAGCATTTATTCCAAGACGTTCTGCTAAAGGTGCAAAAATTTCTAGCGTTTCATAACAAATTCTTGACCTTTTTTTATCATTTTGAATTCCCTTTATAGTCCTAATATTATGAAGTCTATCGGCTAACTTTACTAAAAGAACTCTTATGTCATCAGACGATGCTAAAAGGAGCTTTCTAAAATTTTCAGCTTGTGCTGATCCAAACCTTATATCCAATCTTGATAATTTGGTAACTCCGTCAACTAATTTTGAAATTTCTTCGCCAAATTCATTTTTTATTAAATCTAATGAGACATCACTGTCTTCTACCACATCATGAAGCAATGCTGTTATTATAGTAGAGGAGTCCAATTTCATATCTATCAAAACATTAGCAACAGCTAAAGGGTGAGTAAAATATTGTTCACCACTAGATCTATACTGATTAGCATGAGCCTTTTTTGCTAAAATAAATGCTTTATTTATAACCTCTTTTGAGGCAAAGCTGTCATATTTTGAAATTTTATTATAAAGCTTATTAGCAGTCAGATTCATTTGTTATTTATTTTTCTACATAATAATAATTCATATATTAAATATATGAATTATTTATTATATGTAAAACTATTTAGACAAATCAATCTTCATCGTTTAACAAAGTCTGCGAAATATCTTCAAATGATGTCTCATCGTCTATTTTATTATTATTCATCATGAGACTATCGTTAGAAGGTGTTTCTTTCTTAGTTTCATTTAAATAAGCAGCAAATTCATCCTCTAAAGAAACATCATCTTCAATATTGGCTTGTTCTTTAATTATATTTTTTTGCATGGATTTTATGAATCTATCCTCTAAAGTCTCATGATCAACTGCATCAGAAGCAATCTCTCTAAGAGAAACAACAGGATTTTTATCATTGTCTCTTTCGACTTCAATTGGCATACCATTAGAGATTTCTCGTGAACGTTGGGCTGCTGCTACAACTAGATCAAATCTATTTGGTATCTTTTTAATACAATCTTCAACTGTTACACGTGCCATTAATAAACTCCATTTTTATAAGTGTTGTTCTAAAGAATTAATTAAAAAAAATCAATTTATTATTTAAATTCTGAGAATAATTCTAATTTTTGTTGGTCCAATTGGTTTAAAATTTCTGCCACACTAGTTTTCAATATTGGATGAACCCAATTTTTTTCTATTTCATACAAAGGTTGCATAACAAATCTTCTTAAGTGTGCTCTTGGATGAGGAAGAATAATGTCTTTACTATCGTGTATCTTAGAAGAATAATCTATTAAATCCAAGTCAATTATACGCGCCTCATTTATATTTTTTCTTATTCTACCGAATTTTTTTTCAATAACATGTAATGAATTAAGAACGTCAAGTTCATTTAAAATTGTGCTTGCTACTAAGACACTATTAAAGAATTTAGGTTGATCACTTTTTGGAATAGGATCAGAACAATACCAACTTGATTGTTTTTCAACAATAATCGACATACATTTCAATGATTTAATTGCTTCTTGGCAAATTTCAACTGGATGAAGACCATTTTTTGAGTATAAATTTCCTCCAATACCAACTATTATTTTCTTGTGGCTCATTTTAAATATAAAACTATCTCTTGGGTTGATGTGTAGATTTAATTATTATTTTTTAACAGTCTATGCTTTTCTCTATCCCAATCCCGTTTTTTAATAACTTCTCTTTTATCTACTTTTTTCTTACCTTCAGCAATACCAAGAGAAATTTTTGCTAAACCTCTTTGATTAAAAAAAAGACTTAGTGGCACAACGGTACATCCATCTTTTTTAATTTGGCCTAAAATTTTATTTTTTTCTTTTTTATGTATTAATAATCTTCTTACACGTTTAGGTTCGTGATTTTGACCTGATGCAGCAGAACTATATTCAGGAATATTAGAATTTATTAAAACAACATGACCATATTCTTCAGTTGCGTATGACTCAGCAATGCTAGCTCTACCAAGCCTTAAGCTTTTAACTTCACTTCCTAATAATACAATTCCAGCCTCAATTGTATCCACAATAGAGTAATCAAATTTAGCTCTTCTATTTTCTGCAATTCTACCGTGAGATATGCCTTTTGAAACAGTTTTTTTCATTACAGGTTACTATTTAAATCATACCTGTTTGTTTAAGAGCATTTTTAACCTTCAACTTACTATCTTCTTCAATTTCTACTATAGGTAATCTTGCATCGGATGAACAAATTCCTAATAAAGAAGCAGCATATTTCAATGGGCCTGGACTTGTTTCACAAAAAAGAGCGTCATGTAAAGGCATTAATTTTTTATTAATTTCTTGAGCAGTATTAATATCACCTTGCTTCCAGGCGTTGTGCATTCGTGATAATAAATTAGGTGCAATATTGGCTGTTACAGAAATACACCCATGACCACCCGCAGCTAAATAAGCTAAAGCTGTTCCATCTTCACCTGATAATTGAATAAAATTATCACCAATAATATTTTGTAATCTTGTAGGCCTAGTTAAGTCAGCGGTTGCATCCTTTACTCCAACAATAAATTGATCTTGAGCTAATTTTGCCATTGTTTCATCAGTCATTTGAATAACTGAACGACCGGGAATATCATATATAATGATAGGTTTAGAGGCATGTTTAATTAATTCATTATAATGAGCTAAAAGCCCAGATTGAGTTGGTTTATTATAATAAGGTGTCACAACTAATAAACCATCAGCACCTGCAGAACATGCATGCTTAACAAAATCAACAGCTTCAGAAGTTGAGTTTGAGCCTGCACCCGCAATAACAGGAACTCTTCCATTTGATTGCTCAATACAAACTTCAATTAATTTTTTATGTTCATCATGAGATAATGTTGGAGATTCTCCCGTAGTTCCAACGGGAACTAATCCATGTGTTCCATTGTTTATCTGGAAATCAATTAGTTCTTTGTAAGATGAATAATCAACTTTATTATCTTTAAATGGCGTTAAAAGAGCCGTGTACGAACTATGAAAAAGCATAAAATTCTCCAATATAAATAACGTTTGTATATCATAGACATCTCATTTAAAATTAACAAGGTTAACTATAAAGATTATTTTAGGATTTAATTAATTATGGAAAATAACGTATCGTTAGAAACAATATTAAATGCCGCTAAAAGGTTAAAAGGAAAAATAGTAAAAACCCCTTTATTAAGATCTGACTACATCGACAAAATCTTCAATACAAAATTATTTTTAAAAGCAGAAAACCTTCAGACAGGAGGTGCATTTAAATTTAGAGGAGCAATGAATACTATTTTACAATTATCAAAGCAAGAAAAACAAGTTGTAGCTTGGTCAAGTGGAAATCATGCACAAGCAGTTGCCGCAGCAGCTAAAATAACAGGTCGAAAGGCAACAATAATAATGCCTAAAGATTCTCCTCAAGCCAAATTAGATGGTACTGCTTTTTGGGGAGCTTCAATAGTAAAATATGACAGAACAAATGAATCCAGAGAACAAATTGGAAGAGAATATGCTAAAAAGCTAAATGCTACAATAATACCTCCCTTTGACGATATAAATGTAATAACTGGACAAGGTACTGCCGGATTAGAATGTAGTGAGCAATTAACAGACATTGGAGTTATTCCAGATATTGTTTTATGTTGTTGTGGGGGTGGTGGATTAATTGCCGGTTTAAGTACAGCTGTTAAGGCTAAATTTAAAAATACTGAGATCTACTCAGTTGAACCAGAACATTTTGATGATACTAAAAAATCACTTTTAGAAAATAAAATAATAGAAAACTCTATGACCAATACATCTATATGTGATGCCCTTTTAGCCAATAAACCTGGAGATATTACTTTTACTATTAACAAAAAAAATCTTACCTCAGGAATTTCAGTTACTGATGAAGAAGCGTTGATTGCAATGCATTCAGCATACAAACATTTTAAAATCGTACTAGAGCCAGGTGGAGCAGTAGCCTTAGCCGCTGCAATTTCAAACAAAATAAATATTAATAATAAAAATGTTTTAGTAATTGCATCAGGTGGAAATGTAGACAAGAATGTTTTCGAAAGTTGCCTTAAAACACAATCTATTTAGAATTAAGAAGTAATATATCTTATTACTTTTTCTTTACTAGGTCTTCTTCTTTCAATGGGTGTTTTATCTTTATCACCAATATATATAAATCCTGCTATTTTATCAGTGTCAGGATTGCCTCCAAGCTCTTTAATCATTGAATTGTTATACGCATACCATTCAGTCAACCATTGAGCAGCGTATCCTAAAGATTGAGCCGCAATAAGAAGGTTAGAACAAACAGCGCCAGAGGACAATTGCATTTCCCAAAAAGGTATTTTAGGATGTGAAACTGGTTTAAACAAAACAGCAATAACAACACTTGCCCTACAAAGTCTACTTCGTTCAAAATTTATATCATCTACAGATGCTTCAGGGTTATTTAAATGATATTCTTTAGCCAAAATATCATTTCCTAACCTTAGTTTTGCGTTTCCATTAATTACAATAAGTTCCCAAGGATTTAAAGCACCGTGATCTGGTACTCTGATGCCACAGCTTAAAATATCATCAAGATCATCTTCATTTACTTGATTGGAGATCATATTTTTAGCTGTAATTGATCTTCTGCTTTGTAAAAATTTTATTATATTTTTCATTTAGTTAATTTACTATAAAAAGCTTTACTTGTTAAAAATAATAATACAAATGTTATATTTTAATTACATACTTTTGAAAATTTAACAATGTATAATGATCCAACAATTATTATTATAATTATATTGGCTGTATTAGCAGGTGGTTTAGTAAAAGGAACCCTTGGATTTGGAATGCCTATGGTTGCACTACCCATAATTGCATTTATTATTCCGCCAACAACGGCAATGATACTTCTTTGCGCACCTATATTCTTAACTAATTTTTTACAAATTAAGTTTAGACAAGGTGTAAGTAGTTATAGATTTTTACCAATGTTTTTAAGTTTAATTATAGGCTTAATTATAGGCGCACGTCTTATTCTTGAAATTGATGTAAAAACAATCACACAGATAATTGCAGTTTCAATTATTTTTGCAGCACTAGTAAATTGTTTTGGAATAAAAATAAAAAACATTAATAAAAATCATGAGAATACTATTACATCTCTTATAGGTTTTGGGTCTGGTATTTTAGGAGGTTTATCTACGTTCTATGGGCCACCAATGTTAGCATACTTAGTTGCGGTCGATTTACCAAAAGAGAAGTTTGTGAGAACAGTTTCCACTATGTATTTTATTGGATCGTTTCCTCTATATGGATCTTTAATATATTATGGATTTGCTACTAAAGAAGATCTTATATTTAGTTTAATCTTAATTATACCAGCCTTTATTGCCCAACAAGTAGGAACAAAAATAAGAGATAAGTTTAACCAAAAGCAATTTAGAATATGTATTTTGATAACTTTAATAATACTTGGATTTTCTTTATTAGTTAAAACTTTATAAAAAATTTACTTATTAAAAAAACTTACTATTTTTAAACTTAATGACACAGAAGGTCCAATAAATATTGCAAATATTAAAGTACCAATACCTAAGGTTCCACCAAGGATCCATCCTAAGAAAACCACAAAAAATTCTATACTAAATCTTACTAAACTAATTGGCTTATTATATTTTTTAGATATACCAGTCATTAAACCGTCTCTGGTTCCAGGTCCAAGATTGGCAATTAAATAAATACCACTCCCAAAACCGACTAAAAATGTTCCTAAAAAAGATAAAAATAGTCCATTAAAAAAATTGTTTAAAAAATATAAAAAAGGAATTGTGCCCCCCATTGTCATAGCAATAATAAAAATATTCATTACTGTACCTAGTCCAGGTTTTAACTTAAGAGGCAACCACAGAAATAATACAATAACGCTTACGATAAAAGTAGATAGACCAATACCAATATCTATTTTTTTAGCGAAACCTTCTGCCAGGACAGTCCAAGGTGTAACCCCATATTGAGACACAACTAAAATACTTTCTCCTAACCCAAATATGAAGAGCCCTATACAAAGAATAGTAAATGTTTTTATTGATGGTTTTAAGTTATTTGGTTTAGAAGAACTCCAATCGACTAAAGGAACTGAACTAACAAGAAATATTTTTAAGAAAGATTTTAAATTCAAATTTAAAAAGTTCATAAAGTTATCTAAACTTTATATTTGATCTATTTAGTTCTTTAATATTTGTGCATCCCATTAACTTCATATCTCTTTCTAATTCGCTACGATACAAACCTAAGGCTCTTTCAACACCAGCTTGACCGGCAGAAGCAAGAGCATATAAATACATTCTTCCTCCAGAACAGGCTTTAGCACCAACTGATAGAGCTTTGAGGATATGAGTGCCTCTTTGAATTCCACCTTCACAAATAACATCAATCTTGTCACCCACAGCATCAACAATTTCAGCCAGTTGATCAAATGGCGCCCTGGCTCCATCCAACTGACGTCCTCCATGATTAGAAACCATTATACCTGTACAACCAATGTCAACAGCTTTTTTGGCATCTTCTACACTCATTATACCTTTTAGAGCAAAATGACCTCCCCATTTTGAACATAATTTTTCAGCATCTTTCCAATTCATTGACTGATCTAACATGGAAGAGAAATAAGAACCTATAGAAGTAGCTGTATTAGTACCTTCACTCACATGGTCTTGTAGTTGAGGTAATTCAAATTTTGGTTTTGTTAAATAATTAATTGCCCACATAGGTTTAGACGCAAAACTAAAGAGACTAGACAAAGTTAATCTTGGAGGAGATGTAAACCCTGTTCTTAAATCTCTTTCACGATTACCACCAGTAATAGTGTCTACAGTTAAAGCTAAAACGTCAAATTTAGCTGCTTTAACTCTCTCAAGCATGCTATCATTAAGACCTCTATCTTTATGAAAGTAGAATTGAAACATTTTAGGTGTCGATACTATAGATGATATTTCTTCAACACTTACTGTTCCCAAAGAAGAAACACCAAACATAGTACCAAATTTCTGAGCTGCTTTTCCTACCGCTCTTTCACCCTCATAATGAAATAATCTCTGAAGAGCTGTAGGCGCGCAGTAGAATGGTAAATCAAGTTTTTTTCCAAAAATAGTTGTTGATAAGTCAACATTTTCAACACCCCTTAAGACATTCGGGATTAAATCTGCATCGTTATAAGCTGCTGTATTTCTGTTATAAGTGACTTCATCATCTGCTGCCCCATCAATGTAATGAAAAATAGGAGAAGGTAGACGTTTTTTTGCTAGTTTTCTAAAATCTTGAAAATTATAGCAATCATTTAAATTCATTTAATATCCTTTACATAGATTAGAGTAGTAAGTATTTTTAAAAGTAATAAATTTACTAAAACTGATGAAAATAAAAACATATAAGTTTTTTAGATTTTGTCTATTCAATTTTTATTTAAGGTAAACAAATGACACAAATTAAAAAAGTTGAAATACATGAATTTACACATTCTGTAAAAAACCTAGGCTTATTGACTAATGCCAACACAATTGGCGCTGTAGGTTATGCAAAAGGTCAAATTACTAAAATGGATAAATATGCCATAGTTGTAGAAACTGATGATGGATGTAGAGGTGAATATGTTACACATTGGGGAGGTAATCAAGCTGCTTGTGCCCAGTCAAAAATGCTAGCACCTAAATTATTAGAATATAATGCAGAGGAAAGAGAAAAAATCTATGATGATTTCAAAAGAGAATTAAGACAATTTGATCATATGGGTCATGGCCCTCTAGATATAGCATTATGGGATTGGGCTGGAAAAAAATTAAATTGTTCTATTAGTATTTTACTTGGAAGCTATAGAAAGCGTCTTCCAGCTTACGCAAGTACATATCATGGTGATAGAAATGGCGGTTTAGATAGCAAAGAGGCTTTTGGTGATTTTGCTTTTCAATGTTTAGATATGGGTTATAAGGCGTTTAAAATACACGGGTGGCATGAAGGAAACGCAAAAGAAGAAGCTGAAAATGTACTTTACGTTGCAAAACATGTTGGAGATAAAATGACCTTGATGCTTGACCCTGCCTGTCAATTAAGAACATTTGCAGATGCCCTTTATGTTGGAAGAGCATGTGACGATGCTAATTTTTTTTGGTTAGAAGACCCTTACAGAGATAGCGGTGTTTCAGCATTTTCTCATAAACGTCTCAGGGAGATGATAAAAACTCCAATATTACAAACTGAGCATATTAGAGGAATTGAGCCTAAGTGTGACTTTTTAATTGCCGGTGGAACTGACTTCTTAAGATCAGATCCAGAGTATGATATGGGAATAACTGGAGCAATGAAAATATCTCATTTAGGTGAAGCATTTGGAATTGATGTTGAAATTCATGCTTGTGGCCCAGCACATAGACATGTAATGGCAGCTACTAGAAATTCAAATTTCTATGAAGTTGCACTTGTTGGTCCTGATTGTCCCAACACAATGGCACCAGTTTATACTTGTGGCTATACAGATATGATAGATTGCATTGAAAGCGACGGTTGTGTTCCTGTTCCAACCGGAATTGGATTAGGGGTTACTTATGATTGGGATTACATCACAGCAAACACAACAAATATAAGTATATATGAGTAAATAAATTAAATGTCTGAAAATAAAATTTTACTAATATTAGGAAATCAACTGTTTCCTATTGAACACATTAAAAAAACTAAAGTAAAATCAATTTTTATGGCAGAAGATTTTGGCTTAACAACTAAACATAAACATCATAAATTAAAAATATTAATGTTTCTTTGGTCAATGCGTCAATATAGAGACAATTTAATTAAAAATGGATTTAACGTATATTATCATTCTATTGAAGATGATGATTTTAAAGACGATTTTGAAAAAAAATTCCTTAAAGTTGTAAAAAAAGAAAGCATTAATATTGTTAAATGTTTCGAAGTTGAAGACCATTTTTTTGAGACACAATTAAATGATTTCATAAATAAAAATAATTTAAGTTTTGAAATTATTCAAAGCCCAATGTTTATCACATCAAGATTGGAATTTGAAAACTTCGCTTTAAGTCAAAAAAAAACTATAAGAATGGCTAGTTTTTATCAAAAAATTAGACAAAAACTCTGTATTCTTACTGATGAAAATAATAAACCTATAGGAGGGAAATGGTCTTTTGATGAAGAAAATAGAAAAAAAATACCTAAAAATATTGAAATTCCATCTTTTCCAATTATTCAAAAAGACAATAAATTTAAATCATTAAAATCAAAAATAAACTCTACATTTCATGGACACCCAGGCTCTTTAGACTATTTATGGATGCCAACAAATAGAAAAGATTCTTTGGAATGGTTAGATCTTTTCCTAGAGAATAAATTTTCAAAATTTGGTGATTATGAAGATGCAATAAGATTTGAAAATAATTTTTTATTTCATAGTGCTTTAAGCCCAGTTCTTAATATGGGCTTATTAACTCCAGATGAAGTTGTAAATAAAGCTTTAGAGTTTTCCAAAACACATTCTATACCAATAAATTCTCTAGAAGGTTTCATTCGTCAAATTATAGGTTGGAGAGAGTTCATAAGAGGTGTCTATCATTATAAAGGGAATGAAGAAATTAAATCAAATTATTGGAAACATGATAGAAAGCTCACTAATCATTGGTATGAAGGCACAACTGGTATTACTCCACTTGATGATGCTATAAAAGATTGTATAAAATTTGGATACACTCACCATATACCAAGACTTATGATAATTTGTAATATTATGAACTTATCAAAAATCCATCCTAATGAAATTTATAAATGGTTTATGGAAATGTTTGTAGATTCTTCTGATTGGGTAATGGTTCCCAATGTTTATGGAATGGGCTTATTTAGTGATGGAGGTATTTTTGCAACGAAACCATACATTTGTGGATCAAGTTATTTTATGAAAATGATGGATTTTAAAAAAGGGGAATGGTGTAATACGATGGATGGTCTTTATTGGAGGTTTATAGATAAAAATAGAAAATTTTTTTTAAAGAACCCTAGATTGTCTATGATGGTTTATGTTTTTGATAAAATGAAAGATGAAAGAAAGAAAATGATTTTATCTGAAGCTGATAAGTTTATTATGAGTAATACAATTTAAAATGCAAGATTTGAAAATTATTCAGGATTTAAAAAAAATTTGCAAAACTTCAAGTTATAAAGAGGATAAAGAATTAATAAAAAAATATAGTGCGGATTGGAGAGGTAGATTCTCTAAAAATGCTTTAGGTGTAACATTTCCTTCTTCAGCTAAAGAGGTCTCTAAAATTATAAAATATTCAAATAAAAAAAATATTAAGCTTATCCCACAAGGTGGAAATACAGGATTGGTTGGAGGAACATCACCTACTCAAAATAAACAAGAAATAATTATAAATTTTGAAAAAATGAATAAGATAATTGATATAGATAAAGAAAATAGATGTATAGAGGTAGAGGCTGGAACAATTATTGATAATATAATTTCTGCAACCGATAAAGAGGATTACTTATTTCCATTAAAAATGAGCTCTACAGGTTCTAGTCAAGTTGGAGGTGTAATTGCTACGAATGCTGGAGGAATAAATGTTATTAAACATGGCTCTATAAGGCAAAATATTTTAGCACTAGAAGTTGTTCTTGCTAATGGTGAGTCTTTAAAATTGGGTTCAAAAGTTATTAAAGATAATACAGGGTATAATTTGAAAGATCTTTTTTGTGGTTCAGAAGGGACATTAGGTATTATTACAAAAGCAACCTTTAAAATATATCCAAAACCTAAAGATCATATTCACTGCTTTATTTCATTTAAAGACCTAAGAGATGTTTTGAATGTAAGTAATTTTTTATTAAATGAATTTGATGAAAAAATTGAAAGTTTAGAATTAATTCCAGACTTATCTTTTGAACTCTGTATTAAGCATAAACTTTTAAAAAAAAGTTTTTTTCAAAAAAAAAGTAAATATTATTTGCTTTTAAAGCTATCATTATTTGAGGATAAATTTTTTTTTATGAATAATTTTGAAGAAAAAGTATCAAGTTTATCAGATAGGTTTGATGAATTTCTAATTGCTCAAAATGAAAATCAATCTAATGATTTTTGGAAGTTTAGAGAAAGTTTAACTGAAGCACAAAAACTTGATGGAAAACTTATTGGTTTTGATATTTCTATACCAATAAGTAATATGTATATATTTTTTCAACAATCAAAAAAAGAATTAAATAAAATATTACCCAATATAAAATTTCATACATTTGGACACTTAGGAGACTCAAATATTCATTTTAATCTTATTGAGCCAGATAATTTTAAAAAAAATTTTTACAGTTATGAAAAAGCATTTAAAAATGTAATCAATAAAATATTAATTAAGGTTAAGGGATCAGTTAGTGCTGAACATGGAATTGGTTTACTTAAAAAAGATGATTTAAAAGAGACAAAATCAGCATCTGAGTTACTGATTATGAAAAAAATTAAGAAATTATTTGATCCAAAAAATATTCTAAATCAAAAAAAAATTTTTTAGTTTGTGAAAAAAGAAAATTTACCTTCAAAAGTTTGTCCCGTTTGTAAAAGACCTTTTGTTTGGCGTAAGAAATGGAAGCTTAATTGGGATAAGGTAAAGTATTGCTCCAAAAAGTGCTCTAAGTGATTTACTTATCTTTATTTGCTATATCTTTTTTAGCTGCAACAATTTTACCATTTTCATCTGAGCTGACATTGGCAGGATTAATTGCAACATCAAATTTTGATAATTTATTATTGTTAATTGTTGCTAGTTTTGGGAATATTTTGGGATCAGTTGTTAACTGGGTCTTGGGATTTTATTCAAGAAATCTTACTACAAAAAAGTGGTTTCCGTTTAAAGACAAACAAATAGAAAACTCTTCAAAATGGTTTAGTAAATTTGGTAAATGGTCATTATTATTTGCTTGGGTTCCAATAATAGGTGATCCACTGACTTT
>ENA-OQVM01004271-OQVM01004271.1-marine-metagenome-genome-assembly--contig:-NODE-4271-length-14700-cov-6.229707_pt1 | contig 14700 bp, 12 predicted proteins | sample MGYA00237776_ERZ505498 | MGnify/ENA primary metagenome ERZ505498 (study PRJEB26159, sample SAMN06265151) | marine metagenome | isolation source: Helgoland LTER site | place: Germany:Helgoland, sampling... | reverse complement strand
CGCGACATCTCCGCCATTAGCATGGAGATGATCCCCCGCAGCACACTGGCACAAAAGATGGACGCACTTTCCTCACAGGCAAATTTAGCCGGCTATGCTGCAGTGACCATGGCAACAGATCGTATGACCAAGATCCTACCAATGATGATGACCCCCGCGGGCACCATCTCCCCTGCCCGCTTCTTTATCATCGGTGTCGGTGTCGCCGGCCTACAAGCGATCGCCACAGCCAAACGTCTCGGCGCACGCGTGGAAGCATTCGACACACGACCAGTCGTCGAAGAGCAGGTTAAATCGCTCGGCGCAAAGTTTGTTAAAGTCGATCTCGGCGAAATGAGCGAGACCGACCAAGGCTACGCCAAAGAACTCACCCCCGAGCAACTCGACAAGCAGCGCCAAGAAATGGCCAAAGCCTGCGCCCGGGCCGACGTCGTTATTACCACCGCAAAGCTGTTTGGCCGCAAAGCACCGCTCATCCTCAACAACGAGGTACTCGATCAAATGCAACCCGGCAGCATTCTCATCGACCTAGCAGTCGAATCTGGTGGCAACGTCGAAGGCTCGAAAGTCGGCGAAGAAGTCGTCACCAAAAACGGCGTGCGTATCATCGGACCTGAAAATCTTGAAGGCTACTACCCGAAAGATGCGACACTCATGCTGGCCTCCAACTTCTACAGTCTCATCGAGCATTTCTGGGACGCCGAGGCAAATGACCTCAAATACGACGCTGACGACGAAATCCTTAACGGTTGCCTCATTACTAAGGGCGGCGCAATCGTCCACGAACGCTTTAAAAGCTAATTGTTGATAGTTGTTTGTTGCACGTTGCCCGAACTGAACGCCAGCAAACAGCTACCATCCAACAATAAACAACTTTCAACCAACAACACTCCTCATGGAAATCATACTCTTACTCTTCATCTTTGTGCTCTCTGGCTTCCTCGGCTTTGAACTCATCGCCAAAGTGCCCTCGCAACTGCATACGCCGTTGATGTCTGGCTCGAATGCGATCTCAGGGATCACCGTGGTCGGCGCGATTCTCGCCGTCAACACCAGCTCCGACAACCTATCCGTCTGGCTCGGCTTCGCTGCCATCGTACTCGCAACTATTAACGTGGTGGGCGGCTACATGGTCACCGATCGCATGCTCGGCATGTTTAAGAAAAAAGGTAAATAACCACCGCCTTCTGAATTCAGACCAACTCCTTTTTATCAATGGAAAATTTAGTTAATCTCTCTTACATCGCTGCGGCGATTCTGTTCGTCTTCGGCATCAAGATGCTCGGTCACGCCGACACCGCTCGCAAAGGTAACCAGATCTCTTCGATCGGTATGGCGCTCGCAATTATCGTCACGCTTTTATCCCAAGGGCTCGACTATAAGCTCGTGCTCGGCGGTATCGCCGTCGGCTCAGTGATCGGATTCATTGCCGCCAAGCGCGTGCAAATGACTGGCATGCCCGAACTGGTCGCCCTATTTAATGGCTTCGGCGGCCTCGCCTCACTGCTCGTCGGCTGGGCAGAATATCAACGCGCTTCCCATACGACGCTCGCAGGGCTCGACATTGCCAAAGTCGAGACTTTCACCGCAGCCGTCATCGTGCTGGCGATTTTGATCGGCGGCATCACCTTTACTGGTTCGCTCTACGCATGGGGCAAACTCTCCGGGAAGCTCGGCGGACGTGCCCTCACTTTTGGTGGACAAAAAGCATTTAATGCACTGTTGGCGCTCGGTATCATCGTCGCTGGCGTGATATTCACACTGGCCCCGACCGCAGAGCTGGCTTACCCGATGCTCATCGCTGTTATTGTGCTCGCGCTGCTACTCGGAATCTTCGCCGTCATGCCAATTGGCGGCGGTGACATGCCGGTGGTCATTTCATTGCTGAACTCCTGCTCTGGTCTCGCGGCCTGTGCGGCGGGCTTCGTGATCGCTAACAACGTGCTGATCGTCGCAGGCTGCTTAGTCGGCGCCTCCGGCCTGATCCTAACTATTATCATGTGTAAAGCAATGAACCGCACTTTGGTGAACGTGCTGTTTTCTGGCTTCGGCGCTACCTCACAAGCCACTGGCAGCGCGAGCACTGGCGAGATGAAACCAGTATCGGTTGAGGATGCTTCCTACATTCTCGAAGCCGCTAGAAATGTGATCGTCATCCCTGGCTACGGCATGGCCGTCGCACAAGCGCAGCACGCCGTTAAAGAACTCGGCGAAGTACTCGAAGCCAACGACTGTGAAGTACGCTTTGCAATTCACCCAGTCGCGGGTCGTATGCCAGGCCACATGAACGTGCTACTTGCCGAAGCCGACGTGCCGTATGAGCAGCTCGTCGAAATGGACGATGTGAATCCAACCATTGAAATGGTCGACGTGGCCATCGTGATCGGAGCCAACGACGTGGTCAATCCGGCCGCAGCCGACGATCCAGCAAGTCCGATTTACGGCATGCCGATTATTAACGCGCACAAGGCCAAGACGACCTTCTGCCTCAAGCGCGGAAAGGGAGCAGGCTTTTCTGGCCTAGAAAACGCGCTGTTTACCGCACCGAACAGCCGCATGATTTATGGCGACGCCAAAGCAACAGTCAGCGGCTTGGTCGCTCAGTTCAAGGACAGCTAACCGTGCGCCGCGCTGCGCGCGGAGTGACGACCTGCGGTCGAGCGAAAGTGATTAGTGCGAATAGGTAAAAAGTGGATGCGGCGTTCAGCCGCTCAGCTATGAAAAACGGCTGGAAGCCGCTTGGCTCAGCCATGGAAAAGCGGCTGGAAGCCGCTTCTACTGGGAACTGACACTCCTCACCCTCACTCCGCCGAAGACGATCACTCTAAACCCAATTTAGCACGTCCGGCGTCAGAAATCATGTGCGGCGTCCAAGGTGGATCCCATACGATATCGACTTGCGCACCAGACACATCTTTAAGCGCTTCGATTCGAGTCTTGGCATCATCCGCAATGACTGGGCCCATGCCACACCCCTGAGCGGTCAGTGTCATTTTCACACTGATTGCATGCTTACCGTCGGCATCTGCCGCAGCGACCTGCATATCATAGATGAGTCCGAGATCGACAATGTTGACCGGAATCTCCGGATCAAAACAGCTCTTCATCGCCTCCCAGACTTGCTCGTCACTAAAAGGCGCATCGCTCTGCTCGGCTTCGGCAGCCTCGGCGACGGCCTTAAGCTCCGCCTGTGCGGCCGTGCCCAAGGCATCCCAGTCTTTACTCGAAAGACGAAACAGACCGGAATCGGTGCGGATTGTCACCGTCCCTCCAAGCGCCTGGGAAATCACTGCACGCGTACCTGCTGGCAGCACTTGCTCCTCCCCCGCGGGAATCACCGTAGCAGTTGTATCGCGAACGAGTGTCAATTCTTCGTTAAAATTCATATACCCTACAACAGCCAGATTCCGACTCATGTCAATAAACGTCACTGCACGAACGCATACAGGATTTTTGTTAGTTCAACTCCTTGACTAAAAAACTTGGCAATCAAGACAAGTACTTCACGATCAAGCATTCCTATTCACTCTCCCTAAGGTTATAATTCATACCGATCTGCTCCTCATGTATCAATCGTTTGCTCTGGCATTTCGCCAATTCATTTTTCTATTACTCTGCGCATTGCCACTATCAAGTCAGGCAGCCTCCACAAAAGAAGCACCGCTCGATCTCAGCATAATCGCGCAAAGCGATGCACTGCGTCCCTATATGACGCAGCAACAGCGAGTGGATTACATCGAAGCGGCGCAGCTCATTAAACAAGCGGAATCCGATATTCGCAGTGGTGAAAATCTCCAAACACAAAGGCCCTCTACCCTGAACCCAGACAAGGATTTAAAGCCCATCCACGAACGCGGAGAGCAATTGGTCAAAGAAGGGCAAGCAAAGGTCCGCTCAGCTCAGCAGCAAATGATCGAGCTATTGACTGCAGTACAAGATCAGCAGATTAACAATCAAGCGGTCGCAGCAAAGAAATATAATTTCGAACTGATCGAACAAACGTATCCGATCGCGATTGAACAAGCCGCAATACAAACACTCGAAAACTGCCGCAATTCTGGCTACACCAATATCTTCTACGATGGCCTACAAATTATAACAGCGACACAAAGCAGCAAAGCAGCACCGAAAGTACACAATGCCACCTACGACACCTTCATCCAAGCAGACGGCACACGATTCAGCGTCAAAGTGCCTCTCAGCCTGAAACTAGTAAAAGACGAAACAACTGCAGACTATACTTTTCAATACGACAATGAATCAGTCTTTGAAGGCGAAAAAGTCGCTCTACTCGCAATCGAAGTGATCGCTCCAGGCACTGGATCGGAAGCGCTGCTATCCGTGCGTGCACTCGACTTGGATACGCAACGGCTAATTAGCAGCGTGCTGTTTTACATTGCGGATGCCAGTCAGGTCCTGTCACCGGCAGCGGCAGCACCTATCATTGCTGTAGAGTCCACGACCGAAGCGACAAATACCCCGACGACGACTGCAGTCGTAACGACTGCACGCACAATACCCGTAAGCGCAAGTATCAACGATCAGAATCAGTTGATCGAAAAGCTCTCAAGTCTGGCCACTCCCTACCTTTTTGAAATAGTCACCATAGGTGATTCGGCAGCACAATCCATACTAGTCGCAGACCTGCTCAAAGACACGCTCTTGAAGAACTCAGCACTCTTACTCGTAGAAGGTGACTTCATCCAACGCAGCTACTTACCAACCGAAGCCCTCTCGAGTACCGCCACTGCCACTTTGACGATCACATCAAATGCAGATAACTATTATACAATGATAGCCAAAGCTCACGAAAGCGACCGCTCAATCGAGATCGGCACAATAACGCTGCACTTCTGACAGTATGAATCGCGGCCTACATAGGATAATTTAATCAAGTCTCATCAGGCTGCGCTAAATATTCTTGAAGAGTCGAACTAAGTTCACATTAAGCTTTTTATATGCCTAAAGTAATTATTATCGGTGCCGGTGGAGTGGGTAATGTCGTCGCACACAAATGCGCCCAGCTACCTGAAATTTTCGAAGATATTGTACTCGCCTCTCGGACAGTCTCAAAGTGCGACGCGATCGCCAAAGACATTGAAGCCAAGCAAGGTCGTACGATCCGCACCGCAGTGATTGATGCGGACGATGTGGCAGCGACGACTGCATTACTAGTCGCCGAGAAGCCAGACTTAGTAATCAACGTCGCCCTGCCCTACCAAGACCTACCACTGATGGATGCCTGCCTCGCCGCTGGCGTCGACTACCTCGACACGGCTAACTACGAGCCACTCGACGAAGCTAAATTTGAATATCAATGGCAGTGGGACTATCAGGAGCGCTTCAAAGACGCTGGCCTGACCGCGCTGCTCGGCTCTGGCTTCGATCCGGGTGTGACCAATATGTTCTGCGCGTATGCGCAGAAGCATCTGTTCGATGAGATCGAGACGATTGATATTCTCGATGCCAACGCGGGCGACCACGGCCACCACTTCGCGACCAACTTCAACCCCGAGATCAACATTCGCGAGATCACCGCGAACGGTCGCTATTGGGAAGAAGGCGAATGGAAGGAAGTTGAACCAATGAGCGTGCACCAAGTCTACGACTTTCCCGTCGTCGGCAAACAAGACGCCTACCTACTTTATCACGAAGAGCTCGAATCACTTTGCCAAAATATTAAAGGCCTCAAGCGTATTCGCTTTTGGATGACATTCTCACAGAAATATCTCACCCACTTGCGCGTATTGGAAAATGTCGGTATGACCTCGATCGAACCGATTGAGGTGAATGGCGTAAAAATCGCGCCGATCGAATTCCTAAGCAAAGTTCTACCCGACCCAGGTAGTCTCGGCCCACGCACGAAGGGTAAGACCTGCATCGGGTGCGACATCGTCGGCACCAAGAACGGCCACAAGAAGCGCATCTTCATCTATAACTCTTGCGATCACCAAGATTGCTATCAGGAAGTTTCCAGCCAAGCGATCAGCTACACCACTGGCGTGCCGGCGATGATCGGCGCGCAAATGATCCTACGCGGTTTATGGAAACAACCCGGCGTCTGGAACATGGAGCAAAACGATCCCGATCCATTCATGGAAGAGCTGAACAAGCGCGGCTTGCCGTGGCAAGTGATTGATCTGCCATTGGAAGGATAGACTCAGGTGTTAATTCTCGAGACGACTTCTGTGTCCAGTTCACTTTTGTTTCGCATTTTCGATCATGTCCAAGAGCGGCTTTTTCTCAGCCGCCTCAATATCAGCTTCTGCCACGGCATCATATGCAGCATTAAGATCGACTTTGATCCACTCACGTAGGCTTTCGTTCAAAGTATTTTTGCGCTTGGTTTCGTCACTGACGGTCGATGCCCAAATGAACCCTGCCTCCGGATCGGTCTTCGAAATACTCCTCACCAAAGTTTCCACCGAACTATCGCGCTTCGGCCCTTTATCTAGCGTAGATATCCATTCAGAAGCCGCCATCGGGTCGTGCTGCACATAGTTACGAGCCACTGAACCATACAAATCGGCGCCCTCATTCTCATCAACACTCTCCGGAAGTTGATCAAGCCAAGTAACTGCTTCAGCTGGATCTTGCCGCGACCACTCATGAAAACCGTCTCTCAGGAAGTTCTGCTGCTTATGTTCATCAACTGAGGTCTCCAAATAAGCCAAGGCTGCGTTTGGATCAGCCTGCATCCAATTCTTATACACACTTTGAAGAGCTCGCCCGCGCGCATTCTCATCACTCAACGAATCCGCCCAAAGCAACGCGCCCTTTTGATCATACTTCGACCAGTCGCTCACAATTCCCGAAGCCAGCTTACGCTGAATTTCGGGATCCTCCGAACTCGCCACTAAAGAGCGGATACCATCAGATCCATCGCGCGTGAGTCTCCAGCTCATACCCTGAAGAACACGATCTTTCTCGTCCACATCGCCCATGCTCTGAGCAAAGTTAATTGCTGCCACTGGATCACGCTCCGCCAATTGTCGCGCATAATTCTTCAGCGCATTCATCCGCGCATTCCCAGCAGGTAGATTCAAAACAAAAGCCTCTGCCCGAGCAGGGTCGGCCTGCACCAGCGAACGAATCACATCACCCACTTTAGCATCATAAGACTGCCCCTTTGCAACCTCGCCCACCCAATCATACACCTCAAGTATTTCATCAAAATCTTTCTGCCACCCCAAATTGCCCAGCGATATATTTTCAATAACTTCTTGACGCTCCATCGGATCGGTCTTCGAAGCGATGAATTCTTTGGCGGCATCAAAATCCCTATTTAATAAATTTCGGTAAACCTCTTTCCTCGAATTGTATATTGTGCCATTCATCGGCAGCGAATCAAGCCATCCCAGCGCTGCAATCGAGTCTTCTTGTATCCAATTTTGCAATGCGCCCGACAACGCCTTAACTTTCTCAGGCCCATCCGGAAGATTCAAAGCCGACTCTCGCGCCGCCTCCGGTTCAGTATTCGCCCAGCTTTCATAAATATTACCCATCAACCAATCTGCCCGATGTCCCATCGCACTCATCTCAGTTGCCATTTCGATAGCCCCCTGTGGGTTAGTATTCGCCACGATTCGAATGACACTCTGCATCGCACTTAGCTGAGTGCGGGGATTCGCTAATTGTAAAACCGAGGCATATGCTGCCGTCGGATCTTCCTTCGCCCACACACTATAAAACAAATTGCGCAAGTTTTGCTGCTGGTCTTCCGGCTGTGTTTCGAGATAAGCCAACATTCCTCGAGAATCTGTCGCAGCCCACTTCGTCGCCAAAATCTGCTGTGCAGTCCAACGTAGGCTACCTTGATACTTCTGGAGCGCTGTCATCAAAGTGCCAAAGTCCTCTGATGAGCTATCCCTCATCCGTTCCAGTAAAACACTTAATTGCTCCAAGGGCTCCATATCTACCAAAGAAGTAAGCCATTCCGGAGTGACGCCCGTCGCATCTGCCACAGTTTGCTCCGCCGCGGTCAGGTCTTCCGCCACTGGAACATTCGTCTCAGACTTCCTAGACGCCACCGCAGAGCTCTCTACGTTACCAGACGCCCGCGTCGCTTGCGAAGTACCCTCTCTATTGCTGGCAGCAGGCCTCGCAATAAACCATCCACCAATCAAACCAACCAAGAGGGCTAGAATTGGAATAAAAAACTTCATAACGTCACGTTAAAAAGAACAAAAACAGATCGCAAGTGTTGGTTTGTGAAGACGCAGCAGCGATTCGCTCCTTACAAAAACAAAAAAGAACGAGGCACATTATAGTAACCTCGGCATTTTTGTTTAGAATTGTTCGAGCGTTTAAATAATCATGCCCGCCGCGACAGTGGCGTTGGTTAATTCATCAATCAGCACGAAGCTGCCGGTGATACGGTTGGACTTGTAGCTGTCGGCAATCAGCGGAGCAGATGTGCGAACTTTGATACGACCGATATCATTCAGGCTGAAGGTCAAATCGTCTTCGACCTTATGCAGCGTGTTAATATTTACCTTGTAGCAGACCTCAGTCACAATCGCTTTCACTTCCTTCGTCGTATGACGCAGGATGAATTTACCACTGCCTGAAAGCTTTTTGCCAGAATCAAACCAGCAGATCATCGCATCAATATCTTGAGTCGGCTCTGGCTGATTATTCGCTTTAACGAGCATATCGCCGCGAGATATATCGATCTCATCTTCGAGTGTGATCGTTGCAGACATTGGCGCGAAGACTTCCGCTTGAGGGCCGTCCATCGATTCGATTGCTTTAATCTTCGAAGTGAAGCCTGAAGGTAGCACAGTGACATCGTCGCCAGGCTTAAACACACCACCAGCCACACGACCTGCGAAACCGCGGAAGTCATGATACTTATCGGAATGCGGCCTAATAACCCACTGCACGGGGAAGCGTGCTTCGACATGATTCTCATCGGCACCGATATAAACAGTTTCCAGATGGTAAAGCAGCGTCGGGCCTTGATACCACGGCATGTTCTCTGACTTATCGACGATGTTATCACCGATAAGCGCACTCGCGGGAATGAAAGTCACCTCGACAATGTTATCCAAGCGCGATGCAAACTGCTTAAAGTCGGCAACGATCTTATTGAAGACATTTTCATCCCAATCGACCAAGTCCATCTTGTTCACACACACAACGACGTGTTGAATGCGAAGCAAGTTGGCAATAAATGAGTGACGGCAAGTCTGCTCGATCACACCCTTGCGGGCATCAATCAACACGATCGCTAGATTCGCAGTGGACGCACCTGTCACCATGTTACGGGTGTACTGAATGTGCCCTGGAGTATCGGCAATGATGAACTTTCGCTTTGGTGTGGCAAAATAGCGGTAGGCCACGTCAATCGTGATGCCCTGCTCGCGCTCCGCACGCAGACCATCGGTCAGCAGTGCTAGGTTTACATTTTCGTCGCCACGCGCCTTGGAGCTTTCCTCCATGGCCTCCATCTGGTCTTCGAAAATTGCCTTACTATCGTAAAGTAAGCGGCCTATCAATGTGCTTTTACCGTCGTCAACTGAACCAGCAGTAGTAAACCGCAGTAAGTCCATATCGAGGTATCCTGAATTATTATCTTCGCTCATGTTATTAAAAAGTTGTTAGGTGTTCTGTTTTCAGTTTCCGGTTAAAATCAGCTATTAACTCAGAACCGGGAAACGATTAACTGGTAAGCTGGGTTTAAAAGTAGCCTTGCTTCTTACGGTCTTCCATTGCGGTTTCAGAACGTTTGTCATCGGCACGTGTGCCACGCTCGGTTTGACGAGCCGCAGCGACCTCGTCGATGATATCGTCGAGGTTATCGGCAGTCGAGAGGCATGCACCTGTGCAGGTCGCGTCACCAATCGTGCGGAAACGAACGACCATCTTCTCAACTTTTTCACCCGGGAGCAGTTCGATAAAATCACATACGCCCATGATCACACCATCACGCACGAAGCAATCACGCTCGTGTGAAAAGTAGAGATGTGGTAGTTCAATATTCTCGGCCTTGATGTATTGCCAGATGTCCATCTCCGTCCAGTTACTGAGCGGAAAGACACGAAATTGTTCACCGTGGCCCTTGCGTCCATTGAAGATATTCCACAGCTCGGGGCGTTGATTTTTCGGATCCCATTGACCGAAGGCATCACGATGCGAGAAAAAGCGCTCTTTCGCGCGGGCTTTTTCTTCGTCGCGACGACCACCACCAAGCGCGGCGTCAAACTTGTTTTTTTCAATGCCTTCGAGCAGCGCGACGGTCTGTAATCCATTACGGCTGGCACGTGGCCCTTTTTCTTCCACGACCTTGCCCTCATCAATCGATTCCTGAACCGAAGCGACGATTAATTCCGCCCCGAGCGCGGCGACATACTTGTCGCGAAACGCCATTGTCTCTGGAAAGTTATGGCCCGTATCGACGTGCATCAACTGAAACGGCAGCTTGGCAGGCCAGAAAGCCTTCTTCGCGAGGTGCGCCATAACAATGGAGTCTTTGCCACCGGAAAAGAGCAGGACTGGTTTCTCAAACTGTGCAGCAGTCTCGCGAAGAATATAAATTGCTTCGGACTCGAGCTGTTTGAGGTGCGTGATTGTGTAATCGTTATGCATCGTTCTATTTTGGAATTTATAAGAAAAATTAGGATTTAGACCTCAGTGGTCTGTTCGATGAGCGGCATAATCCGCTCGAGAAGTTCGTCAATCGACTCTTGCTCGGTTTGAGAGTCGGTAGAGATTACCCAGTCGTTATCGGATGCGATGGGTTCTTCGAAAGTGGAGTCTTTGCCAGTAAAGTGCTTCACCCTACCCGCTGCGGCTTTGGCATACAGCCCTTTGACATCGCGTTCCGCGCAGGTCTCGAAAGACGCTTGCACAAACACAGGTGTAAAATCATCCGCACCAACGATCTCGCCCGCCGCCGCACGCAGATCGCGTTTCGGCGTGATAAACGAGGTAAATACCACCATTCCGGCATCGAGAAAAAGACGTGCCACTTCGGAAATTCGGCGGATGTTCTCCTGCCGATCTTGATCAGAAAACCCAAGATCAGCGTTCAAGCCACTGCGAATGTTATCGCCATCCAAGATTTTGGTCAAAATACCGCGCTCAGTCAGCTTGCGCTCAACGGCATTGGCCAGCGTGCTCTTACCGGACCCCGAAAGACCATAAAACCAAAAAACATGCCCGCGCTGACGCAATTGCGCCTCCTTGGCGTCGCGGCCCAGCATGCGGTGAAATTCAGTGTGGATATTGTCAGGATTGCTCATGGAAATGAAGGCTCAACTTAAGGCAGCATTCTCAAAAAAGTACATGGGTTATTCTTATTATTAGTTCTTAAGTCAAGAACTAATAATAAGAATACGCCGCGATAATACCGTAGTTAGCTTTTAGCCTACGAAGGCGGTGGCGATTTCAACTGCCGCGCACTGTGCCGCCAGCTCGATGCAAGTCTGCCAGCTCCTTCCGCTATCGCAACTTTCGCTCCTCCCTCGAGCAAGGAAATCCGCAGGGACTTCTCCAAACTCGGCTGATCGATCAATTTCTGATATAAATCGAGCGCCAACCGGCCGTCTCCGTGCTGATTTAAAAAATCTGCGATCTGTTTGACCAGCACGACTTCATCGCTCGAGAATACGGTAAGATAGCGGGTCACCTTTAAAGCTTCGACCGCTTTCTTAGGCTCATTTTCAGCCGCATACAATTTTGCGAGCTCATACGCCAAAGCTAGAGATGGTTGTCGTACGAACTGCGTTCGGGCAAATGCCAGAGCCTCATCGGCCTGCCCCTCGGCTTGTAGACGATTGATCTGTCGCAAGCAGAGATACGCGCTCAATGGATTATCCATCGACCATTTTAACTGCGCATCTAGCCCTACTTTGAAAGGTCGATAAAGTGGATCTCCGATGGCCACCCCCTGCCAACTTAAGGCCGGGTTGCTAAACATGGCCGCCTCGCCGAAGGTATGGCCGTCGAGCAGTGCTCCTAGCAATAAATGTGGGTGGTGCGTGTAATCTAAATAAGGCTCGTACACATTACCGACCGTCGCGCAGTAGCCTTGATTTACAAAAGCCCCCAACCAGCCTGTACTCGTCGAGCGCACGGTCGTTGCCGAAAAGCTATGCAAATGAAACCCAATCGCACCCGGCGGAACCGACCACTTAGGCTCGCGCCAGGCGCCATAGGCATTTTGTCGATACCAACCCATGTAAATCGCGGGTGCATCGTAACGATCTCTGCCATCCATTAGTCGTTTAGTCTTCTCAAAATCAGTATCGAAATACGCCGCCACTGCTAGATCGCCCGCCGCGTTCATCCACTCGTCCCCTTTCGCATGCGGCCCACCAATATCAAAATAAGCCCGTCCCAGCAGACCCTCGGCTTCGGCTTGTATACTTCGGGCAATCAACTTTTTAACGACTGCAACACTTGGCCCGTCTAATCGACTAACCCGAATCACACGTTTCGCATCGACACTCGTGGCTGTCATATTTGAGAATAGCGGATTCGGCACAAACGCAGCCATTGGCAGATTCGCAGGCGCTGCTAACAAGGCTAGTTCCCCATCGACGGAGCCATTATTTACCTTAAATTGCTTTGGAAACTGCTCCGATACCGCGCCTAACAGTGTCGGATCATTGGCAATGCGCAGCGGCACCCCGCGTGTGGTCACCAAATAACTGATGTGATGCGTTGCCACCGAGACGCGCTCACGCCCAACGACATCGCGCTCGTTGGCTTTCACCGCATTCATCCAATCCTTCTGGATCAAGGCATTGAGCAGCGGATTATAAATAGTATCCACAAACTCACGCACGGTGACCGTCTCCTTATTCGGCATCTTTAGTGCGATAATATTATCCTCTGGAATCCCCCGCTGCTCGATATAATAGTTAGCGATTTCAGCCGAACCACTGTCGTTCGCATTGACGACCACCACCACATGCGCGGCCTCACCAGCAGCTTGGTCCGCGGCTTGGCCAACAACGCAAGTCGTCAGCAAGCTAGTTAGGCCAACAATAATCAGAAATAATTGATTCAAAGACATCGATTATTGGATACGTTCAAGTCGTTTTCGATAGGCGACTATGCCATCAAATAAACTTTGAGCAAGTTTTTGGCGAAATGCCGGCGAACGTAATTTCTTGGCAGTTTCCGCATGCGAAACAAAGCCCAATTCAGTTAGCACACCGGGACACTCGAGGTCTTTGAGCACCGACCAGCGCGCGCGCTTTATGCCACGGTCCGGGCCACCGAGGCCCTGTACTAAGGCACGCTCAAGATGATAAGTAATCAAGGTGTTCCAAGGGTCTTGTTCATTTCCAATATAGCGTTTGGCGTCCTTACTGGTCGGCCGCGGATACTTCGACGATGCCTGATACTGCGGAGTCAGCGCATACGACTCAAAGCCAGATGCCGAAGTCGAACCAGCGGCATTAAAATGTAGGCTAACAAACAAGTCAGCCTTGGCACGGTTCGCCACTTTTGGGCGCTGTGCCAAAGAAATATACACGTCGCGATCACGCGTCATCACGACTTCAAACCCAGAGCGTTCCAGCAGAGCCTTCAAACGCCTAGCCACATCCAGCGTTAGGTCCTTTTCCAACAAACCATAGGCATCATTACGCGCCCCACTGTCCTTTCCCCCGTGACCTGCATCAATCACCACACGTCGAACTCCTGGGCGCTGTTTAAACACCTGCGGCGTCAAAATTGGCTGAAGCACATGTTGATAGTCTGCCGTCGTGATAAAAAGCTGACCCTTCGATTCGACCGTCGGAAACCCCAAATGTATCGGCAACCGATTGAGGTATAAGACGCGACCGCTCTTACCGATATCAATCGTGGTCCATTGACTACGCAGGCGATATGTCTTATGGCCCTGCAACCAATACGCTTGCATGCCGAAACTCTTTCCCACCGTCGCAAGATCAATATACGACTTACCCTCGATCTGAATCTGCCGAGCCGACAAGGCTGTAGGCATAAAAAAGCTTAGCACTGCAAGCAATGCTAAGCTTTGAAAGATAATAGAAGTCGCCAGCCGGCTGACCTTAACTGAAAGGACGCCGCTCCACATAAGAATTAGGATTCAGCTGTTTTTTCGCCGGTGTCTTCGAGTGCCTCTTCGACTACTTCTTCGTCGTGCTCCTCAATCTCGCTATCATCACGATCATCATATTCATGATCCGGAGCGTTAAACTTCAGTACACGCTTGCCCTCTGGCAATGGCGACAAAATGAGCGCCACCTGACGGCCGACTAAACGAGGCTCGGAATCTGCCGTGGCGATGCCAGACAGCTCATCTTTAGCAAGGTTCACTCGCACAAAGCCTAGATCACGGTGTTCGTTTTCACGCCCGCGGAACTGGAGAGTGAGTTTTACCTTATGACCGTGGTTAAGGAAACCCTCTGCACGACGCAACTTCGTCTCGAAATCATGATCACCAATGCGCACACGGAATTTAATTTCCTTCAGCTTGGTTGCCTGCTGCTTGCTTTCTTTTTGCTTCTTGCTTTCCTCGTAGAGGAATTTGCCAAAGTCTAAAATACGACAGACTGGAGGACGTGCCGCCGGCGAAATCTCAATCAAGTCGAGTCCTACCTTTTGAGCGAGCTCAAGCGCCTTACGAGGCGGCATCACGCCAAGGTTGGTGCCCTCGGGGCCGATCACGCGCACTTCTGTCGCGCGAATACGATCATTTCTCCTTAGACCTTTAGGTCC
>ENA-OQVM01004269-OQVM01004269.1-marine-metagenome-genome-assembly--contig:-NODE-4269-length-14701-cov-6.246034_pt1 | contig 14701 bp, 5 predicted proteins | sample MGYA00237776_ERZ505498 | MGnify/ENA primary metagenome ERZ505498 (study PRJEB26159, sample SAMN06265151) | marine metagenome | isolation source: Helgoland LTER site | place: Germany:Helgoland, sampling... | reverse complement strand
TCAACCTCATGCTTTTTTTGTGTGATGGCTAACTCTTCCTTTGCCTCGTCATAGCCGTTAGCCCTGTCTAGAACGTCCGTTATGTATCCCTTACCTAACCATGTCAGTGAGAACACCAACAGGGCAGGCATGGCATAACGGATTAGAATCTGGATGATCATTCGTTATCGAACGCCCCGCCTTCACCATCGGAGCAGACAAGCCCATCGTCATTCGCGTCAATCAACTCTTCACCTTCCAGTGCAACCCTGATATCGCAGAAAACATCTTCTTCTGGCTCAACGCCAAGCGACAGCGAATTAACTTCTGCTGGCTCTGTCAGGATACCTTCGGTTGTCGTGTAAGAGTTTCCTTCGCCAATCGCTCCCTCAACCGATGCGCCATTGTCTGCGTTGATTTCAACGGATGATTTATTGATAGCGGCTTTACCTAGAGTAGCTAAAGTGTCGATGCCTTTATATGCAACGCCAAGCCCAAGCGTAGTCTTGATTGCGCCAGCCCAAGTCTCGTGCTTTTTTACGCTTGCTTCTGTTTCAGCCAGAGCGACATCGTTAGAATTTGTAGGTGCAGTATCGCCACCTAACGCTTCCTTCATCATTAGCGCAACCTGAGCAGTAGGGTCTGTAACCGCTTTAAACTTATCAGCCTGTGCCTTGTAGTATTCTGAAGTCGCAATAGCGTCAGCCTCGACCTGCTTCATTCTGGAGTAGTCTTTGCTCGACATCGTTACTGCGACACCCCCACCCACGCTTGTGGTTGGTGTGGACGTACAGCCAATCAGGAACAATGACATTAAAAGTGTGATGGTTTTCATGCTTTACCTCTTTAAGTTTACAGCTTTCGCCATGCTGATTACAAACAGATGGCCCATGCCAGCAAGTTGTACATAGTACGCCAGCTTATTCTCGGGCAGGAAGTAAACAACCATAGCCATCACGATTAAAGTGATCCATGTTAGCACTGTCTTATAGCCAGCAATGAAGCTCTCGTCATACTTCTTAAAAGCTAAGATTAGCTCAACCCAAAACCCTTGTATTTTTTCAGTCATCGTTTAACTCCATATTGTAGTGTGTCTTGCCATCCTTCCTTACTGCAGTGAATATTTTTCCTTGATCAATGTCGAGGTGAACCCATCGACCGAACTCGTCTATAAGTGTGCGGTACGGCACGATGTCTTTGACTGCATCGATAACCTCTCTCGGAGTCAGGGAGTTTATATAAAAGTCAACAGCAAGACCTCGCATGTGTCGAGATTTCTTCGACCCACCAACAGCCGTATTTAGATCATAACATCGAAACCCTGAGCTAACCACCACTGGTCTGCCAATGGTCGCCCTTACAGCCTCCAGCACAGTACAAACCCGCTTTAAATTGATGATTTGTTCGCTGTCTGGAGTGTTGTCAATTCCATGACGCTCTGCCGTTTGGCTTATTGTTAATTCCTGAAGGGTAAAGTTTGGAGTAAGGTTCATAACCGTTCCTCGTAAAGAACGTCACAAACAACAAAGGCGCAGTATGCGGCTAACGTCATCAATCCAAGAAACATAGTGATCGATAAAAACAGGTAGTCCATAAATAAATACAGCATCTTCATCGAATCAAGTTGCGTATCTTTCTTGCCGCCAGCTTCGCATTAAATAAAGTTTCAGAATCCATGCTCGGACTAGTTGTTGCCTGTGAAATATAAATTATGCTGTTCTGTCTTATACCAACCAATGAAACCAGAGAGTGTTTAATTTCTTCCTCTTTTGATGTGTAAATATCCCTTAGTAAGCATGGCGGCATTTCAGCGACATTAAAAAGAATATGATCTTTTTTGAGCAAGTCTCTGAGCATGTAAATGTAGTGGCTGTCCACCTGCATTTCTGAGTATTTTTCTTTGATTTTATCTGCCGATAAGTGTCCAGGGACTTCGGCTATTCTTGGCTGAATAACATCGACATAGTACGGTTTGTCTGGACTTGGCTCACCGCCACAATTATGCCCTTCAAACATGATAGCTCTTTCTATTCCGCTATCCTCATCAGACACCTGGTGTTCTAGAATCGCCATCCCTTCAGCAAGCCTGCCCATGTTTTGATACATGCGCTCTTTTGCGCTAAAGACAATCTTGCCTTTAGATATTAGAGCGACAACAACTGCTGTGATGCTTGCAATTATCCCTGTGGCTATTTCAACGCTGACTCTTTCCATTGCCTTAAGCTATCAAGTAAGTGCCAACAGAGCGAACGCTCCACGCATCCCAGGGGTATGAAATAGGTTGTGTAGTTGTATACTTAAGCGTTTCTATCTTCGTTCCTGTTACTCCATGATAACGCCAAGAGGCAGTGGTTGCGTTATTTCTAAGAACAACAGACCCAGCGTAGGTGTCGCCACGGATTTGATCTTCAAACTCACATACTCCTAAAGTAACAAGCGCACCAACGTAACCTTCCCCTTTTTCGGCCACTGGCAAAGTAAAATAGTTGGTTGCTGAAGATATTGACCCACCAATCAACATGAATAAAAACTGCTCAAAATGAACTCTGTTTCCAACAATACTAAAGGTACATGCTAACGTATACTCAGCAGGATCAACAGGGAGGGTAACGCCAGTGAAAGTGGGGGTCCAATTAAAGGTGTTCGGAAATCCCTGCGGAGTTGTAGAGTAGGAATAAGATGGCAAGGTTATTGCGCTGTTAGCTAGAGAATAATCTGACCCACCAGTGACAGTCACTGTAGTATTCCCGCCCCCGAAAGAGGCACTAACAACGTAGAAATATTTAACCCCTGCGTTTGTTAGTTTAAGTTTTGTTCCTACAGGAAACTGATCAACAACATTAGACCCCACGATAGTAAAGGATGTAGTAGATGCGTATACCCAAGTATCGGTAGCATCAAACCACCCATCGAGCAAACCTAGACCAGCAACGGTGTTTACGTTTGCAATATTGGTCGCAACTGTATTGACATTGGTTATGTCAGTAGCAACGGTGTTTACGTTTGCAATATCATCGCCAACCAATCCAATGTTAACGGCATTGTCGTTGATGATCGAAAGGTTAGTAGCTACAGTGTTTACATTGGTTATGTCTGTCGCAACTGTGTTTACGTTTGCTATATCACCTGCCACAGCATCGACACTAGCCTTGTTGTCTAGGATTAACTGAACGTCAGCAGAACTTGTTGAGACAGTGATCGCGCCATTCTCATCAAAGATAAAGTATCGACTAGCCCTGTCAACACTGCTTGGCAGGTCGGTTGTTGTGGTATCTGTAGCTGGAATCTTGATTGAGCGATCAACGTCATCAGACAGTTGCTGAATCTGAATGGTCGCCCGATCAAGTGCGTCCGTGATTACCTTTGGATAGAAGCCACCCTGGTTGGTTATGTCAGTCGGCTGAGTGACCGCAATGTCCGAGGTTATGAATGCCGTTGATCCTGTCGGCAGTGCTACATTGAGCGTGACTGTGCCGCCTGGGTTTGCGTCTTGATTCGCGTTAAGCGTGACAGTGTAGTCAGTCGTTAAAACCAACTCACTCTCAACACCAGTGGCTGTTATTCTTTTGAGTACCTGCAGGTCGCTGTCCAAGAACACCTTAAAAGTAAAAGGCAGTGCTGTGGTTACATCGTTCCCTGTGAATGGGCCGCTTATTCTGTCTGAACTTGTGATACTCATAAGAGTAAAACCTCTAGTTATTTTCTTACGTTAACGTCATAGGATAGCCAAATAATCTTTGGTTAAGGCTACAATTTATTTCTTTGGTGGGCCTACTAAAACAGCGAGGGGGTTGTCAGTTTCGCCATCCAGTAAAGCCTCTGTTCCTCGGAGTGTTCGGTAGGTCTGTACTCCAGGCAATCCAAAGATCGCACCAGAGCCAATAACCATAGTTCTCAAACTCACATCGTCACCCTCGGCTATGTCTTTTATCTCACCAAACGCTCTCAAGCCAACTTCAACAGTGTCGGCAATCGGAGTAACGGAGTACCCAAAGCTTCGATAGTTTTCGTCATCGATGATCATGTCATACGCGAACGGCATAGCGTCACGAACGATTGGCAGGAAGCCTGCCGCAAAGAAGGTGCTTGATCGAAGGGTACACTGCAGATAATCAGCCGCATCAGGGTCATCACCACACTTACCTTTCGCAATAGCCTCAAGTGCCGCAGGAAGAATGATGTTCATCAAGTATGCAGACGCGAGTGCCATAGTTGCCTTCGCATACTCCTTGTCGCTCATCTGCTTGCCAGCCTTCGCATGCGTCCTTCTCATAGTTCCAAGCATGGAAGAGAAGAAGCCATAAAACATGGTGAATATTTTCAAGTGTTGCCTGCTACTAACGTGCGCCAAATCAACAGGTCTTGCCGCAGACTGAGATTGTCGAACAACGCGATCCGCATAAGTCACTGCCGCAACCTCATCGTTTTTATAAACCTCCATGCCCTTCTCATAGGCGGCCGCCCATGTTGGTATCGTGACGGCTCTGTCCATCATGCTTAAGCCAGCAAACCAGAAAGCCATAGATGGCATGTAGCCGTTCTTACCCACCATCCTTGCATGCTCTTCATTAAGATCACGATCATAACTGGTGAGCCTGTTCTTCATGTACGGAGACTTCTCATAAATCCACTCAGAGCGTTTCATGTAATGTAGCTTTCCAAGATGTTTTGCAAACCTCAATGGGCCAACCCTATTCATGGCAGGCAGTACGCCTAAGACATTCAGAAGGGTGGTGTTAACCGATGCCCCCATCAAGTTTATAAGTGTGCTGTTTCTAAGTTGGGTCACAACCTTATCGCTTAATGAGTTGAGTGGCTTTGGCTTAACCGCAACTTCTCTGACAGCCTGCGTCATAGCCTGATATGCACCATGACCGATTGCATTCTTTAGAGCGGTAGCAACATTCTTGTCAGACAACAGTCGGTAAGTATCTACGACAGCTTCACGATGGGTGATGTCATGAATGGTTTCATTCATCTTTCGCTCCATCCCTGTGAGAGTTAAATCAAGAGGGTCTTTAACAACATCTAAACGCTCTTTACTTGAACCCTGTCTAGTCTGCGCCCTACCGTTGTCTGTAATGCCAAGCATTTCATCAACCGAGTTTGCAAGGTCTAGCTCTTCCTGCCTGACAGACAGGTCAGAGTCGTAGGCAATAGGAACGTAGCCACCCTGAACAACACCGAATCTGGTTTGGAACGGTAACGCCCCAACCTTCTCTGGTGCTTTGCCTGCTGTCCTTTTATTAAGGTCACGAAGCTTGGGCCAGATAATTTCGTCATTGATGCGCCACATTTCCTTCATGAGATTAACGTCCTTCTCATCAAGAGAGTTGATAATCTCTTTAATCTCTAGGTCGGTAAAATTGTTTCCTTCTGCGAGTCGCTGTCTACCAGTTTCAGAGCCGTAATACAAAGCCACCGCTATGCGATTCTCTCTGGTCATGTACCGACCAGTGGATGTCACAATTGGTTTCTTGCGAGTGAACTCATAACGCTCTCGAGCAGAGTAAGCCGCACCAACCTCTTTTAACTGTTGACCAAGATGAATCATAAACTCGTTCTTGTTATCAGCCGCTTGGCTTAAGCGATTGAACAGAGACTCAAAGATTGATTTGCCGCCACCTTTAGTAGCCACATCAAGCAGTGTCTCAAAGTTTATAAACTCACCATCGAACTTGCTTTTATTATTCCACCACCTTTCTGCCCTAGCTGTCTTGTCGTGCTTGACGTATCGATTAGGCTTGCCATCTTCAAAAGTGTCAGGGTTCGCTTCCTCTAACTCAGCAAGTATCGCTTCGCGCTCCTGCTGGAATGTCATGTTACGCACAGCCATGTACATCTTCTGCTCACGCCTTGCCATGTTCTCGAGCATGTCTACAGCGTCCACCAAGTCAGAGAACTCATCAATGGTTAGAGTTTTATAATGCTGTTTAGAGTCAGAGTTTAATATCCATGCCGCGATGTCTGGAGCAACAGCCGACAGCTTACGAGCCTGGTCTTGAATGAAGTCACGCAGTGGTGGTCGCTCACCCATCTGAGCCTTGCTCACAGACTTCCTTAAGTCGAACCGCTCAAGCAACGCATTCAACTGCTCGAGGAAGTCACCTCGCATGTTCTTCTGTGCGCCCTTGCCAAGAAGTCTTTTGAACTTAGCCTGAGCCTTATCCACACTCTCGAGCATGGCTGTAGATTCTTTGACTAGGTGGTGGTTGAGCAACTCTCGTTGTTTTGCCGCAACCGCTCCCTCTGAGTCTCCCTTCTTCATCAGCAACAAAACTTCTTTTGCCGCCTTTGACTCTGCCGCCTCGTACATTTTTGGGCGAATGTCGCTGATCTTCTTTCCGCGAAGGATTGATTGTGCGGCTGTCTGTGCCGCCTTCTGCATCACTCGGTAGGGTTGGGTAGACTTCATCAAATGGCGCAGTTCTACAGCCATGAACTTCGCTCTAGCCTCGCTGTGCAACGCCTTTGTGACCGCATCTTCTATTGCTTTAGGGTCAGAGTATTCTGAATACTCTTCAAGCATTCTCTGATCTGTTCGCGCAGATATTTCATCCTTCAGTTTTCTGCTTGATAGAATCTCTCTGATCATTTGGTCGGCACTTTCAAAGCCATAAATCTGGGCGACTATCTCAGGATCAATTCCATCCCTGCCAACCATACCACCCTTGCCATACCCCAACCCTCTCAGGTCTGGAGCATCTTCGACACCCTCATACATATCCTTGAGCATCTGGCTACTGATCTTCTTAGGCTCAGTGTTCTCTGACTGCCCGATGTCACCGTACCGAACAAACTGCTGAACGGCATAAACCCTCTCAGACTTAACCTGCTTGGTAACCTCTTCCTTGACAAGCTTCCTTGCCGCACGACTTTTAGCCTGAATGCCTTTGATTACTTTAGACTTAGCATTCTCTAGCCACTGAATTTGTCGAGCCGTAGAACGAGCAAGCGAACTGTTGGCCGCATCGTTCTGCTCTTGTGCCATGACCTGGTACTCTTCCCATTCCTGATCATTCATTCCTGACTGTCCTTGTGTCTGGAATATTGGGACAGCCGAACGCACAAGTTGTGCCTGCTCAATCTGTTTCTCGCTGGCAAGCATTCTATCCATGACCTGACGAATCTCTCCAGTAAGCATGGGTAAATCTTTGCCGTTCTCTTTCTTGTATGCCGCATTCAATTCGTCACGAATGCTCTCGTACACCCTTCGCATCCAGGCAGAGAACTTATCAAACAGCGTCTGCATTTCAACGCTTGGACTCTTACCCTCAAAGGTATAAATCTCGTAGTTGTACGCGAACTGCTCATGGTACTGACGCTTCTGATCGAGGGTCATGTTGTTCCATGCCTCTATGCTCTCCACGCCCATCCAATCAAGAATGATATTAAAGTCTTTCTGGTACTTTGGTTCACCATTAGTTGCAAGATCAGCGTACACCTCTAAGAAGAAGTGCGATGCCTCATGAACGAATGTTGAGTAGTCTGATTGTTCGCCCAATGTGACAGTCATGGTTTCGGGATTGAAGCCACCTCTTGTCCCATCACCTGTTGCTTGAAACAGAGAAAAACCTTCGCTCTCAATCGATGCCTTTAACTCATCAGTTATTGGAACGACCCATACATCTTCAGGGTTGGTAGCGTTTCCATTCGACACCCTCTCAGGCTTTTGCTTGGTGAGTGACTCCACAATGCTTGGCATCTTTTTGTTGTACTGATTTTCAAACAGGGTGGTCGTGCCAGAACGCTCGTACCTCTTTTTAAGAATCTCACCAGACGACCACGAAAACGAATCTGCTCCAGACTCAACCGCATCAACCAACGCCTTCTTCAGAGACAAGCGTAGCCACGAGTCTCCTTTGAATGGAGCGTTTGGAACACCATCCTCTTCAGTAAGCTCTTGTCCAAATAAGTCTTGTACCCTTTCGTATTGAGCAATAATTTCAGGCAGGTTTTCTCTAGACTGAAGGTCTGAAATGATGGCATCAATCATTGTCCGTTCTGGACTACCAACTGAATACTGTTTAGCGACTAACGGCCACTTGTCCTGATCGGACTCAAAAACATCTCTAAGCCTTGCCTTTACTGTTTGATCGGCCATCCAGCCATTATTTATACCACGCGATTTATAATAATCAGAGTAGTAGTCGCTGTAATCAAAGTTTGATTCCCACTGCTCATAAGCCTCTTCATACTCTGCGTTAATCTCATCTAGATCACGACCTGTTTTATATCCTTCTTTGCGTCCCTGCTGATGCCAATCAGACTGCAACTCTTCTATAAAATATGCCTTTCCTTTTCCATCAATTTCCCGATCAGTGACACGCATAAAAGACAGCACGTTCCTCTGTAAAAAATGCTCAACATAATAAAAATCTTCTTCTATGGATGGAAGAGTTAACTGAATGTCTCGATAATCAGAATAGTCACCCTCCATGATCATATCCTCGTAACCCGAAAGCTCACCACCTTCTGAACGGTTTAAGTGGTTTGTCTCTACCTGAACACCGTTGTCTTTAATGAAGTCTACAACCTCTGTCCGAGTAAACCTCGCATCCTCATTTCCAGTAAGAAACTCTTCAAGACCTAACCATTCATACTCTTCTTTTTTTACTCCCGACTTAATTAGCTTGGCCCATACATCAGAGCCTCTAGCCTTCCCATCTGGATTCTTCTTGCTTACCTTGAAGCCAGGTATGTTCATTCCAGCAACGGCTCTCTCAACCGCACTGTAAAATTTGCCACCCTTAGATTGCTTGTAGATGTTTGGGTCTTTCGGATCAAACGCGCCACTGTTGTCTGTGGCAGACTTAACATTGGTGTTGTTGGCATCGAACACATGAACGTGTGTTGTACCTCGCTCCATGCCCATGCTTGAAAACTGAGCGTCTGCATCTTTCAAGATTATGCTGTCGTAGCCAAGCTCTTGAATTACTCGAGCAACAAAGTCGTTCGGGGCAAGGTTGCCCTCTTCGTCTGTGACATACGATTCATTAGAAGCGTTTCTCAGCATTGCCTCTAAAGTGTTTTGGTCTACCCCATCCCGAGCAAAATCGTAAATAGCTTGAATGATTCCATCTTCATCAACGTCATACTCAGCCGAGACTGTCTCTATGGCATCAAACAGTGGGTTGCCATCTTCCATCTGAAGGTCTTGGGCATCATATATTTCTTGAAGATAATCATCTTCGTTCGCCAAGACCTCTTCGACAGTTATGTCGTTATCTTCGGCAACCTGCTCGACAGCCTGCTCTTTAATTGCATCAAAGTCGAAAAACTCCATGAACGGAGAGTCAACACTGGATGGCTCTTCCAACCTAGACCTGCCACGAACAACGAACGGCTTGTTGGTTTTGACAAAGACTTCCATGACTTTGCTTTCGCCACCATCAAGCTCTTTGCCTGCCAATACTTTCGCTATTTCATAGGCGGCATCTGCGTTATCCATGTCTGCAACTTGTGCGCTGGCAATCCGTAACTCACCTGTGCTGTCATAGAGAGAGTCAACAACTTCCTGCCGACCCATTTCATCGAACTGCTCTTCAATAGACTGAGCAAGCTGTTCAGCCCTAGTATCAATCCGCAATGTTAGATCAGGGCCACGACCTGCATAGTTTTGCTCGGCATCGTACTCGCTTGATGTGAAGTAGTTGACCTTACCAAAGTGACCCTCTAAGTTCCCTTTGACAGAGGTATCGAACGTATCAAACTCATGGGTCGTTGCGTGATAAACGCGCAGGACTGTAGGCTCATCACCCGAAAAGTCATGATCGTTTATTTCATCTGATTCAACTATCTCATCAGTGCCAGCCCACTCACGAAACTCGTTTGTTTCGGTTTGAGGTATTGCTTGCTGGTTGAATGAGCCTGATTGTGATGGGTCAAGGCTTGCCCACTCTGGTAATAGAGTGACCTTTTGGTCAGCGTAGATGGTATCTGATGCAGATGCGGTTCTGTTGAAACTTCCTTCTGGCCCATAGTTAACCCAACTATTTTGACCTCTCGTTTCTGATGTTAACGCTCGTCTTGCCAACGGAGAGAACATCGCAGAGTGCATCCTAAAAGCATTCTCTTCGCCAGAGGCGCGAAAACCAACACCCTCTTTCACATGCCCAAAATAATCATGCACAACGCGAAACACATCATTCGCAACCATAGGCTTGCCGTTAATGTCTTTGAATTGTGTAGAAGCAAGAAGTGGGTTGTCACTTATATCAACGTCACTACTGCCAAATCCATCCGTTGTCGCAAAAACCCACATGTGATTATTCTCTCGAACATCATCGATCATGCTTCTCGGGTTGCCTTCGTAGGGGTCGCCAATTTTGTCAAAATCAATAAACTCGACCTCAAGGCCAGAGTCTAAAATAGCCTCGTACTGAGCCAAAGTCTCTTCAATCAATGCTTGGTATGACTCAGCTACCTGTGGGTCTTGAGGGTTGTGCCTGGCTTGCTCGAAAGCCTGAGCAACCCGAGAAGCAAAAACAGGGTCTACGCTAACGTAATCACTTGGCGGCCTGTAATCAATACCTGCAGAACGCGCATATTTTCTTGCTACTTCTTCGGCAACATTGTAGTGGCTTGCTCTGTATTCACCGATTTTTCTTGGGAGTCCTCTGAGGCTTCCATCCTCTTCCCTTTGAGCGTTCTGCTCACTCTGCTTCGATAAAAGCCCATCGCTTCCTCGTACTCTGCTCTCGTCTTGTATCTGCCGCGCATTGGTGGTTTCAGCATTTTGTAACTCCATGTACACCACATCAGGTGTACCCATTTGTTTAGTCCAGTTGTCTGGACGATATTTTTCATCCCAGGAATCCCGAGCAACCTCTACAAAGCCATGCTTTTTATATTGCTCGGTTAAGAACCCTTCAAAAGCGTTTAACTTGGTAGCACCATTCTTGATGGCATCATCAACAATTATGCTCAGTGCCGAGGACATAGTTGAATCAGGGGACTTGAACACCCCAACAAGGTTTCCATCATCCTCTATCGCGTAGCCAGCCCTGCCCTCATCAAGCAAGAATGTACTCATGTCATTATATTCAGAGACTTCGTACTGAGCTACCGATGCACCGTTCTTATTTAGTTTTCTTGCCGAACTTAACGCGGCCTCAAACTCAGAACCAGTTGAATTGCCTTTCGCAATTCGCGGTACTGCCTGCTGATTTAACCTTCCTTCGTCTTGGACTTGTCCTTGGTTGTAGACTTCCTCTCCAATCGGAATATCTCGCTCCAATTCAGTTTGTGTAGACCGTCCTTCGGTTCTATCACTGACGATTTTTTTTGCCGCTTCTTCATAACTTATATCTGCCGTTTTTCGTGCGCCTAAATCACCATATAATCTCTTCTCATAATACCAGAGAATTGCCTGAATGTCCGCAATGCTAGTCTCATGTCCTTTTCTTGCTAGAGACTTGGCCGCCTTTTCGACAGCCTCCAACATAAACGATCTGTCGCCTGCATTGAATGGCGCATCTTCGATGTTCTCAAACGCCTGCTTGTATAGTGTGTTGGCTGACCGTTCTTCCTGAGTACCTTTTTTATAGCCTTTCTTTTTATAGGAATCGGCAAGCTCCACCGTTTTAGCCAATGCCTGATCATCGCTAATATCAGGCTCACCGATAAGCTCCTTGAATTTTGCTAAACCAATCTTTCTTCCTTTTGAGTCTACAGGGTTGTCTTGTGTCCCTGACACGCTCTGCAAAAGCAATCCGCGATAACGATTAAAGGTGCGCGACCACCATAAATCCATTGTAAGGTATCCGTTAGACCCCATTAGGTTTGCATAGAATGCTCCTAGTTTTGGGCCTAACTCTAATGCCGCTCTCGGCATGGTTACGTCAACTTTATAATCGCTCTTAAATTCTGTGCCATGCTCTCTAGCAATACGCTTTAACTCACCAACAGTCATCTCTTCCATGAGATATTCGTGTGTTTTTTGCGCCCCCATTTCATCGAACAGTGACTGTAGAACTTTAAGGTTCTTCTTTACGCTTGCATTCCTTCGTGTTCCTTTATCAGTTTCAAGCTTTCCAGACTCTCTGAAGTTTCTATAAATATCTTCAGCCATGACAAAGTTACCCATGACCTTCTGGCCATCACTGGTAACTGCGATAAGAGCAGTGAATGTGTCTCTAGCGGTTTTGTCGGTAGCTAACTCAGGAAACTCTACAGCGAAAGCGTCTAACGCCCTTTGGAATTTATCACTATACCAACCAGCACCAGACGACTCAGGGTTCTCTAACTCAAACAAAACTTCTTGAACCATCCAATCAGCAATCTTCCTTGATGCCTCTGGTGATCTGTCATCACGATCAATCTTGCCGTACTTCTCTCTTTGCCTGGTTTCAAGAGCGGCCGCGATGTCTCTGGTTTTATGGACCTCGTTTGGGTCAAGACCAAATCGTTTTAGAGTTTCTGTTCCTTTTCTTAGGCTTACAGATTGCGCCAAAATATTCGCACTGTCTGCAAAGTCAGGATCGAAGGCGGCATTGACTGAGCGGATTTGGGATGGGTCGAAGATTGCAACAGTGTCCATGACTCCATCAGAACTTTCGCTAATCATCATGGAGTCGTAACCTTTCGACTTTAAAAGATCAACCACTTCTTTGTTTTCAAAGTACAGGTATTGACCAGTTTCATAAGCGTAGCGCACAGAGCCATCATCAATAGATTCAAGGCTGTCATAGCCGAGCAATCGCACAATCTCGTCTAGAGTTTTTTTATCAACCGAGGGGTCGAATGTTTTTTCGGCTCTCATCAACAAAGGGTAAACAGTGCCATCAGCATCTTGCATTGCCTTAGTAAACTCTAGGCTCTTGCTCATCACCTCATCGTGGTACTCGTCTGTCCATTCCTCGTATGGTGTGCCGTTATTAACCTCGTCCTTATATGCTTGGTATTCTTTTTTAATCGCGTCTACGTTTGATGTGTCGCCCTGCCTTTCTCGATACTTCCCTTTGCCCAACCATTTATTTGCAAACTCTACGTTTGGTGTGACAAACACAAGGCCATCGTTGTAGCCTGGCACAAACTCACGGATGTCTTGCTTGGATGAGTGGTAAACAACCTTGTCTGGATTGAACCTTTGATCACGCGCTCTCTCCATCCGAGCCTCGTAGGACATATCGTAACCCTTCTCAGAGGCACGAACCCACTCTAGAGCCTCGCCTGCTACATTGCCTTCGTATCCCGATGTCTTTGCCTGGTTCAATACAGCAGTAACGTCATCGCCATTATTAAGATCAAACTCGCGCCTAATCTTAATTGGGTACTTGTCGTACATTTCCTGCGGAGTCTTGCCTGTCTCCCTTGCCTGCGTCACAAAGAAGTTGCTCATCAATGAGGCGTACTGGCGTGACACTGAATCAGAATAAACGCCTGTCGATTTGATCTGCTCGTACACAGATTTGCGAACTGCAGATGCACTCTGTTTGAATGCCTTGTTATCAGTCTGCTCCTTCTTCGCTTCTTCAAACCGCTCTTCAATTGATGGGCGCATGCTCTCAGCGATGTCCAATTCAGCAACAGATAAATCTGATTCACTAGCACGAATGTGAGGCATCAAGGCATCACCAATGTCTGTGCCTGCAACGCTACCTATCCAATCCTTCATGGGAAGTCTTAGGTCGCCTGATGTGCTGTCAGTCTCTTCTAACTGTTCTTTTAACTCAGGGTATTGCTCGATGATAAAGTCTCGATCAATGCCAGCATCATTCATGATCTGATTGAAAATCTCAGAGTCGATGTAAACGTCAGTCAGTGCGCCATCGGTTTGGTCTGCCATGTTCTGTGCAACACGCTCTGCGAAACTATTGAATGCTTCTGGTGATCTGTCGCGCAACTCTTGTGCCTTAACAGCATCACTTAGATTCTCAAACGCCTGCTGTGTCTTTCGTGCTTTCGCGTATCGGCCGCCACTGATAATGGTTTGGAATATGAAACCAACCGTTGCCGCGACACCACCCTCTTCAAAGGCTTGCTCGATGCCAATTTCACCATCAGGGTTTGTCATCAGAATATTGGTAACATCCCTGATAATTGACTCTGATGTTTCTTGTACAGCTTCAACTGCACCACTGCTCAATGTCGTGGCTATTACGTCATAAGCTTTATTTTTTAATCCAAGCTTTGCAGATGGGCCAAGGTGATACTTGGTAGCAAGAAACTCAGTCACCGCAATTATTGCACCACCAGCCAACATTTCAACTTCTGCGTAGTCGTGATCTAGATCGCCTGCCTCTTTGATCTTATCCTTCTGAATGTCGATGCCTTGACCCCACATCAATCCAGTAGCGGCCGTAGGGTTTATTGCGAATGTCACAGCCTGTGTTGATAGCTGTCCTAGACCAGAGACAACCTGGTCTGCGTAAGTCATCCTTTCAGGCACAATTGACTGACCAAACTCTTTGATTGTGTCTCCTATTTTCTGAAGAGGTTCAGCCGCAAATCCCAATATGCCGAACCCCACCATACCGCCAAACATTTTAGATTTCTTATAATTCTCGATGATTGGGTCTCGATCAACGTTTTCATCCTTCATGATCTGTAGGAACGTGCCAGTACCGCTCAACGAGCTACCTGCCGCAATTGCGATCGCAGAGTTAAACGCATCAGATTTATTACGCAACCAATCACCGCGATCAAACCAAGTCTTTGGGTCTAACTTTTTTGAGGCATCTTCAAGGAATGACAGGTTCTCAATCTGGTCGTGCGAGAC
>ENA-OQVM01004266-OQVM01004266.1-marine-metagenome-genome-assembly--contig:-NODE-4266-length-14705-cov-6.631187_pt1 | contig 14705 bp, 12 predicted proteins | sample MGYA00237776_ERZ505498 | MGnify/ENA primary metagenome ERZ505498 (study PRJEB26159, sample SAMN06265151) | marine metagenome | isolation source: Helgoland LTER site | place: Germany:Helgoland, sampling... | reverse complement strand
GACTGACATCTGGACAGGGAACATTCTCCGTTGGGTCGAGAGACCCGAGCCTGTTGTTGGTTCCCACCAGGTTGTCTGATTCTGGTAAGTCTCCGCTGTACCATTTCCTGAGCTGGTCATCGGTATACTTATCTGGGTCCTGAAATAGCGGCAAAACAAAATTTGTTGAGTCAAGCAAGACGGCACAATCCTCCGGCTCGCCAAGGAAGTTAATCACCTCCGCTCGCGGCGGTTGGATATTATCTTTGTCTACAGAAACACTCATCGTAGAGTCATAGTATTTGTTACCCACGATGGCTCCAGAGGTGACATTTCCGTCTACATCAACAATGCGAAAGGCATCCTCAGTACAGAAATCACTGATATCCATAACACCTAATGTGAGAGAATCGTGAAAGTCACCAGTTAATCCATTTCTATAGCCAAAGCCCACAACGGATTGAGTGCCACATATCACCACCGCTTCAATGGGCACAATATTGCCCTCGCTGTCGACAATAACATTGACCGTCACTGCCGCCTCCTGCTCGCCTGTCTCGGCCAAGGTAATCTCACCAGTATCCGGGTCATAGGTCCCGATAACCTCATTGTTTTCATTGATTACATCGTTACCTACCAGGGTGCCGTAGTTAGCGGTTCCATCTGCACTGACTAGCTGTGAGGACTGACTCAAGTCATTGCCAACTGGTACATTACCTGCGCCGCCACCAGAATTTGAATCCGAGCCGTCGCTCTCGCGGTCCTCCCATTGGGAAACAAACACCTCTCCCGAAGGTTCTCCATAACGATGTACTGCAGTCATTGAATTACTGTAGCCTTCATACTTGTCGTGCATTGTGGTTAATAAATTCTGTATGCAGTTGGTATATTCCAAGTCACTATTGGGGTTGGGGCAGGTCGCATTAGCTCCCCAGAACATAGTGCTCACCAGAGCTGACACCACCACCAGATATTCAAGCATAGTCTGTCCCGCATACCTGCTTATCACCGGACTGCCTCCTCATTGATAAGGATCTGAGTCACTTCAGGCGTTGGCATAATCAATACATTGGTAACATTCAGACCTTTACGAAAGACCAGTACGCGGGCATCACCCTCAGTAAATGAATGATCACTTAACCAGCCCGCAGCAGACATCGCAGACTGGTAAAAGGCACTGACCTCTGAGGGAGAATCTGCACTTGCCAAAAGAGAAAGACGCCCATCTTTGATACCGTCTTTAGTCAGCAGATCGGAGACAACCACCGCGTCCGGAGGGGCAATAAGGTCCTCTCCTATCTCAGCATCAGGATCGGCGGTAGGCACGTTGCTAATAACCAAGCGTCCCTGAGCGCTATCATCCATGCTGGCAATCTGCACGGTCATCATGCAGCTGGCCGTTAATGTAGACACCTGATACCAGGGGCCAAAGGTGGAATCATCAAATCGGCCCTTCCATTTGCGATGGTAAAAATCAACGACCTCATCAACCTCAGAGTCGACAGTAAAACCCTTTACCATCATTGGTCGATTGTTGTGTTGAGAGTTGTCGATCACCGAATGAAGCTTCATACCCCACATTTTAGGGAAATCGCCAAAATCGCAATTAGCCTCTACCAAGGGCGCGCTGGCCAAAACAAGGGTAGCTGTAACGGAACGCAACAATGTACAGATGCTACCCATTAGTCCTCGCCCTCAAAGCTGCAATAGCCATCGTCACAGCTTGCTGTTGCAGGCTGGCCATCTTCGGCCGGCATCGGCTCTACCCCAACCTCACCAAAGCCAAGCTTGCCGATGGCACTATTACTGGGACCGCCCTCAAGAATCGAAGCTATATCAATAATGGTTTCAAACACTTTGTTCTGGAACAGAGTTGAGGGCACATAGTCATCGGCCCGATCTTTGTAATGCTTGATACTTTGCGCATTCCAGCCGTCAGCGAGGATTGCCGAACGGGATTCAAATTTATTCCATTCAGGCTCTCCATCGCGCTTAAAAAATGCACTCTCGATACCAGGTGTAAATTCTCTGGAGCCATCGACTCGCTCCCAGACCGACTGCCCTCCACCATGCGCATTGCCAACATTAAGTCTGGTGGTCAAAATTGGGGTGTAATAGTTTTTACTGGTCACCAGGGGGAACTCAAACATATCCTCGTTATTATTTCCGATAGCACCCAGTAAGAAATCAATGGGCTCCTTAATGGTTTTGATGCCTGTAGCCAACACATCACCAATCTCGTAGGCGATACTGGGCGTTTTTTTCGCATCGTAGGACCTTAGGGTTGAACCCCCATACATCGTTTTTTTACTTTGTACATAAGTCCAAATCGGACTGACCCTTCCTCTCGGACTATTGAGATCATCTTCATCCAGCAGCGCCGGAAAGAGGCCTCCATGATTTAGGAAGAAGCGACTTTCGGCACTGTTCATAATGTCACTGTCAGTGCGAACCGCGACACTTTCAAACTCGTTGTTACTGATAACAAAGTCATCTCGGTTATCGTCATTGATCTGATCAAACCAGACAGTTCTCTCCCAAGCTATATACCGGGAAGCCATCAGATTCTGGAGCTGCAGATCCATAAGCTTGCCGAAGGTGGGCACAAAAACAAAGATAGCTAAAAACACGAATGACACTGTGACAGAGAACTCGATCATTGCCTGACCTTTTGACTCGAACGATCTCAGGGGCTGTCTATCTAGCTTCATTAAAGATCCTCCAACCCTGAAGAGATCGAGCTGGCTGCACCGCCCACATAGTCCTTGGCGGCATCACCGGCAGCATCGAGGGGGGGCTCAAGCAACGAATCAAACGGTGAATCAAGCTGAGCCTTTATATAGCCGATACCCTCATCAACAACCGTATCTGCTACAGAATTTAACAACCTGTTAACAATGCCTACGGAGTCTGTAGGTACATCCCCAAAAACCGCCTGCCAATCCACTTCACCAGTGGCTAGCAGCAGTGAAATATCACTGGGTTCTCGCAATCTGGCATCCCAAAATGGGCTAAATAGACTGGCCGTTTCGTCACTACCATCTGCGTTAGATTGCATCGGATTAGCAAAATACACCTCAGCGGCACTGACCGTCATCATAGGCCGGTCACTGTTCCAAACCAGTCGTTGGTAGGCCCCTTCATCGAGACCCCGGCCCTCTGCTCGAGATCTGGAACTGGTTTCGAATCTGGTGTATTTGATGGAATCCCCGGCTTCATCCCAGTCGCCTTGATTCCGGCCTCCACCAATATTAAAGGTTCCAGCATTGTCTGCAGTTGCAATATCATCGAGATGTTTAGCCAGAGCCACGGTAAATTCATAGCCAACTCCCCTTTCCTGAAAGTGCTCCCCGAGGGAATAAAAACCCGGTGGAGCCCCGTAGGAATCTGTAACGTCACGGGTCATATTTGCGCCATATACTCCGCCTGCAAGCATTGGGGAAGTTTGCCCCCAGGTCAGAGCCTGAGCATGAAAGGCGTCCAGCGGGCCATCATTGACGCTATCGCCAGGGTCGCCTCCATACATTCCATCTTCAGTGCCTATGGTCCCCCAGCTGTTGTCGAAAAAAGTTTTCTTGGCGTAGCGATTATCGCTGACCAACTGATGTGTTGAGGCTGCGAGAGGAAAACCAATTGGGATGTTAAAGTTAAGATCGAGCAGTACTCCGCCAGTACAACCAACAATTGGCAGACAAAACTTAAACTCGACAAACAGGCCGACATCAAACTCAACACCAAATGAAGTCACATCAATTGCCGACCAGCCGAGACCTCCAATATCTTTATTTTTTTCCAGGTCGCCTTTAGTTACATAGGCCGCGCCACCATCATTTCTGAGGCCAAACCCCACTTGAAAATCAAGGTCAATAGTGAGCTTGATAATGCCCATGTTGAGCGTAATTCTGGGGAAAATATCGGGGGTTGTAGCCCATATATTCCAATGTCGATCCTTGGTGAAATCGTCCCTATTGTTGTTAACAATAGCCGCGTAGCGCTTGTAGGAGTCCATCGCATCGTCGCTGGCAGTCTTTATATTGGGGGAATTAGTATTGATAAAGTTCTCTAACTCCCCCGACTGCCCCCCGAGAAAATCACCCACCAAATCTTCCGCGCTGACATCCCCTGTATTGATATATTCCACGGCCGTAGTTAGATTTGAGGCATCAAACTTCTCACCATGATAGGTGAGAAGATAATTCTGCATCATGAAGTACCAACCCAGAGGCGGAGTGTAAATTTTATTGTCCTGATCACCGATCTGATGCCCATCGATAATATTCATGTTCATTTCAAACTGAGCTGCCAGCGTAGAGAGCCCAAACAGCTGCTGAAATGCCCCCAGAGCACTATTAAATGTGGATACTACGGTTGGCCACTTGTCGACAATGACCTTGGTTGGAGAACTGACAGCCGTCCCCATAATCTTGTAGGGCAGTGTCACAACCTCTAGCACTTGAGAAAAAGTGACCGGGGACGGTGGCGCCACGGGGAAGTTGTAAGCGGGATACTTAACAAATGCGCCTACATTTTTATAATGGTTGGCCCAGGATAGGAGAGCCACCATTTGCCCTATAGACACCTCATTGGCAACCATGGCACGGTTGGTGTAGGCGGTAAAATTCTGACTTCGTGCCGAAAGCTTGGCCTGAGAATATACGGTTGCGTCAGCTGCATTTTCTAACTGCACCCGATTTTTAATTAACTGCCCCTTGTTGTAGAGAGATAAAAGCGCCATGAGCACAGCAGCCAGAAAGAGCAGACCAAAAATCATGGCCTGCCCTTGCTGTTTGTGCTTAAAAAGTCTTATTTCCGACATCAATCAGAAGTCATCATAAATCGCGAACGCTAAATGTTAGGGGAGATTACTACTCGTCTTGCTCGAAATCAGCTAGAGTTGTTTCGCGTGTTGCCGCGTTTTGCGCTTCTGTGCCAAGTCCTGATGCATTTCCACTGGTAGTACCGCCGCCTAGCTCAGCAGCCAGATCGCCCACCTGCGTACGCACAGTCTGACCAAACAGGTTGTAGACACTGATTGCGGCAACCGCAATTAGCGCGACAATGATGATGTACTCAGTCATACCCTGACCTAGCTGTTTATTTCTGTTCTTTAACATATTTCGACTCCAAAAATTTCAAATCAAACAAAGAATTGACTCTACAATCAGGCAATACACAACCCTTACTGCCGCATCAGTACGGCATCTGCGGACCTGGATAACACCCATTCATTGCAGAAATGTGACTAGCAGTAAGCCAATGGAAATACCCTTCTATTCAAGATTAATACCATGAAGAGCATAACAGATATAGGTCTAAAATCGAGCGCTAATATATAAAATAGAATAGAAACTTAGCCTGCTCAGCAGAACCCACTGGTCTCGTTAAACTAATCAAGTCAGGCTTGATAGACGTCTACCCAAGAGATAGCATTGGATTTGAGGTTATTAAGTACGCAGGGCAGAGTCAGACTCGACCCAGCTGAGCGCTACAATAACAACAGACATAGTCATGGAGGAAAGTATATTTACAGACATTAGCAAGCCTATAGAAGCCTGCGCTGCCTATTATGGCGATGATGCACAGGCCATGAGGCAGTATCTGCTCGACGGCCAGCAACGTGCCACGACTCTGCCCAATCTTGGCCCCATTCGATTTGACGACAACGGCGCAATTCACCAGGATATTCTGCAGGCCTATTCAGAGTACAGGTTCTATATTTTTGAGAATGTCCTTAATGGAGAAGAGCTTGCAGATATTAAAGTTGATCTGCAATCCATGCGCGATAACTTCTCAACAGAGATGGGCGCCTCAAAAGACACCAAGGGTCGCCCTGCTTTAGGGTCAGGTAACAAGGCGACTACATTACAGTGGGCCAAGCCTTTGTCAGACCCCTTGGGTGGCACCCAGATCGCCAATGGCCGCCACCAGGTTAAATTATTCGAACCCACGCCCAATGACGACGCGCCTTAGGCAACACCAGTTTACCTTGGCGGGTCACTGCAATTCTCCCCTGCCTGCCTGCGTGCCTATGCCCATCCTGACCTATTAAAGGTTGCATAGACAATTAATGGCACTGATTTCGCGCCATTTCACGAAGGACTTTTCATTAAAGACGCAGGACTTGGGGCTGCTGTCTCCTGGCATCAGGATGGCGACACTCACTGGGATAATCCCGACTTTGATGCAGACTTCATCAAAAAAACGCTCAATGGTAATAGGACTCGCTATCGACGCGAGAAAACAGCGCTTCTCCGACGAAACGGCCTACAGCTATGCACCATTGGCGGCAGAGCAAGATAGCCTGATATGGAACAGTCAATCACAGGCAGCACTTAAAGATTACAACCTGATGGACCTCAGTATTTCAGGACAGATTATCTGCCCAATTAGTTCGCAGCATCAGCGAAACTCCATAAGCCTCTCTCTGTAGCATTCTGAATTCAAGCGCACAAAAACGGTGCAAGAAAGCAGAATGCTTAGCATTTTTTGCCACAAAACAAAACATCTATCCCAGTCCCCTCTCTGCAAATCGACGCAAAACCGCTAAAAGTCAACTTGGCATTCATCTTGCAACACCGGACTTGCAAGATCATCCATCCTCCAACTTTTTTACTTAGAGAAAAAATTATGGCTTATATAGAACCCAGTGAATTTGTAACCAAGATGGTTGACTCAGGAGAATCAAAACTCTTTATGTCAACCAAAGATACCTTAGTAAGAGCCTTTATGGCCGGCGCAATTCTCGGGCTGGCAGCGTTTTTTGCAATTAGCGTTATTACTTATACCGGCAACCTGCTGGTCGGTTCTCTGTTGTTCCCTGTCGGGTTTATCATGCTTTACCTAATGAAGTTTGATTTGCTGACGGGCGTTTTTACACTTGTACCACTGTCTATTCTCGATAAGCGCCCCGGGGCAACAGTGCCAAATATGTTGCGCAATTGGTGGCTGGTATTTGTCGGTAACTTTGCCGGCGCTCTGACAACCGCTTTCTTTGCCTCCTTTATTTTAACCTATGGCTACAACACTGACGGCGGTGCCCTCGCGGCAAAAGTAGGCAGCATTGGTGAGTCCCGAACCCTGGGTTATCAGGAACATGGAACCTCCGGTTGGTTTACTATTTTCATTCGCGGCATGCTGTGTAACTGGATGGTATCAATGGGTGTTGTGGGCGCAATGATCTCTACCTCTGCTGGTGCCAAAATGGCGGCCATGTGGATGCCCGTTATGCTGTTCTTCTTTATGGGCTTTGAGCACTCCATTGTAAACATGTTCCTGTTCCCATTCTCTATGATTATGGGTGGCGAATTTACTATCTATGACTATCTGGTTTGGAATGAAATTCCAACTGTTCTGGGCAACCTGTTTGGCGGCCTCTGCCTGGTGGGTATTCCTCTGTACTGGACGCATGTTAAAACAGGTGCAGAACGTAAACTAACCTAACCAGACAAACCGCCTTTATTTTTAGTTACAGATAAAGGCGGTTTTATTTTTTAAACCAAATAGACTTTTGAGGTAAACCACCATGAATAAAGAAACAATGTCCGACCTGATTATTTCTACAAAAGCAGCGAAATCCCTAACATGGGAAAAGATAGCAACGGACCTAGGCATGTCCCCTGTCTGGTTGACATCAGCCTGCCTTGGCATGAACAGCGCTCCAGAAGAAAAAGCCAAAGCAATCGCCGATTACCTTGGCTTGGACCAGGAAGTCACAGATGCTCTTGTCGCCTTCCCAACAAAAATCTGGGATCAAGCCGTGCCAACAGACCCACTTGTCTACCGGCTCTATGAGGTCGTGGGCGTCTATGGCGATACATTGAAAGAAGTGATTCAGGAAAAATTTGGCGATGGCATTATGAGCGCCATTGACTTCTCCATGGAAGTCGACAAGATTGAACATCCAAAAGGTGATCGTGTATTGCTGACCCTAAACGGAAAATTCCTGCCTTATGCTTCCTGGTAAGCGAGGATAAAAACAAACTGATACATCTGGTAACTGTCCCGGGAGGGGCAGTTGCCAAACCGAACAAACGAACAACTCTATGACTAAAGTATTATCGGTCAGTTTAGGCCAGTATAGCGATGCCGGGTTAAAGAGCATTAATCAGGACTCCCAAGGTGCCTGTGTGCCCAATGAACCTCTGTTGACCAGCAAGGGAATTGCAATCGCTATTGCCGATGGCATAAGCAGCAGCAATGTCAGTCAAGTGGCCAGTGCGATGTCTGTGTCATCTTTCCTTGACGACTATTACTGCACCTCAGATTCCTGGTCGGTAAAAAACTCTGCACACAAAGTATTAAGGGCAACCAACTCCTGGTTGTTTTCCCAAACCCATAACAGCCCCAACCGATATAACAAAGAAAAAGGCTATATATGTACCTTTAGCGGTATGGTCATAAAGTCACATACCGCCCATATATTCCACTGTGGCGATAGCCGTATTTACCATTTTTCAGAAAATGGTTTGGAGTGTCTCACACAGGATCATCGCCATATTGTATCCCCGGAATCAAGCTACCTGACAAGAGCGCTTGGCATTCATAATTCCGTTGATATCGACTACAGCACCAGACCGATTCAAGAAGGTGACTGTTTCGTACTCTGCACAGATGGTATTCATGAGTTTATTACTCACCAACAGTTGGGACAATATTTACAGGACCTTGGCACCAGCGCAGATAGCGAGCAGCTAACTAGCCTCGCACAAGCCATTGCCAATAATGCGCTGGCCGCTGGCAGTGATGACAATATTAGTTTACAAATAGTGCAAGTTCAACAGCTGCCAGATATCTCGGTTAACGAGATCAGCCAGGCTGTCAATCAATTACCATTGCCACCCAAGATAGAACCGAGGATGGATTTCGATGGCTACAAAATAATCCGTTCCATCTATATCAGCAGTCGCAGTCATGTTTATTTAGCCGAAGACTCGGCAACAGCAGAGCAAGTGGCTCTCAAATTTCCCTCCGCAGAATTAAAAAATGATGCTGATTATTTAGAAAGTCTGCTGCGAGAAGACTGGATCGCCAAACGCATTGATAATCCAAATGTATTGCGAGCCAAACCACCAACGCGAAAAAAAAATTACCTCTATACCGTCACTGAATATATTGAGGGGCAAAACCTGATGCAGTGGATGATTGACAATCCAACCCCCCCATTGGAGCAGGTACGGCATATTATTGAGCAGATCGCCAAAGGCTTGCAGGCATTCCATCGCAAGGAGATGATCCATCAGGACCTGCGCCCGCAAAATATTATGATTGATGCCACGGGTACAGTGAAGATTATTGATTTTGGCAGCACTAAAGTAGCAGGTATTTCAGATATTCAAGCCACCAACGACGGGATCGTTGGTACTTTGCAATACTCGTCACCTGAGTACTTTATCGACGACCTAATCACCCATCGAGTCGACATATTTTCCCTGGCAGTTATTGCCTACCAGATGCTGTCAGGCAGGTTCCCCTATGGACTAAAAGTCTCAAGAGCTAGAACCAGGTTAGAACAGCGAAAACTAAATTATGTGCCCCTGTCTGAGCATGGTGTAACTATCCCCAGATGGGTCGAAGAAACCCTGCGCAAAGGCCTTAGTGTCAACAGTTTGAAACGGTATGACGAAGTTTCTGAGTTTATCTATGACCTGAGAACACCCAATAAAGAATTCCTCATCAAAGAGCGCCCACCGCTGATAGAACGCAACCCTTTAGCATTCTGGAGAGGACTCTCGCTGGTCTTATTTGTGGTTATTGTTTTGCAGGCATTGATGGCTCAATAGCTACTCCAAATAAAAACTCCAAGCCGTCTTCCTATCAGTAGCTGACTCCAGCAAAAGAAACTCGAGGTACAGTAGACAATGCAGTTGGATTCATTCCCTACCAAAATAAATAGTGACTGCGGCTTGATATCTATACAAATTTTGAGAGACGTCCTTACTAGACTTCTATGGAGAGACATTAATGAAAAATAAAGCTGGAAAGCTTCGATCTGTTTATCATTCAATTGAAAATACAAATATCTCTAACTGGCTTATCAAAGGGGAACCAGTTAAAAAAGTTTCAGACTATGATATCAACGCGGTTTTTAAAAATTTGACATCTCCGAATTCAAAAACGGCAAATAATCTGGATACTCAAATCATAATTGTTTTACAGGACTGGGCGAATCAGGCGAGCGCTCGTAAATTCTTCTCTAATCCAGAAAGCGATGTATTGAAATATGGTTATGATCCAGCGATAAAAACGAACAAGAAGATAAGGGATCTATTGGTCGAATTTTTCTCAGACGAATTAATGCTGAATAGTAACGACCTTGAGGACGCAAGTCTTAAAAGTATCTTCAGCAAGATATATATCACAAATATATTTCAATTTATAAAGCCTGGTAGCATGAGCTCCTACGTGCCTCAAAAGTATGTAAATCAATGTGCTGAGTTTACGAAACAGGAAATTAATATAATCAAACCGAAAATTGTTATATGTTTAGGCTCAAAAGCCTACTCAGGTCTAACTAAATCAAAAAGACAACACACCTATATTGATGGAGTCCTTTTTTTTCACCAATATCATCCCGCTGCATATGTGTCAAAACGAAAAATGTCGGAATCATGGTTAAAAATGAAGGCTTTTATGAAAAATATTTAATCAATACAAACCCTGGTTAAGAAAATTGTTCGTCGTATGAACCATACTTATAATCGACAGAAACTTAGAAGAAAACTAAAGTTTAGCAATGTATGATATCTATTTTAGACATAGCTGGATCTAGCCCAAAGTATATACCATCCATATAGATAATTTTACTCATACTCCAGAACAGAAACCTCTTTCACTAAAAAATACTGTAAGTCTATTTCCCAGCCATTATTTTCAAGGTATTCCTCAATATCATAATCTTCAAGTGACTCTAATTGTAAAATCAAACTTTCATATTCCGTTGTTACATCTTCATCTTGATCAAGAACTTTATAGCTTGATGACATAACACCAGTATGTGTTAGCTCATGAACATAATCACTCAAATCAATATTTTGGTCAGTTTCCTTTAATACTTCAGGGTAAGAACGACCTTCTGTATCGACATACAAAGATTCAAGCATTCCTTGCTCCTCTTGGTCATCCTGGGGAAAGAAAACTGCAAATTCACCATCTCGGTACTGTCTGGTATTAACCAACTCAGCTCCAGATTCGGATATGTAAGTCACTATTTCTTCCAGTGAATTTTTTTGAGCAGCTAATGTCAATTTTCTGATTCAATGCACCATTTCTTGTTATTTTTTACGACCAAAGAGTATCAAACAAAGTTTTAAGTTAGGAAGGACGAATTTCGGCTACAAAAGACCCATCATCATTCTCGATCCAGTCAACTTCATAATCTACACTGTAATCGTCATCATCTTCATGCTCTTCGGGGTTACCAAAACAATTATTTGAGGCAACTGAACAGGCGTACACAGCGCCATCATAAATTGGGTAATCGTCCACATCAATTTCACCGGACAAAAACTCACTTATCACTGAGCGTAATTTTTCAAGTGTAATTTCACTGCCGGTCTCCTCCATCGCGGACGCTAACAGAGTGTCCTCATCAATGCAGATTTTATTTCTAGGGTCAGCTTTGTATTCATCGATAATTTTGTCGATCAAATCTGCGAACATATGTTGTTCCTTCTTTAATAAAGCGCTCACCGCACTAGCGCTCAAGAAATATGGGATTGATATTCAGCGATACTTCTGACCAAGTATCGATCCCGCCTTTAAAACTCAATGCAGTTTGCAATAGTGAATAGGCTTGAGTCAAGACTCAGCGTTTGGGAATAAGTTTCTTAATGAAACTCCCTAGCCCTAGTAACAATCGCCTCTTAGTCCCCGACCCCAAATTATTAATTCGATACAGGAACACCGGAGATCGCAATGTATGAGTCAAGCTCCATAAAATGGTAGAGTAAATGCGTCAATGACAATTAACACACGGAGTATATACCTCTCTTCCTTACTTCTATCATGCTCATCCACTTAGAAAGCTGCTCAAGTTGATAACCATCCCCATAACTCTGCCCCACTGTTTTAAGTGACCACCCACCAAGTTGATCGATGATTTCCGTGGGCGTCTCAACCATTCTAAGCCTATCTCTAAAGCTGTGACGTAACCCATGAATGACAGTCTCTTTGCCACATACAGTCTTAATCCATTTATTAAGTGCAGCACTTGCTGAATTACTATTACATCTATTTTTATCGGTATATCTTGGAAAACAGTAATGTGAAGGTTCTGTATCCAAAACTCTTTTGGCCGCCCATAACGCTGCACCTACTAACGGAACTATTCTCTCACTTGATGCTGTTTTTAAAGAGCGATGAGAGTGAGGTCTGACTATCAGGTATGGCTTACGAGTATCTACTATTAGATCCCTCCTCATTAGTCCAGTCGCTTCAGCAAGGCGAAGACCTGAGTCACTTATTAAACCAATTAAATGCCTTAAATCATCATCAATACGAAAACATTCAAACTGTAACTTTATAATGCTATCAATAGAGACTGGCTTCCGCTTCTTACTTATTTGCTCAGCTGGCAGATAGACCCCTGCAAATGCGTTATTACAAGCTAAGCCATGCTCCTTTATCACAAAGTTAATCACTGCATTGATACAACCATAATTACGTTGTATAGATGAAAACCCCAGCCCTCTATCTTTTAAGTGATCTCTCAGCTTGGCAGCGTCTGCTCCAGTATATTGATCAAGAGAACGATCTCCTAGGCAGTTTGTAAGATACGAGATGGCTCTCTTGGCATGACTGAAGAAAAGCTTCCCTCTTCCACTACCCTTGACTCTTAGATAAATCTCAAGTGCATCTGAAACACACATTAAATTAGAGTTTAAATTAATTGTTGCCTGGCTACGAAGAAGATGAGCCGCTGGAACCTCTAGCTCCTTTAATCGAAGCCCAAGCCAATAATCCTCCAGTTTTGCCAACAGCATCCTGGAGGCTGTTCCTGCCCGATAAGAGGATTTTGTTTTCAGGCTAATAACAATTCGGGACTTGCTGTAATGGTGAAGTAAGTCATTGGGAATAGCTTTGGAAAAATAATATACATCATCCTTCACAAACGTGTATTTAGGATGCTTATTTGTCAACTGCATTGTCTACTGTACCTCGGGTTCCTGAAAGAAACTTGAGGTTTAACAGTGAGTTACGTTGAGGGTTCCTAGGGAACTGGTGCCCGGGGCCTCCCGTCATTGCCCTAGGCAGGCACCTGTAATGCCCTTGATCCTTGTGATTACTGATGTTGACACCCCTCCAGTTCATTGTCAAAGGCACATTTACGTCTACCATTTTGTCTACCTCAGACTCACACAAGGCGTCCATGAGTATTCCATTGGGGTAGCCTTTAGGGGGCGGGGGAGCTGCTGAGGTCTTGTGATTGTTACTGTATCTGGGGAGATACAAAGTAGGCTGATTCTAGACTCCTCAACTCGTACAACATCCCTCCAAAATCACAGCCTATTTAATCAAAAACTTTCATCAGTTTTGATTGTCATAAACGCTGATACCATGACTCTAACTTTTACAATGAAAAAACACCTCTTTGCTCTGATGCTTGTCAGCCCAATCACATTTGCAGAAATTGACCAAATATGCCCAATCTACGTCAAGACCTATGGATGGGATATGGTTGCAAAGCAAATTAAGAGAAATGGTTGTAGCCGAAATGACATACTGCAAATCTTCTATGGGATGGACAAACCCATCAAGGAGATGATGCTGATTGCGTCTAATAGATGGTGTCGATTCGATAGAAATACTGACATTGTGGGCATATCGCTAAGCTGCGTACTAAATTCAACAAAACCACGAATTCGCTTGGATTCTGCTAAGCGTAGAAATATGCCAACGCAGTCTTGACTATCTATTCACTATTGCAAAGTTTGTATGCAGTGTGTATTTTGAACTTGAAAATTGGCAGAAATCACCCTAACTCTAAGGTTGGGTCACTGACACTGCTGGAAGATTTTAATTATAAGAATTTTTTATTTAGTTTTAGGATTATGGTTGCTGGGAGCACAGAATTTCGCTCACGCTTCATGTAGCTGTGTATGTATGGATGGAAAGAATCAAGCTGTCTGCAGTAGTAGCATGGACCTTCGACCGCTTTGCCCTCCAAAAGTGTGCCCACTAGCTCGTCCAGCAATCAAGCCTCTCGATTCACCTAGACTGCCTCCGCTGGGCACTACTCAATGTACAAACAAACAGGTATATAACCCTTATTCACGTAAGTACGAATGAAAGAGAGTTTGTTCTTAGCGATAGAGATTTTTTACTTTAGCGCAGAGATCATTGGGCAGTAAAAAGCTATGGTAAAAAAACTATTGAAGTTACTGGCTTATGCCATGTTGAGTGTAGCTGTATTTATTGGCTACGCCTTTTGGGCAGAAGAAAGTGAAATCTATAGATGCGAAGGCCAAGGGCGTTACTTGCAGTCATTTGTTGATCAATATCAACCTCAGATTGGCAAGAAGGCAAACCCTTATGTTGATGAAGTAGGCTTCCTAAAGATTGAATCCTTCACAAAAATCTCATTACTGTGGACTGATGGTAGGCACTACATCTGGTGGGAGAAGCCTAATGAGATCATTGATTTTTGGGCAGATGTAACTGAGGTTGGAGACCAACTGCAACTCAACAACTATGATGGTAATCTTGAGGGTGTTTTTTCGCAGATAAGT
>ENA-OQVM01004260-OQVM01004260.1-marine-metagenome-genome-assembly--contig:-NODE-4260-length-14721-cov-6.688746_pt1 | contig 14721 bp, 19 predicted proteins | sample MGYA00237776_ERZ505498 | MGnify/ENA primary metagenome ERZ505498 (study PRJEB26159, sample SAMN06265151) | marine metagenome | isolation source: Helgoland LTER site | place: Germany:Helgoland, sampling... | reverse complement strand
TACAGTTTTGACTTGGATAGCACGCGGAGCCTAGTAGGCTTCGCAACATGATGGTGCCCTTGGATCGCTGTCTGATTGAATTGACGCCACTACCGTGCCTTAGAGGGGCATGCGGAAGGCGAAGACGTGCTCACTACCGTGCCTGTAGAGGGCATGCGGAAGGGTTTCTTGGGAACGCAGAACGTGGCGACGAGACGCAAGCATGGCGATGTAGTACGCACTTTTCTGGGCGAGCCAGTGCAAGCCAGAGCGAGCCAAGGTGAGCTAACGCGAACCAGAGCGAGCCAGTGCGAGCCAGAGCGAGCCGCTGACGACGGCGTAGCTAGGGGCGGCTTTTTCGGTTTTCATTAAGCGTCAGTCCCACTACGGTCCTGACTCGGCAGCAACTTCGAAGCTGCGAAGTGTGCATTTGATTGGGCGGATGGACTGATTGCTCGAAGTCTTAAAAATCGCGCTGCAAATAATCAAAATTTTGGCGGCCAGTTAGATCTATTAATCGATATTGTAAGTTATGGAGTTGCCCCAGCGATATTGTTAATTAGTTTTGGCCATTTCAACCCAACATTCCTCATTGGTGCATTCATTATGCTTTCTGCCGGCGCCATACGACTGAGTTATTTTAGTACATTTGGCCTCTCTGATGAGGGTAATTACACAGGCTTAGCCCTTGATAACAATAATCTTATTTTGGTGTTCATTTTCTTATTCGAAGGCTTCTTTAGTGAGGTTATCTTTTCGGCTATTTTATATGGCAGTTGTATTTGCGTTGCGGTTTTAAACGTGTCTCAAATCAAAACTCCAAAATTATCTGGAAAGCCATTGAATGTGTATATTCTAGCTTTTTACACTTTTACAATCACCGTAATTTACGCATACAAACTTAGCTAACAGCAGGCATTTAAGGTGCTTGATAACTCTGTTCACCTGCCTCAAAGAGTCTCTTAAAAGAATGATAGTTTATACGGTTGGAACCTTCGATTTATTGCATGTTGGGCATTTAGCTCTCTTGGAATATTGCGAAACACTCGGCGATAAAGTCGCTGTTGGTGTCGCCTCTGATGAAGTGGTGAACTCATACAAACCAAATGTTCCCATTATTCCTCTAGTTCAACGTCAGGAGATGTTAAAGGCCCTTCGCTGTGTTGATATCGTTCGGCCCTATTATAATCTTGAATACATTTCTGGTTGTAAGGAATTGGACGTTGATATTTTTGTTGTGGGAGAAGACTGGGGTTCGAAACCACATAATACTGAAGTAGAATTTTATTTAAAGAGTCGTGGGAAAAAGGTTATTCAAGTACGTTATGACTCGCGGACTTCATCAACTAAAATCAAATTTACTACAATCGCACAATCGCGAAGGGTAAATTAATTTTCATTCTACTAGATCATATAATTTTCACTTGGAGAGCGTGATATGAGTAAAGAGCATAAGAACAAACGCGATACAAAAAAGAAACCAGTAATGTCACCTAAAGAAAAAAAAGCGGCCAAAGCAATTAAAAACAATGCAAAGAATATCTTCAAAGATTAAATTGACATATAAAAATCGGAATACCGTATCTTCATTCCATACGGCAAAAAAGGTCATAACGGTCTTTTTAAAGTGGCCAAAACCTTTTAAATTAGACCTCAACCCAAATGGAGTGAGGCTTTTTTTTCGCCAGAGCGCAACGATGGATGCCTTTAGGGTAAACAGTGGCAATGGATTCAGATTGACCTGACCCATTGACTCTGGGTTAATGCGTTAGGAAAGGGATTTGAGACGCAAAGGATAAGCATGTTAATTTCTGCCTGCACAAACAAGGCATTACCAATCTCAAAGTTGTAAGCCCGCAGCCAGTTACCTTTTAACAATATAAAGGGAGCAGGTATTGGGGTGGTACTGTGCTTTTTTATGTAGCTATAAATCTAGAACGGACGCTAAGGCTACGATTTTCTATATAGCTTCCTTGTGGCTTTCTCAGTGGTTTATATAACCCGAACAATATTGTAGTATTTGGTAATGAGATACTTTTTCAAAGAAAAAATTTACTCAAGCCTTTCAAGCCTTTATGAGGAATATGAGGATGAGATTCCGTGTAGTATCGCGACGGTTCGTAATCGACTAAAAGAGGGTCTCAGTCTAGAGGATGCCCTATTCAATGAAAAAAAGAAAACGGCTAGTTATAAGGGCTCGCATACAGTAGAGGGAAAAGATTACAAATCATTAGCAGATATAGCCGACGCTTATGCAATAGCCCGTAATTCGTTATATAAGAGGTACTCTAGGGGAAGTAGAGGTGATGATTTAGTTCCTCTCAAGAAAAGAAAAAGCTATTTGCAACCAGTAAAGGAAATATTTTATAAGTTAACAATAGATGGGAAAGGTTTCAGGAGTGAAGCTGAGGCGTGCAGAAATTTCGGTGTAAAGTACGTGACCTATAGGAAACGGAAATATCAAGGCTACAGTCCCAAGGAATGTTTGGGATTAGAACCAATTTTGGATAAAAGAACTCTAAGGAAAGGCACCAAGATTAATAAGCCTCCAAAAGACCCTGTCCGCTTACAGGTTGAGGGAAAGGTGTATACATCATATGCAACTCTAGCGCGAGAATATAATTTACCCGTTTATGTGGTTTATCAAAGGATAAAAACTTATGGCTATACTCCAGTAGAAGCTGTAAAAATGAGAGGGAAGTCTACACAAGTAATAGTTGAAGGTAAGACCTATAAAAGTATGGCTGAGGCTTCTAGGGCATATGGGAAGTCGAGTAATAATGTTGCCACACTTATGAATTCAGGGCTCACCATAGACCAGGCGCTAGGTGTTGAGAATTATAAAACGATTCATACTTTGCTGTACAAAGGGGACTATTACAATAGTAGGGCTGATTTAGCAAAGTCATTTGGATTGACACCCTCAAAATTAGCTAGCAGACTGAAGTCAGGCCTTTCATTGGAAGAGTCTATAGCTAAAGGCGATAGAATCATAAATCAAGGAAAGTATAACAAAACTTTATTAGAAAGAGATAGAGAATTAGCCTCAAAAAATGCAGTGACTTATTTTGTAAAGGTATTGATAGGTGATCGAGAGCTTTATAAAGTTGGTATAACTACTCAGTCAGTTAAACAGAGGTTAGGTGCGGAAAAATATCAGATAATCAGTGTTTATAGTGGGTCTCTAATCGACTGCTTTGAGTTTGAACAAATGTTACTAAACATCTTTAACCATAAGCGAGTATCAGATATCACAGGAAATCATTTAGACGGCTACACTGAAATTTTAGATCTGACGTCTAACGATATTCATGAAATTCAAAATTATTTTATTGCCAGGTCTAAATGACTAAACTCCACAGTGTGTTTTATCATTGGGGAAGCCGTGTCTATATGGTCCCTATCTGCCCGTAAGTTAATTTTGTGGTGGAAATACGTGCAAGCCAAGCATTGAGGGAGTTTGTTCCTGATCACAAACGAAGACAATTTTCCGGTGAAAAAGATCAGTCCAAGTATGTATATTTAATAAATAAGGTTTAGTTAGCTAGGTTATCTTGACATCTTAAGGTTTCCTGCATACCCTGCGCCAAACGATTAGGAGAAACGTAACATGAAGCAGTTTGTTGAAGAAAAAATTAATGCTTATGCTCAAGCTATCATTGATGGATCAGATAAGCGAGATGCGCACGCAATGGGTGAGCTAAAGGTTTATATGGCGTTACGTCGTGTACTGAAAGAGCAGGCGACTATTGAAGACATAGGAATGATGGATGCAATCAATGATGTCATGCAGGAGCTTGATATTGTTTTTGAGGGAGCAACTTTTTTAGAAATGGTCGAGCAAGATGACGACTAGGGCCTTCTTAAAGCCTTGAATATATTTGTTGGTGGGGTATTTTTCCATTGTGAGTGATTACCCCACCTAAATGTATCCCAAAAAAAAATACGACTTAGTTTTTCCAAGTTTATCTTAGACAAGAGTAGGTTCTAGGAATAGTCACTCTTTAATGTCTAGGTCTCTCATCAGTGCGGCTAATTCTGCGTGATTATCGTTAATTAATTGATTTTTCAACCAAATCAAAGTTTCGTTACTTTGCTGATTCGGCAGAAATGGCGATAAGCCGAGTCTTTTTCTGCGTCTATTAACCTCTTTGGTATAGTCTGACGCCATTGGATTTTGACCTTTTTTCCTATCACTGTGGTCAGAAATACTATCTGCCATCACATCATATTCCTCTGGAAATAATTTTTGATGCAAGGATAGTAGTAATTCATCATTAATTTTACCCATTTAGTCTATCTCTCTGCATTGATTATTCAGGTTGCTCTATAGATATTCTATCTATCCAAGATGCAAATGTGCTAGACATGTAGCGGGTTAAATCCGATGGAGAGAAACAAATTTGTCCACTAGTTTTATGCATGCCTAATCGTCCAATTTCCGCTATCTGAAGCCAAATCAATGATGTTAACCTAAGTACCGTGTAATTTAAATTTACATAATAATAGTAGAATGACTTATAAATAGCTATGAACCCAATTAATCAGAATTGTTAAGGTGCCAAAATGAATATTAGTGGTCGTATGAAGGTCAAAACACTAAGAAGTCAGTTTCTAGACGAATTTGGGCTCACTATCCGAGTATACCATGGTAGAAGCATTGCTGACGGTGATGCCACGTTAGCCTCCATTCGCAAGAAAGACGAAAAAGGGGGTGATTTAACTGCCAAAAAAAATACCAAGGTGGGTAATTTGGAAGCAAAACTATCCGCTGCCTTTGGATTAAAAACGCAGATTGCTGGCAGTGACGATAGTTATTTGTGTGACAATGACCTTACATTGAAAGCTGCATTGGAAGAAGATAGGAAAAAGCTTGGTCGTAAAGTTAGAAAAGCTAAGCGTGAATCCCTGGAGCACAGTCACAATAATAATGTGGATGACATAAATCATGAGGTTGGCTCTGATAGTTTAGTCGACCATGTGGCCTCATGGCATGATGATGACGTAGTTGTTGATGTGATTGATGATGGTTTCGAAGATGACATGGATGATGACCTTGGTTGGTTTGAGAGCGATGATGATTTAGATTCACATAAGTTACGATTGACCTTCAAGAATTTTGGCGGAGAATTTCAATATCATCGGCTTGATAAAGCAGATATTGATTATCTGAAAGAGGATTTTGAAGCTGATAAGGAATGTTTTCTTGAGATACATTTGCAAGGAGGCGAATCTTTCTCAGAGGAGTTTTGGCCTGGAAGTTATGGTCCATCAATGGCTGGCTTGGAAATCATAAATGATGATGAGAATACAAAGATAGATGTAGATGCAATCAATAAAAATAGAATATTTTATACAGATGGCCAGACTGACTTTAAAGAAAATTGCTTAGATTACTTTTATATAACCCATGGAAAGATATTTGGGAGTTATCTAGTACCCTTGGATGATGGTGAGGTCTTTGATCCCAGCAAACTCACCATCAACTATATTGAGTATTCTCTCGATGGATACCCTGAGCAGTTTGGAACTATTATTCACGAAGTTGAATATGATGGCCGATCATGTGATGCAGAGATTGAAGACAATGGTGTAGACCTTTATAGGTCTGTTTTGGGATATGAATTGTTAGATGATAGCTTAGAGGATTACTTAGTGGTATACGATAGTAATACTCAGCCAGAATGGGATTGGGCTCTTTGCACAGATATTTTTAGTGGAGATAACAGCAACGATGAGTGATAAAACCAAAGAGTTGAGCATATTAGGGTATGGAGCAGAGATCGTTGTAGGAACAGTAAATGCTGAATTTGTACGTGCACTTCAAGATATTAATCCAGATCAGCTAGACGAGAGCGACATTGAAAAATTCTTGGGAGTGCCGTGGTCAGAGTGCGATGATATCTGGCATTTTTACGGACCATACACGGAGCTCGTATTAGAGGATAGCGATGGCACGCAATTCGATCCAACTGAAGGTATCGAATGGGATTTTGAAGAAGATCGCATATTAATTGAATCCCTCCCGAAGCCCCCAAGTAAAAGTTTCTGGGATTTATCCATTGAACAAAATTTTTTGATTATCTGTGCAAATGAAGAAAGCGGGAGCTGGGGTACCATTAATGTCCCTAATGATTTTTCTGACGATAAGCTTAAAGTGATATCTTGTGCTCCAGAGTTTGATACTGAATATTGCGTGACGTTGGGGTTTTCTTATTTGGGTAATATATTAGATTGGAATCAAGATGAAAACACTAGAGGGAGGGGTCGAAGAATCTCAATCTTTGATATTCAAAAAGAGGAAGTTATCCTAGAGTTTTAAACTGACTTTGATATAAGCGAAAAAAATAGACTTGTAATGAATCTCAGTTGCAATGAAAACAAGAGCATGCTGAAGCACTCTTGAGGGGGATTAATGTACGATATCATTGGAGATGTTCATGGGCACGGTTATGAGCTCATCACTTTGTTGGAAAAATTAGGATATGAAGACCTCGGTAAAGGATATCGGCATAAATCTAGAAAAGTTATTTTTTTGGGAGATTTTATTGATAGAGGTGAGGATTTAGCTCAGCACAAACTCGTTCTGAATACTGTGATGCCGATGGTAAGTCAAGGTCACGCTTTAGCAGTTATGGGGAATCATGAGTTTAACGCTCTTGCCTATCATACTGAGCATAATGGAGATTTTCTTAGGCCACACACTAAGAAGAATACTGAGCAGCATCAAGCCTTTTTAAATGAATACCCAGAAGACTCAGTTGAAAAACAGGAAGTACTAGAATTCTTTTTCAGCCTTCCGTTGTGGTTAGATACTGGTGATCTCCGTATTGTTCATGCCTGTTGGGATGAAAACCATATGAAGGTATTAAAAACTTATTGTCCCTTGCATCAAATCGATAGAGACACTTTAGTGGAAGCATCCACTCGGGGGTCATCTGTTTATAGTGCTATTGAGGTTTTATTAAAAGGTGTTGAGGTGACGCTGCCTGACGAGCAAAAATTTAAAGATACTAAAGGACATGAGCGAACCGCTATAAGAGTATGTTGGTGGAAGCAAGACTCGATTACCTTTGCTGATGCCGCAATCTCCGATGGAAGAGAGTTGGGCAGCATCGGAGCGAAAGTTTTACCACATAAAATGTTGGGATATGAACACTCTGCACCACCATGTTTTATTGGGCATTATCAGCTCAGTGGAAATCCTAGGCCGCTCGGAAAAAATATTGCATGCGTTGATTATTCTGTGTCGCGGAATGATGGAAAGTTAGTTGCCTATCGATGGGATGGTGAGCAGATACTTGATGAAAAAAAATATGTGTATCAGGAAAAGAGTGGTAGTAATTTACATGACTAAAAGTATGTGTAAGATGATGTAAATATGCAAAGGATAAATCATGGAAAATAGAATTAGTGCAATAGTTTTTGCTAGTTTATTGCTCATAACTGTTTGGCTTATTTGGGGTACCTGGTTGTTTGGATACGCAAATGCCGAAAGCTTCGCTTGGAGTAGGGGTGAAATTGGAGACTATATAGGAGGGGGCTTGGGTGGCGTAGCTACTTTCGGTGTGCTCTATACTCTATGGCTTCAGGGTCAGCAGCTAAATGATCAGAAAATACAGGAATCCAAGGCAGCAACACTACGAGTGTTTGAATTGCTCAAGCCTGAGGTTGAAAATCTATCAGCACGAATTATATCAAAAGTAGACTTGAGTGAGCTTAAAGATGATGAAGCATTTGAAGAAATGTATGAAAAGTTCACTAAATTCGATCGAACAGTGTTTCTGCGTGCAATGCAAAAAATTGAAAATCGAGATATCTTTCTACCAAATCAGAATAATACTGAGCTAAATAAGGCTGTGACTAGATTCAAATTAATTCTAGACTACCTTTGTAAAGAGCTTGATGCGGGATCAATTGGCAGTGATAGTGGGTTTTCTGACGCTATTAGACAAACTGAAATTTATCAGACATACACGATTTGCTTTGATCCTAATACAAGCAACACAGTTAGCAAGTAACTAAGGCGGGAGATGTTTTATGGACCTAGTTATAGATGACTCAGAGTCTTTTGAAGGGCAAGACACGTTTAATTACAGACTTATATTCCATTCGATTAATAAGAAGCAGCGAGAATATTTGATCTCTCATTTCCAAAACTATTCATGGGAAGAGGGGCTCTCCATCCCTTCATGTTTAGTTGATGAAATGCCTAGAGTTAGTTTCTTTCAGTCCTTTCTGAATAATGAGGCGGACATTGAATTCAAATTTATAAGTACTAAGCGATATGAGAATAAAGATTGGAGCGATTGGTCTGCGTCCGATTTAGATGAAATATTAGATACAAAGCTTGTTGGTCGAGGGCAATTCTTTTCGAACATTTGGTACAGCGATCAAGATTTAGATGAAAAAAAGATTACCCTTTTTGACCAACATAATATTGAATACGAAGTTGAGTTGAGCAAAGATTCGAGCATACATAAAAAGTAAGGTGATGGTCGCCAGATACAGGGGCTATAAGTGAGTTTTAAGGCGTGGTCGCTCTACTCAAGACTCAAGAAAACTCGCCGTCAAGGCCTCAAGCTTCGCCTCTTTGCCTGCGGAAAGTTGCGTTTCTACCCAAGTGGAAGTCTCACTGCTGTCGAATAGTCCGGATTCGCAAGGAGAAAACCCAAGTGCCACTCTGCGTTTATTCACCTTGTCGATAAACTCCCGACTCATAGGGCTGATAGCCCTTTTCCTATCGGCAAGGTCGGCGTTACTGTCATATTGAAAACCATATTCTTCGGGGAATAAAATGACGAAGCTGTCAGTTCCTTATACCATCAGAAGAAATGGCGTTTAATACCTGAAGCATTGACTAGACATTTCACAAAATTCAACAAATTTGACCCTATTGTTAGGCCTCAATATGACGCGCCCTCATAGTAACAACTAACCTAAATTACAACAAAAGCGGGGGTTTTAGCGGTCATTTTGATGTCTTTAGCTATTTGACTCCATGGGGCTGTCTTTCATGAGTAGGAATCCTTAAATTTATTCTTGAATATAAATTTTGGATTTGGCTAAATTTGACTCAATCGAGGTTGCTACTATACCGTGCTAGTTGTTCTATGATTCTTTGTGGCAAGGAACACTTAATAAATGACCGGCATTAACAAGTACCCAATCGTCAAACCTTCTGATGCTGTCGCATGGGTAGAATGCGCTCGACGCGTTTGGCTCGACAATAAAGGTCAACACGATCATGGGAAAGCCGAAGATGCTTTTCAGCAGTTGGTCATTGAGCGAGGAATGGAGCATGAACGCCACGTTCTAGAGTTGCTGACCGAACAATACGACGTACATGAAGCTAGGTCGGTTGAACATACCCAACAACTTATGGTTCTGGGCGCGGAGGTTATTTACCAAGCTCAACTTAGAAACGAAGATGAGGGCTTTATAGGCTTCCCTGACTTTCTAATTCGAAGCGAAAGCGGCGAATATCAACCTGCTGATGCCAAACTCTCACTTAGCGAGGACAAGAAGTCTACTCAAGTCCAACTTGGATTTTATCGAAGGCTACTTGGGGGAGAATTACCTGCGATTGTATTTCTTGGTGATGGTTCAACCGCTGAAATCGGCAATAAAGCTAACGCCATTACCAGCAAGTTTATTATTGACATGCGCTCACTACTGGCAGATGAAAGAGAGCCTTCTGCCCGTTATAGTCACAGTAAATGCCGGGCCTGCGCTTACTACGGACACTGCAAACCGCAATTTGAAGCTAGAGAAGAGCTCTCACTGCTATATGGCATTCAAGGTCGAACTGCGGAAGGGCTGGAAAAAGCTGAAATTGGATCCATTGCTGCATTAGCTAATAGTGACCCTGAAACTTTGCCTGATGTACCTTACCTAAAAGGTCTTGTGAAGAAACAACGTGCTGTACTGCAGGCGCAATCGTATCTGGATGGCAGCGTTCATAAAGTTGCCCCCATCATCCTTCCCCAGGGCACTTGGGTGCATTTTGATATTGAGGATAATCCAATATCGACCAGTGGAGGTAAACATGTTTATCTTTGGGGATTCCTAGTCACGCCTGTTGGAAAGGATAATTTCGAGTATATCTGGACAGATAAAGAAGACGAAGATGAAAAAGGCTGGATTGCTTTCCTTGATAAAGTAGAGAAATATCGCTCTCTGTATAGCGATTTAGTCTTGGCACATTTTTCTCCCCATGAGCGCTCTACCATTCGCTCGTATGCTAAACGGTATGGCATGGAAGAAAACGAAACGGTGCTATACCTTCTGGGGGATGATAGTCCTCTTTTCGACATGCAAAAACCTGTACTCGAGAGTCTTGTACTGCCTTTGCAGGGTTATGGGCTTAAGGATATTTGTAAGCATCCGAAGTTGGTCAATTTTCAATGGGAAGATGACAGCTCAGGCTCTCAATGGTCAATCGTGCAATTCAATCAATTCTTACAAGAAACTGACGAGTCATCCAAGCAGAAATTAAAGCAAGAGATTCTTGGCTACAATCGCGATGATGTTATTGCTACGCAAAGATTAGAAGAATGGTTAAGAGATCTCCTAGACGAAGAATAGGATCACGAACCTCCACTTATACAGCACAGTTATATCTAAATTAGTTTAAGAATTTGTCACTACTTAGGTAACTATATTTTACTTAGTTACATTTATATCGAAGTCAAGTATGTCTTTGATACCTAAAATTTCTAGAATCGTACTAACATTCAGACCGAATTCTTTTTTGAGGATGCTTATGTCGCATGTTCTGTTCTCCGCCACCAGTTCGGAGTATCGATCAGAAACCTTTGTGGCTAAATCATCGTACGGCATAAATCTTTTCTGGTTTTAGAAAATGTAAATGAGGGTGAAGTAAACATTAAAAGTTCTTTAATTTAAATTGCTCTTAGCTAATATCTATGATTCCATAAAACATAAATCACATCCAAAAGACAAACACAACATATAGGATAGTGATCTAGCTCTAACGAGATGTATAATCCAATGGTTCACCGGTTTGAGAGTGGCTACAAGTCAAAGTATTACGCTGAAAAATTAATTATGCAGAAAACAAGTCGCTTATGATTTAAGTTCCGCTGATGGAGACACTGGAGAAGTAATTTTTAACTTATCCTTTCAGTAGAGCGACTAACTAAACCCAAACAATTAAGGGAAAAGTAGTATGGCATCTTATAAAGTATATTTTGTGTTCGAGTGCTCACCAGAAACTCATTGGGGGGAGGAAGCTGATGACGAAGTTATTATCGATGGGGTTGAATATTATAAAGACGGAGAAGACTGTCTAGATGATGAGGGAGAGGAATCCACAATAGATTCATGGGAGTCCGCCGTTGATGATATTACTGCGAAATGGGAAGATGATTCTTTGAGTGAATATGACTACATAGACCAGATTAAAAAGAATCCCCATAACAATGGTAAGGCGGAATTTGGGGATGGTACTGGCGATGTGAATTTTGAGGCGACCAAAGTCGAAATTTTTAGTGATGAGAATTGGGAAAAACTTGAAGAAGTGATTTCAGATCTTTAGCCATAATGTCATCTTCAAGACTTCTCTAGGGAAAAATATGGAAAATTGAATCGCCACTAGTTAACTAGACACTTTTCAGTCTCGTTAAAATATTGTCTTTCATACTCTATCGGAGATAGCCCGTTATTAAAACTGTGCTGTCGCCGTGGGTTGTAGAACATCTCAATGTAATTGAATATATCCATCTTCGCCGCTTCGCGTGTTGAGTAGATTTTGCGTTTTATACGCTCTCGTTTGAGTAGCTGGAAAAAACTCTCAGCAACAGCATTGTCATGACAGTTGCCGCGCCGACTCATACTGCCTTCAAGGTCATTGGCTTTTAAAAACTCACTCCAGTCATGGCTGGTATATTGACTACCCTGGTCGGAGTGCACGATGACTGACTTAACAGGCTTGCGCCGCCATACGGCCATGAGTAGTGCGTCGAGTGCGAGCTCTTTGGTGATCCGGCTTCCCATCGACCATCCAATGATCCTGCGTGAAAATAAATCCATGACCGCCCCAAGATATAGCCAGCCTTCGTGGGTTTTAACGTATGTAATGTCTGTTACCCATGCATGATTTGGCTCTAACGGAGAAAACTCCCGGTTCAACACATTAGTTGTCACAACATGCTGCTCACCAGCTCGTACTCTGGGCTTACGATACCCAACCTGTGCCTTGAGCCCTGCAATTCGCATCAGTCTGTGAATCTTGTTTACACCGCAGAATTCACCCGTATCTCTCATATCTCGATGAATCTTGCGATAGCCGTACACGCAACCCGACTCCAGCCAGAACTGCTTAATCAAGCCTGTCAGCCGCTCATCATCTTGCTGACGCTTAGATTTAGGCTGATTAACCCAGGCGTAATACCCGCTAGGGTGAACATCTAGCAACTCACATAACTGGCGAACAGGATGGCTGCCATGATGTTCTTGAATAAAGGCGTATCTTACTCGGGGTGGTTTGCGAAGTACGCCGCGGCTTTTTTTAACAGGTCTCGCTCTTCGGTAACGCGCTTTAGTTCCTTCTGTAAACGCTTAATCTCGCGAGTGTCATCCGTTTGCTGGCTGTACGCTTCTGCGTCAGGCCCATAGCGCTTAATCCATGCGTACAGGCTGTGTGTTGTCGTACCTAATCGAGCCGCTACATTAGCCACACTATGGCCACCAACAGTCACTTGCTTGACGGCTTCAATCTTAAATTCTTCGGGGTAACGTTTACCGTTCATAGACACCTCTCTGTCGTTAGTTTATCTAACTCAAAGGTGTCTAGAAAACTAATGGCGATTCAATCAAAGGGAGAATACATAGTCTTTCTAACTTAACAATGGGTCAAGGTTACGCTATGCAATCTAAAGACACTTCTGAGCATAAAAATTTAAACGCTGGTGGTCTTGGTGGTATCGATATCCAAGAGATAAAAGGGCAGAGGTGGGAATATATTCTAGCCTTCTCTTTCTTCATGGGCTGGTTGGGTATAGATAGATTTATTACGGGGCGCTGGGGTCTCGGAATTGCTAAATTGTTAACAGTTGGTGGCTTTGGCGTTTGGTGGTTGATAGATTTAATACTGATTGGCACTGAAAATTTTAAAGATAGCGATGGAAATCATATACTTAGATATTCTGAAGAAAATCTTGCACTATCTCGAAACAGTGAAAGGGGCTCGATGGAGACAACGGGTAACCCCTCACCACCAACTCGCTCCTCAGCCAAGGCAATAGAGGAATTTAACGATTTAAGGCTAAAAGGGATTCTCACGGAGCAAGAATTTAATAAAAAGAAAGCGCAGCTTTTAGAATAACTTTGAAATCAACAAATGGGAGTGAATTAAAATGGGATATGTAGCAAACTCACTGGAAGCGAATGAAGAATTAATAACAATGATCAAGTTTCACTTTATAGGCGCTATACGACATCCAATACAATATTTGACTTCGGATAGAGGTGTAACTTCTAAGAAAATCGTCACTTCAGGCGGTCTAATAAGGAGGAATACTGATGATTTGCGAGTAACTAAAATTGAGGGCATTCAGGTGGATCAGAGTTTGCTTGGTCGAATTCTTGGTTACGGTACCGTTACCTTTAGTGGTACGGGTGCAGGAAATATAGTTATGTCTTTTGTTCCTAATCCAGTAGAGATTAAAAAGATAGTTGGCCAACTTCGAGAAGACTAAAATCATCTTTTGTTGCCTTGGGAAAGAAGCCCTGTTAACGCAGGGTTTTTTTGTGCCTTAGTATCTCCCCAGATACAGTAACAATCACAAGCAATCAGCAGCTCCCCCGCCCCCTCTCGATAGCCCCCCTACTCTTTATTTGCAATAAAGTGTACACACAAACGTACACACAAGTACTGTATCAAAGTGATTGACAACGGAAGCGTATATGTCAATGACAGCAATGTGTACAAATAAACTGGCTTTGTGGCTGGAGAGATGGGGTTCGAATCCTTCCGAGTGCGCCATTTTCTTAGTTGTGATGTTCATAACGCTTTAAAGCCTGTCCTCTTAGACGGGCTTTTTTGTAGGGATTCAATAATAAAGGCTGCTAGGCTCGCTTAAGTATTTTTACTAATTCAGCAATTTTAATATCGATCTGATTCTGGCTATGCAGGGAATCCCTGACACATTCTTCAATATGCTTTTCCAGTATCTTTGCCTCAACTGTGGCTATGGCTGATTTGGCGGCTTTAAGCTGATTGAGGATATCTATGCAGTACTGGCCCTCATCAACCATTTTGCCAATACCATTAATTTGCCCGGAAATGCGGTTGATATTGGGAATCAATTTTTTGTGGCAGGAATGTGTCATGGCCTCTCCTTAGATAAATTTTGGCGCTATGTAAGTGAAAATGCTGGCGCAGATAAAGATGCCTATGGATACGGTGTAAATCCTTCGGGAACGCTGCCTCATCTGCAAGCAGGCGCGACCCAGCTCCGGGTCAGCAGGGCATGGCATTCTGGCTGTTTTATAGTTGACCACACCGGCTACCACAATCATTATCAGGGCAAACAGGCTAATGGCTATTTTGTATTGGGACAGCACAATCAAAAAGGGAAATACGCCCAGCAGACTGGCAAAGCTGGCCCCAGCGCCCAGGACGACAAAAAGTGCGGGCAGCGCGCAGCAGATCAATGTCGAAGTAGAGGCGAATAGTGAAAAGAAATTGGCCGCTCTGTCTTGCATATTATTTGCCTA
>ENA-OQVM01004258-OQVM01004258.1-marine-metagenome-genome-assembly--contig:-NODE-4258-length-14725-cov-7.906881_pt1 | contig 14725 bp, 11 predicted proteins | sample MGYA00237776_ERZ505498 | MGnify/ENA primary metagenome ERZ505498 (study PRJEB26159, sample SAMN06265151) | marine metagenome | isolation source: Helgoland LTER site | place: Germany:Helgoland, sampling... | reverse complement strand
TTGTCGAGGTCAACGTTGCCGCCGGTGATGATAACGCCAACGCGCTTACCGGCGAATTTCTCTTTGTTCTTCAGGATCGTCGCAAGCGGCACAGCACAGCTTGCCTCCATCACAATCCGTAGGTGCTTCCACGTAATCTTCATCGCATCGATGATCTCTTCCTCCGAGGCGGTGTAGATATCGGTCACATAGTTCGACACGAAATGCCACGTACGCTCTTTCAGCGGCACCAAGAGGCCATCTGCAATGGTCTTGGGCGCGTCGTCAGCGATAATGTGACCGGCTTTGAAGCTGCGATAGGCATCGTCCGCCTGTTCAGGCTCCGAGGCAATAATCTGCACTTCGGGGGCCAACGTTGATAGCGTCAAACAAGTACCCGAAATCATGCCGCCACCACCAATCGGTGCAACCATCATTTCCAAACCGTCGACCTGCTCCATGAACTCTTTGGAACACGTGCCTTGGCCGGCAATCACGCGCGGGTCGTTGTACGGATGAACAAAATCACCGCCGGTTTCGGCTTGCACACGGGCAAAAGCCTCTTCGCGCGATGTTGTCGATGGATCGCATTCCGTAATGACCCCGCCATAGCGACGCACAGTGTCTTTCTTAGCCTGCGGTGCTGTGCGCGGCATGACCACGTTGCATGGGATGCCCCGGCGCATAGCTGCATAGCTGAGGCAAGACGCGTGATTGCCAGAGGAATGCGTTGCGACGCCTTTTTTGGCCTCTTCGTCACTCAAACCAAACACCGCGTTTGATGCGCCACGTACCTTAAATGCGCCAGGTTCTTGGAAGTTCTCACATTTAAAGAACAGCTGCGCGCCGGTCAGTTCGTTTAGGTAGTCCGATGTACGGATCGGGGTGCGGTTAATGTGGGGTTTAATCCGCTCATGCGCGTCAAGCATGTCCTGATAGGTGGGGATATACATATCACTTTGGTCTTTCATTATGCCGCGTCCTTCAAGATCAGCCCGGTGCTGCTGCGGTAGTAGTCTTGTGCTGCCGCAACGCCAGAGCCCAGTTTGATATCAAGGCCGAGGTCCACCATGCACATCTCTGCGGTGGCGATGCCCGAAAGGGCCATAACATCTGTCATGCTGCCCAAATGGCCTATGCGGAACACTTTGCCTGCTACTTCGCCAAGTCCAACACCAAATGCGACACCATACTTTTCAGCCGCATGGGTCACGATGTCAGTCGCGTTGAAGCCATCGGGTGTTTTGATCGCGCTGACTGTATCAGAATAAACGTCCGGTGTCGCGGCGCAAAGCTCGAGACCCCAAGCGTCAATTGCTGCACGTACACCAGATGCGATACGTGTGTGACGGGCAAAGACGTTATCAAGACCTTCCTTCAAAAGCGTCTCGGTTGCTAGAAGAAGGCCGTTCATCAGGCCAACAGCAGGCGTGTAAGGATAGGCATTTGCGGCATAGCCCTTTGTCATGTCCGCAATGTCAAAGAACGTGCGCGGCAGCTGGGCTGTCTTGCTGGCGTCCAATGCCTTTTGGCTGAAACCAACGATTGCGAGGCCGGCTGGCAGCATAAAGCCCTTTTGAGAACCGGTGACAGCAACATCAACGCCCCATTCGTCAAAACGGAAGTCCATGGAGCCGATTGAGCTGACACCGTCAACAAACAACAAAGCAGGGTGGTTGGCCGCATCCAGTGCCTTGCGGATCGCTGCGATGTCAGATTTTACGCCCGTGGCTGTTTCGTTGTGCGTGGCCAGAACCACTTTGATCTGGTGCGCCGTGTCGGCTTTGAGGATTTCCTCATAGCGATCGGCAGGGATGCCGTGACCCCAAGGCGTTTCCACGATCTTGACGTTCAATTCGTGGCGCAAACACATATCAATCCAGCGATGGCTGAACATCCCGTTCCGGGCTGCGAGGACAGTGTCACCGGCGGAAAGAGTGTTCGTGAGCGCCGTTTCCCAGCCGCCTGTGCCGGTGGATGGAAAGATGAAAATTTCGGCTGTTTCCGACTTCAGGATTTCCTGAACACCGGCACGGGCCGGGTGCAAGATCTGACCGAACAGTGGCGACCGGTGGTCGATTGTCGGCATGTCGCAGGCTTTGCGAATAGCTTCGGGCATATTCGTTGGGCCAGGAATAAATACAGGGTTCTGAAAGCTCATAACCAATCCTCCATTGGGTTGAGTGTGTTTTGGCAGAGCAGGCCCTGTCTGCATATTTTTTTGAAATTATTTTTCAGAAGTACAAAATTATATAAATTTGTTTGTTGTCAGTGTGTTAGATTTTTCATAATATGAAATAGATTTTCAAAAGTGGAAATAATAATGGAAAATGAGGTCAAAAGGGGCCGAGGTCGCCCCAAAGCTTGGGACGACAAAGGCGCGCAGAACACGATCAAATCGCTTGATCGCGCCTTGGAAGTGCTGGTGCAGCTGGGCGAGATGCAGGGAGGCACCCTGTCAGAGATTGCTGGCGTGTTGGATCAGTCGCCCGCCACTGTCTACCGTGTTCTAACTACGTTTCAGGGCCACGGCTTTGCTGATTTTGACGAACAAAGCCAGATTTGGAGCATTGGCCCTGCTGCATTTCTGACGGGATCGCATTTCTTGCGCCGCACATCTTTGGTCGAACGCGCCCGCCCGATCATGCGCGATTTGATGGAAGCTACAGGCGAGACAGCTAATCTTGGCATCGAGCGTGACGGCAAGGTTCTGTTTCTAGGTCAGGTCGAAACCCAGGCTACGATACGCGCGTTCTTTCCACCGGGCACCGCGTCGGCAATGCATTCCTCTGGTATTGGTAAAGCGCTGCTTTGCCGCATGGACGACCAACGTCAGCGGCAGGTGCTGGCCGCCGGACAATTGGAACAATTCACGCCAAATACATTGACCGACCCAGAAGCGATGATTGCTGATCTGCACGCATCAAAAGCGCGCGGCTATGCCATTGATGCGGAGGAACGCAACATCGGAATGCGCTGCATTGCTGCGCCCGTTTACAATGTGTTTGGAGAGGCCGTGGCCGGAATCTCCGTCTCTGGGCCCACGTCGCGTATTACCGAAGACAGGCTAGACGCATTAGCTATTCCAGTGATGGAGGCAGCAGCGCGCCTGACCCGCGATATTGGTGGAAACAACAGGCCTGCAAGTTAGCGCTTGGTCGACCTAATGGCGCTATGGCGATAATTCGGATCATCGCGATAAGGGTGATCTCCAGCAGGTTCGATATGCTCGTCTTCAATGGGCGGGCTGGATTGCATCAGCTTGGCCCAGAGACGGCGCGCTACAAACTGCGCAATAACCACAAGAAAGATGAAGGCAGCAAAAGCTGACAGAATTGAGCCCATGCTCAGCATAATGCATGCGCCGTCAGCCCCAAAAACGATAGCATAAAGGATGTTGACTGTTTCTGTGCACGTGTCGAACATTCAATGCCTTTCTTTGCTTGCTTCCCTCTAACTTAGTTATGCTGTCTCAAAACGGCAAATTTTGGACCTGACACAGTTTTCGGCCCTGCGCACAGAATTCCGCATGACATTTTCAACAACCGTTCTTAGGGTCCCTGTTGGAATACCTAAACGGAGCCTGCCATGCAGTTTGGCCTTACTGATGAACAGCAGATGATTGTGGATACTGTCCGGTCATTTGTTGAACATGAAATCTACCCACACGAAGACGCCGTCGAACGAAGTGGCGAGGTGCCGCAAGAGATTGCGGATGAGATTAAGCGCAAGACGATCGAGCTTGGGTTTTATGCCTGCAACTTCCCCGAGGAAGTGGGCGGTGCTGGGCTAAGTCATGTCGACTTTGCACTTGTCGAGCGTGAGTTGGGCCGCGGATCGATGGCGCTCAATCACTTCTTCGGGCGTCCGCAGAATATCTTGATGGCTTGCGAAGGCGAGCAGCGGGAACGCTATCTGCTTCCTGCCGTGCGTGGTGAGCGCATGGACGCGCTGGCGATGACTGAACCAGATGCAGGCTCTGACGTGCGGGGTATGAAATGTTCGGCCGTGCGCGATGGTGGTGATTGGGTGCTAAACGGGTCCAAGCACTTTATCTCCGGTGCTGATCATGCTGACTTCTTTATCGTGTTCGTGGCAACCGGGGTTGATGAAACACCGCGCGGCCCAAAGAAACGGATAACGACGTTCCTCGTGGATCGCGGCACACCGGGGTTTGAGGTGCGTGACGGCTACGCCTCGGTCAGCCATCGCGGTTATAAAAACTGCATCCTTGATTTTGACAACTGCCGCCTGCCTGATGCGCAGGTGCTGGGCGAAGTGGATGGCGGTTTTGCTGTGATGAACGAATGGCTTTATGCCACGCGTATCACAGTCGCCACGATGTCTGTCGGGCGTGCCCGCCGGTGTTTTGACTATGCGCTAAGCTATGCCGCGGAACGACAGCAATTCGGCCAACCGATTGGCAAATTCCAAGGCGTCAGCTTTCAGATCGCCGATATGATCACCGAGATTGATGCCGCCGATATGCTGACCCTCGCCGCCGCTTGGCGGTTGGACGAAGGGCTGCCTGCTAACCGCGAGATCGCCTCGGCCAAGGTCTATGCCACCGAAATGCTTGCCCGTGTCACCGACGCGACATTGCAGATTTATGGCGGGATGGGATTGATGAATGACTTTCCGATTGAACGGTTCTGGCGCGATGCCCGCGTTGAACGCATCTGGGATGGCACGTCGGAAATTCAGCGCCACATCATCAGTCGCGAATTGCTGCGCCCGCTGGGGGCCTGATGGACCGGCTGGCGCGGCTTTTTCAACCAAAGTCTATTGCCGTCATTGGCGGGGGTGCTTGGGGAACCGAAGTGATCCGGCAATGCCAGAAGATCGGCTTTGCTGGGAATATCTGGGTTGTCCATCCAACCAAGGATGATGTTGCCGGACTAACGCCATTTCGCAAGATCGCGGACTTGCCCAACCCGCCAGATGCCGTTTTTGTCGGCGTCAACCGTCACGCCACCGTCGAAGCGGTCCAAGAATTGTCAGCCATCGGTGCAGGTGGCGCGATTTGTTTCGCGTCTGGCTTTAGCGAGGCGGTGCATGAAGTGTCAGACGGGGATGATTTACAGGCAGCGCTACTTGTCGCCGCTGGTGAGATGCCGATCATCGGGCCAAATTGCTATGGTTTCCTAAACTATCTGGATGGTGTGACGCTTTGGCCGGATCAACACGGTGGGTTGTTAACCGACAGTGGCGTTGCCTTGATTGCGCAGTCATCGAATGTCGCGATAAACCTGACGATGCAGGCGCGTGGATTGCCTCTGGCTTATGTCGTAACGGTCGGAAATCAGGCGCAGACTGGGCTGTCTGAGATTGGCCAAACACTCTTGGCGAACCCGAAAGTGACCGCGCTCGGCCTCTATATCGAGGGCATTGATGACTTGGCGGCCTTGGTTGAACTGGCGCGAACGGCCCGCCAACTGGGCAAACCTATTGTCGTCCTGAAGACTGGCAAATCCGAGCAAGCCCAACAGGCGGCAATTTCGCATACCGCGTCGTTGGCCGGTAGCGATGCCGGAGCAAATGCGTTGTTTGATCGGTTGGGTATTGGACGGGCGTCTTCGCTGTCCGGCTTTCTTGAAACGCTTAAGCTGTTGCATGTGGTTGGCCCACTCGCCGCGCCTGACATTGCGTCGATGTCCTGTTCTGGCGGCGAAGCCAGTCTGATGGCGGACATGGCCCATGGCAGCGCAATTGCTTTCCCGCCTTTGGATGCCGGTCAGAAGACCCTGTTGCGTGACACGCTTGGACCCATCGTGACCCTTTCGAACCCGTTGGACTATCATACCTTTGTCTGGGGAAATGAGGATGCGATGGCGGCAACCTTTGCCGCGATGATGTCGCCTAGAGTAGCGCTGGGCGTTGTGATCCTAGATTTTCCGCGTCCTGACCGTTGCACTTCGCCCGACTGGGATTTGGTGTTGAATGCAGTCGCGCGGGCACAAACCGAAACAGGACAGCCCATCGCAGTTTTGAGTTCACTGGCCGAAAACATGCCCGAGGACGTGGCGCGCAAGCTGGTGGCAAAGGGGATTTTGCCGCTGTGCGGCATGAGCGAAGCGGTTGAGGCGATCACTGCCGCCTCGCTTGTTGACAAGGTGACTGATGCGGAGGTTTTCATCCCGCCGCGCATAACGCGGGCTCAGGTTCTCACTGAAGCGAACGCCAAACACGCCTTGCAGCAGTTTGAATTGCAGGTTCCGACGTCAGAGGCGGTTGCGAACCTTGCGGGTCTGGCAGAGGCCGCAACGCATGTCGGCTACCCACTTGTGCTGAAAGGCGAAGGTATTGCGCATAAGACCGAAGCGGGTGCGGTTGTCATCGGTTTGCGGGATGAGGCGTCACTGCTGGCCGCTGCTGGCAGGATGCCGACAACCCGTTTTCTTGTAGAACAAATGATTGATGATACGGCGGTTGAACTGCTGGTTGGTGTCGTCCTTGACCCCGCCCATGGGTATGTTCTGACGCTTGCAGCCGGCGGTGTTTTGACTGAAGTGTTAAGCGATGCTGCTAGCATGACCCTGCCTGTCACAGAGCAGCATATTCTGGCCGCTTTATCGCGCCTGCGCATTGCCCCATTGTTGGCGGGTTATCGCGGCGCGGCTCCTGTCAATCAGAGCGCCATTGTTGACGCGGTCCTTGCTGTACAATCCTATGTTCTTGCAAAGACGCCATATGAAGTTGAAATAAACCCGTTGATGTGTGGCCCTGAAAGGGCTGTCGCGGCGGATGCCCTTATCACAGCAGGAGAACGCCATGACTGACGGCCCCATCAAGACCACGCGCAACGGGCATATCCTAGAGGTCACCTTGGACCGCCCCAAGGCCAACGCGATTGATCTGGCGACCAGCCGGATCATGGGGGATGTTTTTGCTGCATTCCGCGATGATCCCGACCTGCGGGTGGCGATTGTGACTGGTGCGGGCGAGAAGTTCTTTTGCCCAGGGTGGGATCTCAAAGCCGCGGCAGAAGGAGATGCTGTTGATGGAGACTATGGCGTTGGCGGTTTTGGCGGGTTGCAGGAATTGCCCCGTATGAACAAGCCGGTGATTATGGCCATCAATGGGATTTGCTGCGGCGGCGGGCTCGAGCTGGCCCTTTCTGGCGACATTCTTCTGGCTGCTGATCACGCCAGTTTTGCCTTACCGGAAATTCGATCCGGCACTGTTGCAGATGCTGCTTCGGTGAAATTGCCCAAGCGTATCCCTTATCACATCGCAATGGAGATGCTGCTGACAGGGCGTTGGGTTGACGCCGAAGAGGCCGCCCGCTGGGGATTGATCAACCGTGTCGTACCCGCTGATCGGCTGATGGACGAGGCCCGCAAAATGGCGGCGCTGATCGCGTCAGGTCCGCCGCTTGTCTATGCTGCGCTGAAAGAAGTGGTGCGCGAAGCGGAGGATATGAAGTTTCAGGACGCAATGAATCGGATCACCAAAAGCCAATTCGCGACGGTCGAGACACTTTACAACTCCGAAGATCAATTAGAGGGCGCAAAAGCATTTGCAGAAAAGCGTGACCCAGTTTGGAAGGGCAAATAACGCAGCTTTCAAGCAGAGTTTTGAAGCTGGAATAGTATTCCGACAAAAATGATCAGGATACCTTGCATTACCCGATTATTTTTGTCAGGTTCTACGCATTAACTTAACCCTCGCAAGGAATCTCTTATGCGTACGCCACTCCGAAACTCACTTATTCTGATGACTGCTGCCTCTTCGCTTGCCACGGCAGTTTATGCCGACGGCCATGCCGGAGAAGTGAACCTCTATTCTTCCCGCCACTACGACACAGATGAGCGGCTCTACTCCGACTTCACCGATCTGACCGGCATCACTATCAACCGGATCGAAGCAAATGCAGACGAGCTGATTGCACGGATGCAGGCCGAAGGCGCGAATTCGCCAGCTGATATTTTGCTAACGGTCGATACGTCACGATTGGAGCGTGCTAAGCAAGCGGGTGTTCTACAAACAATCGATAGCGAGATGCTCGAAGCGCGTATTCCAGCAAGCCTGCAAGATGCTGACAACCAGTGGTTCGGCTTTAGCCAGCGCGCGCGGATCATCTTTTACGACAAAACAGAAGTAGACAATCCGCCGATGGATTATGTCTCACTCGCTGATCCTGCCTATGAGGGTATGGTATGTCACCGTTCATCCACGAATGTTTACTCGCAGACGTTGCTTTCTGCGGTGATCGAAAACCATGGTGAGGAAGCGGCGACCGCATGGGCGCAGGGTTTCGTGGATAACTTCGCTCGTGATCCACAAGGTGGTGATACAGACCAGCTGCGCGGTCTGGTGTCCGGTGAATGTGATATCGCAATTTCCAACACCTACTATTTTGCCCGTGCGTTACGCATCGAGGTGGATGGTCTTGATGCGGAATCTTTGGAAAATATCGGCTGGATCTTCCCTGCGCAAAATGCCGAAGGCGCGCATATGAACCTGTCAGGTGGCGGTGTGGCGGCACATGCACCAAATCGCGACAATGCGATCAAATTTCTAGAGTATCTCGCTTCGGATCAAGCGCAGAAATATTTCAGCGCTGGAAATGATGAATACCCTGCTGTTCCGGGTGTTGGCCTGTCACCGTCTGTCGCGGCTATGGGGCTTTTCCGGCCCGACGCGGTTGATCTGAGTGCAGTTGCACAGAACCTGCCAGTGGCGCAGCAGATATTTAATCAGGTTGGCTGGGAATAAATCGTAGCAAAATTGACAGAGAAGGGCGCCATGCAAATGGCGCCCTTTTTTGTGGTCGATACCTATGCGCGTCCTGTGCCGATCTTGCGGCACAGCAAGATCACAGGGATTAGGCCGATTGCCGCGATGACCAAGCTTGGTACAGCTGCCCCTTCCAGTCTTTCATCCGATGCTAGTCGATAAGCTTGAACAGCGAGCGTGTCGTAGTTGAAAGGCCGCATGATCAAGGTGGCAGGCAGTTCTTTCATCACATCCACAAAGACGATCAATCCCGCTGTCAGCAGGCTCGTGCTGAGCAGTGGCATATGCACACGCCTGACCAGTCCGGGTATGTCCTGGCCCAATGTGCGGGCCGCCGCATCCATGTTTGGCGCGACAGAGGCGATCCCGCCTTCATAGGCGCCAATGGCCGCGGCCAAAAACCGGATCAGATAGGCCGCAATTAAGAGCCAGATCGAGCCTGTGAACAGCAACCCTGTTGAGACGTCGAACGTCGCGCGCATCCAAGCGTCTAGCGCGTTGTCGAAGGCGGCAAAGGGTACCAAGAGGCCCACAGCGATAACCCCACCAGGGACGGCGTAACCGATCCGCGCAAGATAGAGTGATGTTCCCGTAAGCCGACTCGCACCAACGCGATGCAGGGTGCCTAGGATGAGCGCTGCGAGAACCGTCAAGACAGCGGCAATGCTGGCCAGTGTTAAAGAGTTTCGGATAAAGCCGAGGTAGCGTGGGCTCAGAAGGTCTTGCTCTGATCCAAAGGCCATCACGCTGAGTGCAACAACAGGCAGCAGAACGCCAAGCAGAATCGGTGTCAGGCAAAAGAGGGCTGCGCCCAGTTTCTGACCCGATGTTAGCGTTAGTCGCTGCAGCGGCGCATTCCGCCGTCCGTTGGCGTATTTGGCGCCGCCGCGACTGGTGCGTTCCAACATGACCAACAGCAGGGCAAAGCTAAGTAAACCCAGTGCCAGTTGCGCTGCCGCCGCCCGATCGGCCAGCGTGAACCAACTGGTGTAGATGCCAACAGCAAATGTCTGCACCCCGAAATAGGCCACAGTGCCGAAATCCGCGATCGTCTCCATGGCCACCAACATGACGCCCGAGGCAATCGCAGGGCGCGCCATCGGCAGCGAGACATGCATGAATGCGGTCATCGGGGACCGCCCCAAGACGCGTGCCGCAAGAAATGTGCTGGCTCCCTGCGCCGCAAATGCCGCCCGCGCCAGCAAATAAACGTATGGGTAAAGCACAAGAGTGAGCATCATGGCCGCCCCGCCAAGCGATCTGATCTCTGGGAACCAATAATCGCGCGGGCCCCATCCGGTCAGATCACGTAACAGCGTTTGGACGATGCCGGGGTGATCCAGCACATGGGTGTAGCCATAGGCCAACACATAGGCCGGAAAGGCCAATGGCAGAGCCAGCGCAATTTCCATCCAACGGCGGCCGGGGAAATCGGTCATTGTCACCAGCCATGCTGCACCAGCGCCAATGAAAGCGCTGCCAGCCATAACAAGCGTCACAAGGATCAGGGTTGTCACCGTGTAGCGGCCAAGCACGGTATCTGCGAGATGGCCTAGCGTTTCAAACGACCCCGAAAATGCAGCCGCCAGAACGCCCAGATACGGGATCACGCAAACGATCATCACAAAAATAGCGACACCGCGAAAACCCTTGGTTAGGGCGGCGCGGCCTGTTCTGCGATGAATTGCTTGCTTCTCCATACGCAGCAGGTAATCCAAAGCAGGGGACAGGGGCAACCTGATCGATGCCAGAGTTGCGCATGCTGCGGCGTTTCAAGCAAATTTTTGAGTAATCGCGGCGTTGGGTCGCGGATATTACGGAGTTGTGTGTGGCGTTTTGTGGACCGAAGTGGTTCTATCTCTGCGATTATAGTTTTCCCTAACGGACGAGACGCAACATGCGCAAACTCATTGCAGCCACTCTTATTTCTTTGCTTCCTTTCGGGGCGATGGCGCAAACGATGTCGGAGGATGACGTCAAGCAGCTCGCGCTTGAGGCAATTCTGGAAAACCCTCAAATTATCATGGAAGCACTTGCGATCCTTGAAGAGCAGCGCAACGAGGCGCAAGCTGCGGCTCAGGCCGATGTTCTTTTACGGCAGCGCGCATTTCTGGAAAACGATTTGAACGCACCCTTCGTTGGTAACGCCGAAGGTGATGCCGTCGTGGTTGAGTTTTTTGACTATAACTGCCCCTACTGCAAACGTGCTGCCGGAGATGTAAAGGCCCTGTTGGCTGCCGATGAGGGTGTGCGCGTTGTTTATCGCGAATGGCCGATTTTGGGCGAAGGCTCTGTCTTCGCGGCACGCGCCGCACTAGCGGCCCGTGCGCAGGGAAAGTATGAAGAAATGCACTGGGGTCTGATGGAAATGCGTGGACGTGCCGAAGAGGCTTCGGTTCTTGCATTGGCCCGATCGGTCGGTCTGGATGTGGAACAATTGGTCGCCGATATGGACAGCGAGGCGGTGAATAATCACATTCTTGCTTCACGCCAGTTAGCACAAAGTCTGGGCTTCACTGGTACCCCAGCCTTTGTCATCGGTGATGCTTTGGTCCCGGGTGCGGTGCCTCTCGCAGACATGCAAGGCTACATTGGTGCGGTGCGCTCCGCGAATTAATCCGATCAACCCCTTGACCTTCCAGTGAATGGAAGGCCTATCTGAGGCGTGTACACAAGGAAACACGCCTATGAAACACGAATCCCTCACCCTTCAAATCACCAAGTTAAACTGCGGATCCTGTGTCGCGCGGGCCGAAAAAGCAGTGCGCGATGTCGAAGGTGTGTCAGAGGTCGCGGTCAATCTTGCCTCTGAAACGGCAACAGTGGTCTTCGACAGCCCCGCAACCCTTGCGACGATCACGGACGCTTTAGAGATGGCCGGGTATCCTGCGGCTGAGGAGCAGATTACCTTCGATATTGAAGGGATGACTTGCGGTTCTTGCGTCGGACGGGTGGAAAAGGCGCTAAGGGCAGCGCCATCTGTGACCGATGTTTCGGTCAACTTGGCCTCTGAAACGGCGCAGGTGAAATTCTTGTCAGCCACAACAACGTTGCAGTCGCTGGCAAAGGTTGCGACGGATGCAGGATACCCCGCAAAGTTGCACGGCACGTCAGATGAAAAGACGGATCACAAAGAAGCGCAAATGGCCGCACTGCGCTATCACCTGATCATTGCTGCAGTCCTGACAGCCCCCGTCTTTGTGTTGGAGATGGGCAGCCATTTCGTACCAGGCGTGCATGAATTGGTGCACCAATACATCGGCATGCAAACAAGCTGGGTGTTTCAATTCATTGTCGTGACCCTCGTGTTGGCGTGGCCCGGGCGTTTCTTCTTTGCGCAAGGTATACCTGCTTTGTTCAAGGGCGCGCCTGACATGAACGCGCTTGTCGCGATCGGGACGGGGGCCGCGTGGACCTTCTCGACGATTGCGACCTTCGTGCCGGGTTTACTGCCGACAGGAACGCGCGCGGTATATTTTGAAGCTGCCGCCGTGATTGTTACGCTCATTCTATTGGGCCGTTTTCTTGAGGCGCGCGCCAAAGGCAAAACCGGCGAGGCGATCCGTCGCTTGGTCGGGCTTCAGCCGAAAACAGCAAGCCTGTTGCGCAACGGCGAGCCTGTGGATGTGCCGATTGCGGATATCGTCGTGGGCGACGTCTTGCGCGTACGCCCCGGCGAAAAGATCGCTGTCGATGGGGTCATCATTGATGGGCGGTCCTTCATCGACGAAAGTATGATCACTGGAGAGCCAGTCCCAACAGAAAAATCCAGTGGCGCCTTGGTGACAGGCGGGACAGTGAACGGCACCGGCGCGTTTGCGTTCCGTGTTACGCAGGTGGGTGCCGATACGATGCTTGCCCAGATCATTCGCATGGTAGAGGACGCGCAAGGGGCGAAGCTGCCGATCCAAGACCTTGTTAACAAGATCACATTGTGGTTCGTCCCGATTGTGCTGGGGCTTGCTGTTCTCACTATTGTCGGATGGCTCGTCTTTGGCCCTGATCCAGCTCTCAGCTTTGCCTTGGTTGCGGGCGTTTCCGTTCTGATCGTGGCTTGTCCTTGTGCGATGGGCTTGGCCACACCCACATCGATTATGGTCGGGACAGGACGCGCGGCGGAGCTTGGCGTCTTGTTTCGTAAAGGTGATGCATTGCAGGCCCTGCGGTCTGCGCAGATCGTGGCATTCGACAAAACCGGCACGCTAACACAAGGGCGACCAGAGGTGACGATGGTGTCTTTGGTCGATGGGCTCGATGAGGCGCGTACTATGGGTCTGATAGCCAGTGTCGAGGCAATGTCTGAGCATCCGATTGCCGAAGCGATTGCGCGTAAGGCTACAGCGCAGGGGACAGCATTGACCACTGTTGAGGACTTCAGTGCGCAAGCGGGTTTTGGTGTTAGTGGCACGGTTGATGGTCATCGCGTTCTTGTCGGCGCAGATCGGCTTATGCGGCGCGAGGGAATTGCGATTGATGCGTTTGCATCGCAGGCCACGCAAATTGCCGAAGATGGACAGACGCCATTCTATGGGGCGATTGATGGGAAGCTTGCAGGTTTGATTGGCATTTCCGATCCTATCAAGGCCGAAACCCCTGCCGCGATCAAAGCGCTGAAAGAGATGGGTTTGCAGGTCGCCTTAATTACAGGTGACAACGCAAAAACCGCACATGCGATCGCGGGGAAACTGGGCATCGAGACAGTCGTCGCCGAAGTGCTGCCAGATGGAAAAGTCGCGGCCTTGCGCGATCTCTCAGAGACTCATGGAAAGATCGCCTTTGTCGGTGACGGGATCAATGACGCGCCTGCGCTCGCGGCCGCTGATGTTGGCATCGCGATTGGGACAGGGACGGATGTGGCCATTGAAAGTGCAGATGTGGTCTTGATGTCTGGCGACATCACTGGCGTCTGCAATGCCTTCGAGATCAGCCGCCAAACGATGCGGAACATCCAGCAAAATCTCTTCTGGGCTTTTGCTTATAATACAGCACTCATTCCAGTCGCTGCAGGTGCCCTATATGTCTTTGGCGGTCCGCTATTGTCGCCGATGCTTGCCGCCGGTGCGATGGCACTGTCGAGTGTCTTTGTGTTGTCAAATGCGCTGCGCTTGCGGTGGGTGGGGCCGGCAAAACCGCGGCCCGTGACCGGGAAAGAGGCATCATACCAAGAGGTGACGGCATGAACATTGGACAGGCTGCCAAAAAGGCGGGGCTCCCGGCGAAAACGATCCGATATTACGAGGATATCGGACTTGTGAAGCCGGGGCGCGATACTAACGGCTACCGTGCTTTCGTTAAGACTGACATTCACAAGTTGACGTTTCTGGCGCGCGCCCGCGCATTGGGGTTTTCAATTGAGGACTGCCGCGATTTGTTGGCGCTCTGGGAAGACAAATCACGCGCAAGTTCGGACGTTCGTCAAATCGCGCAAGAGCACCTGACGCAAATTGAAACCAAAATTGCTGACCTACAGGACATGCGTGATACGCTTCAGGTACTCGTCCGCGATTGTGCTGGTAACGACAGGCCGGACTGCCCGATCCTGAATTCCCTAGGTGACAGCGACTGATCAAACGGCGCTCTGTTACTTTTCCTGTTCGGTCTGCGGCACACTCAGTGTTGACCACGTGTCGTCTTGCGGTGGAGATGGCGGGGTATCACAGGCCCGGCGATGGATGTTGACCTTCGCGATGAAGTTTGCCGAGATCGGCGCCGTGACAAAAAGGAATGCCATGATCAGCAATTCATGGGTAGAGGGCTCACCGATATCAAAGGAATGAATGATGGATGCCAACAGCAGCATCCCAATCCCTACGGTGCCAACCTTAGTTGGTGCATGAAGCCGCGTCATCGGATCATTGAATTTCAACAGCCCGATCACACCCACAAGAACGAAGCCCGATCCAATGATCAAAGACAAGCAAACGATGTATGTGCCAATAATCTGTGCGGTCATTCGATGATGTCCCCCCGCAAAATGAAACGCGCCATTGCGACGGTCGAGACAAAT
>ENA-OQVM01004252-OQVM01004252.1-marine-metagenome-genome-assembly--contig:-NODE-4252-length-14743-cov-5.687577_pt1 | contig 14743 bp, 15 predicted proteins | sample MGYA00237776_ERZ505498 | MGnify/ENA primary metagenome ERZ505498 (study PRJEB26159, sample SAMN06265151) | marine metagenome | isolation source: Helgoland LTER site | place: Germany:Helgoland, sampling... | reverse complement strand
CGTACCAGTATTTGTGTTTCCGTTGTTCCTCACAGCCATGGATAACCAATGCAAGAAACAAGAATCATCGATGCCTCCGAGACTTATGAGGCGCAGGGTCAGGGCCTTCCGACTGGCTTAGAACTGCTCGGTGGAAAGTTCAAAATTGATCATCAGATCGGGGCTGGCGGATTCGGGATCACATATCTCGCCAAGGACACATTCTTAGAACGCGCTGTTGTTGTTAAGGAATGTTTCCCGGAATCAATATGTATGCGTTTTGGCAACCGCGTCACCGTCAACTCACCTAACCATGAGCCGCAGTTTCGTAAAATCGTCGAGATGTTCATGCGTGAGGCACGCAGCATTGCCAAGCTCCGCCACCCAAATATCGTGACTGTGCATCAGGCGTTTGAGGAAAACGGGTCCGCTTACATGGTGCTGGATCTTTTTGACGGGCGTGATTTGCTGGATCTTATCGAAGATGACAATGATGCGTTGAGCCCTGATCAGGTCCGTGAGGTGCTGGTGAAATTGCTCGACGCGATTGATCTGGTGCACCGCAATGATTTGCTGCACCGCGATATTTCGCCCGACAATATCCTGCTCGACAAATGGGGCACGCCTGCGTTGATTGATTTTGGCGCCGCCCGCGAGGATGCCAGCCTGAAGACCAATGCTGTCTCTACGATGCTAGTCGTCAAGGACGGCTATTCGCCGCACGAATTTTATGTCTCGGGCGGTAAGCAGGGGCCTTTCAGCGATCTTTATGCGCTGGCCGCCACAATTTATCACGTCATTTCCGGCGAAGCTCCGCCCAACAGCCAGACCCGCGTCTCTGATATGGCTGACCAGAATGATGATCCTTACCAACCGCTTGCAGGCCGTTTCCCACAGTTCGAAATGTCCTTCCTACAAGCGATTGACCAAGCCATGAACATCGCACCGCGCGACCGCATTCAATCTGCAAAAGAATGGCTAAGCCTTATCGAGCAAGAGACCAAGAAGGTCAAAACGGTCCATATCCCTCAATCAAAAAGCCTGACAAAAACACTGAGTGAACTGATCGCGGAGACCAACAAGCACGTCAGTGATGAGGAGCCCGCACCTCAGAAACGTGCGCCGCCGCCGCGAATTGATGCGGTGAAGAGCGATGGAACCTTCCACCCAGAATGGGTGGAAGAGTTCAACCGCGAGACGATCGAGGTTGCGCAACGCAAGCGGGCAGAGGCAAAAGAAGCGGCCCGCCTTGCAGAAGAAGCCCGCCGCGCAGAGGCAGTGCGATTGGCGGAACAGGCCCGGCTTGCACAGGAAGCGCGTGAGGCAGAACAAACCCAACAGGCCACTGCTGATGAAGCCATATCGTCGAAGATTTTGGAATGGGTGACGCGCGCGAAGCCCTCGTAATCTAGGTGCGCGCGGCTTTTTCTGCGATCCCTGATTTTCCTTGGCGACGTGCAAGTTCTGCCAAGACATCATCCAATGCGATATCGCGCGACGCCAGCATGACAAGCAGGTGGTAGAGCACATCCGCCGCCTCTGATGTCAGTTTTGCTTTATCGTCCTTGATGGCCTCAATGATGGCCTCAATAGCCTCTTCTCCGAACTTCTCTGCGCATTTCTCTGGGCCCTGCGACAAAAGCTTTGCAGTCCAGCTGCTTTCGGGATCAGCGCCTTTGCGCGCTGCGATGATGTCAGCTAGTTCGTTCAGGGTCATGTCAGCCTCACAGGTATGCCTGCCGCAGCCATGTGCGCCTTGGCCTCGCCGATGGTATAGGTGCCGAAGTGAAAAATCGAGGCTGCCAAAACGGCAGATGCGCAACCTTCTGTGACACCCTCTACCAAGTGGTCAAGCGTTCCTACACCACCAGATGCGATGACAGGTACGTTCACTGCATCCGAAATTGCGCGCGTTAGGGGCAGGTTGAAGCCCGCTTTCGTACCGTCGCGGTCCATCGAGGTCAGCAGGATTTCTCCGGCGCCTTTTTCGACAACCTTTTTGGCGAATTCCACTGCATCAATGCCCGTTGCGCGTCGACCGCCATGGGTGAAAATTTCCCATTTTCCGGGGGCGACCGTCTTGGCATCAATCGCAACCACGATGCATTGCGAGCCAAAGCGCATGGCGGCTTCGGCCACGACATCAGGATTGGCGACAGCGGCAGAGTTAAAGCTTACCTTATCGGCCCCCGCCAGCAGCAAGTCACGCACGTCATGGTGGGTCCGCACGCCGCCACCGATGGTTAGTGGCATAAAGCACTGCTCAGCGGTGCGGGTGGCCAGATCGAACATGGTGCCGCGGTTTTCCTGCGTTGCCATGATATCAAGGAAACACAGCTCGTCCGCGCCTGCCGCATTATAGGCGATGGCCGCATCCACGGGGTCACCTGCATCGATCAGGTCGACAAAGTTTACGCCTTTGACAACGCGCCCTTCGGCGACGTCCAGGCAAGGGATGATACGGGTTTTTAACATGGCGTGATCTTTAGGCCTAATCGCATGAGATGGGAAGAGCCGGAGGTGGATTGCGCACGCATGTCCCTTGACTGCACAGACTGTGGAACAGTCGCGAATTAAGTGCGTGCCACCCGCGCCAATGCATTACGCGCAATTGCTATATGGAACGGCATAATCGCTGCCAGATAAAGGCGACCACCAATGTTATGAGGTGCAACCCAGGTTGCCAGACTGATCTGTCCCTCATGCGATAGCACCGAGACCAGAAAGTTCAGGTGTCTGTCGTCAAAGCCTGCAATCACTTCGGTATCTGTCTCGGATTGCACAGGGAAGGGACCCAGCTTGTCTGCAGCTTCTGGTCCGTCTTGGCTTAGCCCGAAAGGGACGGTCACAAGCTTTCGGATGAAAAGAAAGAACTGCGCCCATCTGGGAAAGTCGGTGATAATCTCTGCCGCGCGCCGAGGAGGCATATCCGTGGCCACGGCATAGCAATCAAGGAAATCACCATGGATTCGCTTTTCGTGCAATTCACTCACTGCGGGGAGTGTGATCTTACGCACTGAATTGCCCATGAACTATCCCTTTAACAGCGCCAACGCAGACGCCAGGTCAATCGCCCCATCATAAAGCGCACGGCCCGAGATCGCACCAGAGATAACGCCTGTCGTTTGCAACGCAGCCAAATCAGCCATCGACGATACGCCACCGGACGCGATGACAGGGATGTTCACTGCGCGCGCCAAATCTTCGGTTGCGCTGATGTTTGGTCCTTTCATGGCCCCATCGCGCAGAATGTCGGTGTAAATGATCGCCGCAATCCCCGCGTCTTCGAATGATTTGGCAAGCTCTGTGACCATTACGTCAGTTTCTTCCGCCCAACCGCGTGTCGCAACGCGCCCATTGCGCGCATCCAGGCCAACAGCGACCTGACCGGGAAAGGCTTTGGCCGCGTCGCGCACCAGATCAGGGTTTTCTACGGCAACGGTGCCAAGAATGACCCGGGCGAGCCCCTTGTCCAACCACTGCTCTATCGTTGCCATGTCGCGGATACCGCCACCTAATTGGGCAGGGACAGGGCAGGCCTTCAGGATCGCTTCGACCGGGGCCGCGTTCACCGGCGTGCCTGCAAAGGCACCATTGAGATCCACAAGGTGTAGCCACTCACAGCCTGCTGCGACGAATTCCTTCGCCTGCGCTGCTGGGTCGTCATTGAAGACCGTCGTCTGATCCATGTCGCCATGCACCAGTCGCACTGCATTTCCGTCTTTGAGGTCAATCGCAGGGTAGAGGATCATTGGCGTACCTTTCGTATTCATCCGCGTTTATGCATGGGCGGCGGGGGAATGCAACGCAGGGGTTTGACCCAACGTCTTACTTGATTGCTGATGTGTTGCCCGCGCATGATCCGCCCCAGAACTCAGGGAGGAAATGAGTATGAAAAGATTTTTGATTTTGGCGGCGGCGTTGTTCGCCTTTGCAACCGCCGCATCTGCACAGGAAGCCGCTCTTGGCGTGTGGCAAACCGAGGTCGATGATGGTGCCTATGCCCACATCACCATCGCCCCATGCGGGGCAGCGGTTTGCGGCGTGATCAGCCGGACCTTCAATTCGGACGGTGAGTACCAATCCGAGAACATCGGCAAAACGCTAGTCATCGATATGCTTCCTCAGGGTGGCGGTGCCTACGAAGGGTCTGTCTGGCGTCCATCTAACAACAAGATTTACATCGGCAAGATGGACGTGAACGGGAATGCCTTGCGCCTGCGCGGCTGTGTGGCCGGTGGACTGCTGTGCTCGAGCCAGAACTGGCAGCGCCTAGGGTAAGACCCACTTCATAATCGTCAAAAGCCCCTGCTTTGCGGGGGCTTTTTTTAGGAAGACAGTCAGCTTTGGTTTCATCCTACCAAGATACGGCGACGCTGAAAGGTACGACCAAGATTAGCTTAAGAAGGCTCTCATTTGTCCTTCTCAGAGCGGGCATGTAGCCCTACCGACTTGTGGTCAGCGAAATATTCACTTCCCCAGAAACCGGAGAATTGTCTGTGGAGACGCTTTTCGGTTTCTGGGGCCAGGGCCGATATTAAGGCTGAAGACTGGCCACATCTTCAGATCGGCGCACTGTACGAAAGGACAGATCAGGTCTCCAATGTCCTGATGAACCAAGACTGCAATGAGAAGGTCCTGCGGTTTGGGCGTACCATCCTAGCAAATGCAAGCGCTTGATCTGCCCGTTCCTGACGTCCGGCTTTCATGTAATGCGCGGTATCAATCGACCCATCCGGGCGGCGTTTGATGTCTGGCGTGTCATACGATTTCATTGCTTGAACTCCTTTTCGTTTCTGGCACCAATGCACCAGAATGAACGTGCCAAAGCTTGAAGACGGGCTTTAGAATTCCTTGTCATTTCTGTATTTCTGCCCGGCTTGCGTCTAAAGTCCTTGAGTATCGCCACCCAATGGCCGTTCAATGCGCTATGGCATATACATTCGCAAACTGCTTGATCGACCCGAAAAAGCACCTGTTTTTACGCAATGACCTACCGGTTCATCTCGAACCGCAGGTGTTTGATCTGTTGTTGGCCCTTGTCAGTAAACAGGGCCAATTGGTGACCAAGGACGATCTTATCGAAATAGTCTGGCAAGGGTTAAGCGTCTCGGACACGACGATCAGTGCACGGATCAACGCGGCCCGAAAGGCTGTAGGTGACACAGGTCGGGCGCAAGCGATTATCAAAACAGTTCACGGCAGAGGTTTTCAGCTGAATGTTGAAGTGACAATAACCGGGGCCGCTGCGCAACCGCCAGATGCTTTGCGTTCAGATACGCAAAGCATCCAATTCACCCAGTCTTCAGGAGGCGCAAAGATCGCGTTTTCCAAAAGTGGCGACGGCCCGCCACTTGTTAGGGCTGCCCATTGGCTATCGCACTTGGAACTTGATTGGCACAGCCCCGTTTGGCGGCCATTGATCGAGACTCTCGATAGCAAAAACACACTTTATCGTTACGATCAAAGAGGGACTGGCCTGTCCTCCCGCGATCTGAAGTCTGCTGATCTGGATGCCTTCGCCGACGACTTGAAGGCTGTCGCCGACGCTAACAAATTGAACCGTTTTCCTATCTTCGCAGCATCCCAGGCTGTCCCAGTCGCAATTCGATTTGCCCATAGGTATCCTGAAAGAGTGACCGGTTTGGTTTTGTATGGCGGATACGTAAAAGGGCGCGCACTGCGCGAGCCAGGGCCGGGCGACATCGATGAAGAAACGATTTTGGGGCTCATCAGGGCAGGGTGGGGCAAAGCGGACAGCCCATTTGTGAATGCGTTCTCAACTCTCTTCATGCCGGATGCAACGCCTGCGCAGCTGGCTAGTTTCGTAAAGATGCAAACTGAAACGATATTGTCAGAAAATGCAGCTCGGCTGAGAATGATAATTGATCGGTTTGATATCTCGGAGATAGTGAAGTCCGTCAGCACACCAACGCTAGTCATCCACGCGATCGCTGACGCGGTGCAGCCTGTCGAACAGGGACGCATGCTTGCAAGCGAAATCCCTGGTGCAAGATATGTTTCGCTGGAAAGCAGAAATCATGTTCCACTTCCTCAAGAAGAAACTTGGACCCAGATGATGCATGAAGTCGGGTTGTTCTTGAACAATTTGCAGCCTTAGCAAAACTCAGTCCGGAGGCATCAAGTTATTATCAAACAACTGGAGTTAGGCCTTCGACGCAGTGCGGTCGATGGCAGCCTGGTCTGCAAGACAGGTATTCAGCCCAGATCATTTCAGCCACTTCGCAACCCTGTCTCGACAAGCATCCCCCGCCGCTTCGCCTCATAATAGTACCCACGCGCGTACCAGTTCACCGCCGTCTGTTCGTCACCGTCAGACACCAGCCAAGCGCCGCGCAGATACCGTCCTGCGTAGATCAGGTTTGTTTCCGCATCCAGCAGACCTTCGGGTGATCCACGAAAGCCCATGGTCCGCGCGGTCTGTGGTAGGATTTGCATCAGCCCGTAATAGGGGCCGTTGCGTGCTGCCGGATTGTGCGTACTTTCGCGAATAATCACGCGATGTAGCAGGGTCACCGGAATGTCATGCACACGGGCATATTTGTTGATCAACCGGCGCAGTTCGGGCGTTTCATTAGGATAGAGCGGGATACTCTGCGCGCGGCTGGCACGTGGCGTGTCGCGGCGGCTACCGCATGCGGCCAGTGCGCCTGCTGCGACAATAAAGAAATGACGGCGGTTCAACATGTGTCTCTGCTCTCATTGGGCGCTCTTTGTGGCGCGGTTGGGGGTGCCTCGACACCATCAAACCACCCTTGGCACAGCCTGACTAGACAGGCTGTCGCAAAGGGGCCGCTGCCGATGCTAGGTCAAGGCTGATAGAGCAGCCTTTGTTATTCAATATCAACTGGTTGTGGTGTCAGGGTGTCCAGCGCAAGAAATTGCCGATCATGCGCAAACCAGCGTCTTGGCTTTTCTCCGGGTGGAACTGCGTGCCAATCATAGTGTCGCGGCCAATAATAGCGGTCACGTCACCTGCATAATCCACATGGGCGAGCCGCTCTGCCGGGTTGGTGACATCCATTGCATAAGAGTGCACGAAATAGGCGTGATCGCCTGTGGCAATCCCCTCCAACACCGGATGCGGATGATCGATGATCAGATCGTTCCATCCCATATGTGGGACCTTCAGAGTGGGGTCAGCGGGCATGATCTTGCGAATATCGCCAGCGACCCAGTCAAAGCCGGGCGTTTCTTCATATTCGTGGCCTGTGGTCGCCATCATCTGCATACCGACGCAAATCCCGAAGAAAGGCCGCGCACGTACCGTGACCGCCTCTACGATCGCTTCGGCGAGGCCCGAACGTGCAAATAATTCCGCCCGACAATGCGGGAAGGCGCCGTCGCCGGGCAGCACGATACGGTCGGCCTTGGCCACAACATCAGGGTCAGAGGTCACGATGATCGACCCTGACCCAACCTCTGCCGCCATCCGTTCAAACGCCTTTTGCGCCGAATGCAGGTTCCCGCTGTCGTAATCGACAAGTGCCGTGGTCATAGGCTGCCTTTGGTCGACGGAATGGCGTCAGTCTTGCGCGGATCAGTTTCGACCGCTTCGCGCAGCGCCCGCGCGACCGCTTTGAACGCGGCCTCGGCGATGTGGTGCGCGTTAAAGCCGTGCAGCTTGTCGATGTGCAATGTGATGCCGCCATGGGTGCTGAGCGCCTGAAAAAACTCGCGCACCAGTTCGGTATCAAACGTGCCGATTTTGCCGAACGGCAGATCAAGATTGCATATCAGATAGGGCCGCGCCGACAAATCCAACGCACACCGCACCTGCGCGTCATCCATTGCAAGGTGGCAGCTGCCGTAGCGGCGGATACCGCGCTTGTCGCCCAATGCCTCTGTCAGGGCCTGCCCAAGGGCAATCCCCACGTCCTCGACCGTGTGGTGATCATCAATGTGCAGATCGCCCGTGGCGCGGACGGTCATGTCAATCAACGCATGCCTCGACAGCTGATCCAGCATATGGTCAAAGAAACCCACGCCGGTTTGGTTGTCATATGTGCCGCTGCCATCAAGATTGATGGTCACGGTGATGTCGGTCTCGGCTGTTTGCCGTGTGATCGTGGCTGTCCGCATCTGCTCGCGTCCTTTGGTGATGTTCCCGCTCTATAGGCTGAACGAGGGCAGGGGCCAAGCCTGTGTAAAAACTCCTGTGGCTTTTTAGCAAAATTTAAGAAGTTGATTCCTATGGTGACGATAGTTGCCATTTTCTGGAGAATCCGATGAAAGCCCTTATTCTACGAAACGACGCCGATGCATCTTTGGCCACAGCACAGGCCTTGATCGAAAGAGGGTTTCAAATCCTGTCGGTCGATACACAAACCGTCGCACACGCGTTGATCCGTGTTGATACGGTGGATTTGCTCGTTATGGATGAACAAGTTGGTGGGCAACTGACCCATGCCATAGCGCTGTCAGGTGAGCGGAGAAACCCTTACCTGAGTGCGATTTTTGTGACCGACCGCACCAGTGAAGAAACGAACGACCTCTATGAACTGATCCCCAGTCTCTATGCGCTGGTTGGCGGTGATACTACGCCGGAGTTGCTTGGGCTATTGGCTCAGTCCGCAGTTGCAAATGTGGAAGAGGCCAAAGTTCGCGCGGCGCAAAATGTGGCCGCGGTGATGGCAGAAAGTCACGGGATCAAGGAAACCGTGGTTCAACAGCCATCAGAGAACGTTCGCGATGATATCCTAATACTTGCGCAATCAGATATGACATCGTCCGACGAAGAAACCGAAGACGGGGCGCCATCCTATGCGGATGTGGCGATTGCCAAGCCTGCCTTGGCCGAAATCGCAGAGGTTGAACAAAGCGTAACGCTTGATAGCGTCGAAGAAGCAGTGATTGCCGAGGTTTCAGCGCTCTTTCGCAAACACCCTTTGCCGCAATTCTTGCAGTCCTACCCGTCACTTCCCGCGAAGACGAGCTAACCTGTGGCGCGGGTAGAACTGCGCATGCCAAGTTCAAAAACATCAAAGGGCCGCAGCTTGCGCTGCGGCCCTTTGATGTTTTCGAAATGGAGCGGGCGAAGAGATTCGAACTCTCGACCCTAACCTTGGCAAGGTTATGCTCTACCCCTGAGCTACGCCCGCAACCGTTTCGTGAGGCGTGATCTATAAACACTAGCAGAGTTCTGCAAGACCAAAATGGCATGTCTTTGCAGTTTTTCGCAATAGGACGATTTGTTTTCAGTCGTCGTCGCTATAGCCGCCAAAAATCCGTACGTCCGCAAGCCCTACATCTTCGCTATGCACAACAACGCCGTCGTCTGACAATAAGACAACGCCATACGCTCCGGGTTCATTCGAAGACAGATGGGAATTCGGCTGCGACAGGTCCAGCACCCCTTGGTGACAAGGGCTTTTGAACATGCTCCACGGCACGCCGCGCGCGCTGCCAGACATCGTGCGGTGGATATGTCCGCAGATCAGGTGGACACGACCGTGCCCCGCCAAGAGGTCCAAGAACGCAGGTCCATCCGCCAAAGCAATACGGTCCATCCCGACGATACCGGTTTCAAACGGGGGGTGATGAATGCAAACAAGTGCTTGGCGTCCGTCCCGCGTGTCCAATGCATGCTCTAGAAACGCGCGCCGCGCCGCGCAAATGCGTCCCGCGTGATGGCCAACCTCAAAAGGCGGTCCATCCAGCGAATCAAGTGTGATAATGCGATGCCGCCCAATATCTTGGACCTGTTGAATATGTCCGCTTGGCATTTGCGGGGCCTTGGGGAATGCGCGCAAGAATGCGTCCCGGCGATCATGGTTTCCCAGCATTGGAACGATCGGGATAGCGACATCCGCGAGAATTCGCGCCAGTTCGGCGTATTCGACATCGGTCCCGTGATGCGTCAGGTCACCCAGTAGAATCAGTGCAGCGGCATCAGGATGCGCCGTTGTCGCAGCTTCAAGAACCGCCTCGAGCCGTTTCGTCGGAGAGAGCCCGATGATCGTTTCACCGGGCCCGCAAATATGGAGGTCACTCAGACAAAGCAGTTTTTTCACATCGTGCTCCTATTGGATGGATTGCAATGCGCCGCCCTGCGTCATTCCAGTTCGATCAGGAGGTCCTTTGCGTCGATTTGTCCACCTGCTGTGACATGCACCGCCTTGATGGTCGCGTCACGCTCTGCGTGAATGCCGGTTTCCATTTTCATGGCTTCGATTGTCAAAAGCAAATCGCCCTCTTTCACCTTTTTGCCAGCCACCGCCGCGACGGTTGCGACAACGCCGGGCATTGGGGCTCCAATGTGATTGGGGTTCCCGTTCTCTGCCTTGGGGCGCGATACTTTCTCAGAGGCCGCCAGTCGGTTCATCACGCGGATTGTGCGCGGTTGGCCGTTCAGTTCAAAGAACACTTTGACCTCGCCGTCTTCATTCATCTCGGCGACAGCTTGCATGCGGATTTCAAGCGTCTTGCCGGGGTCAATTTCGGCAGCGATTTCTTCGCCCGGTTCCATCCCATAAAAGAACGTGCGCGTGGGTAGGGTGCGCACAGGGCCATACGTCCGGTGGCGACCTGCATAGTCCAAGAACACTTTGGGATACATCAGATAGCCATTCAGGTCCTCGTTATCGATGGCTTTACCTTCGAGCTGCGCCGACAGATCAATGCGTGTGGCTTCAAGATCGACCGGGGCCAACAAAGCGCCGGGGCGTTCTGTGATCGGCTTATCGCCTTTCAGCACCTTTTTCTGGATTGCTTTCGGCCATCCACCGGGTGGTTGTCCCAAATCACCGTGTAGCATTTCGACCACGCTGTCGGGGAACACCACATCGACGTCAGGATCTTCGACCTGCGCGCGGGTCAGATTTTGGCTGACCATCATCAACGCCATATCGCCAACCACTTTGGACGACGGCGTGACCTTCACGATATCACCGAACATCGCGTTCACATCCGAATAGGTCTGCGCGACCTCGTGCCAGCGTTCTTCCAGCCCCAAGGACCGCGCCTGTGCCTTGAGGTTGGTAAACTGGCCGCCGGGCATTTCGTGCAAATAGACTTCGGATGCGGGGGCCTGCAGGCCGCTTTCAAACGCGGCGTAATGCGCGCGGACCTGCTCAAAGTAATTGCTGATTTCGCGGATCGCCGCGATGTCCAGTCCTGTATCACGCGCGTCACCGCGCAAGGCTTCGACGATTGACCCCAGCGTCGGCTGGGACGTATTGCCAGACAACGCATCCATCGCCGCATCCACGCAGTCCACACCCGCGGCAGAGGCCGCTAGCACGGTCGCAATCGCCGCACCTGAAGTGTCATGCGTATGGAAGTGGATTGGCAGGTTTGTTTCCTCCTTGAGTGCCTTCACAAGTGCCGTCGCTGCTGCTGGTTTCAGCAGGCCTGCCATGTCTTTTAGACCCAGCACATGTGCGCCTGCGGCCTCAAGTTCTTTGGCCATGCCGACGTAGTACTTTAGGTCATATTTGGACCGGTTCGGGTCCAACATATCGCCTGTGTAGCAAATCGTGCCCTCGCAGACTTTGTTCGCCTTGATGACGGCATCCATCGCGACGCGCATATTTTCCACCCAGTTCAGACTGTCGAATACGCGGAACACGTCGACGCCGGAATTGGCAGCTTGCGCCACAAAGCTTTGCACTACGTTGTCAGGATAGTTCGTGTAGCCAACGCCGTTGGACGCACGCAGCAGCATTTGCGTCATGATGTTTGGCATCTGTGCACGGATATCGCGCAGGCGCTGCCACGGGCATTCCTGCAAGAACCGGTAAGCCACATCAAAGGTCGCACCGCCCCAGCATTCGACGCTGAAAAGCTGATTCATCTTGGCTGCATAGGCAGGCGCTGCGTTAATCATATCAATCGACCGCATACGGGTTGCGAGAAGTGATTGGTGCCCGTCGCGCATGGTGGTGTCGGTAATTAGCAACTGCTTTTGGTCGCGCATCCAGTCGGCGACGGCCTCGGGTCCAAAATCATCCAGAATATTGCGCGTGCCGGGGGTCACATCAGTTGTCGGTTTTACCGGAGGGCGCGGCGGCTTCACATCTGCCGCCGGGCGCGGACGGCCTGCGGTTTCGGGATGACCGTTGACCGTAATATCAGCGATATAGGTCAGGATTTTCGTGGCGCGGTCACGGCGTTTGGAGAATTTGAACAGGTCCGGCGTCTCGTCAATGAACTTGGTATGGTATTCGTTGTTCAGGAACGTCGGATGCTTCAGCAGGTTTTCGACAAACGCGATGTTGGTGGACACACCGCGAATACGGAACTCTCGCAAGGCACGGTCCATCCGCGCAATCGCCATCTCGGGTGTGGGCGCACGGGCGGTTACTTTGGTCAAAAGGCTGTCGTAATAGCGCGTGATCACCGCGCCGGAATATGCCGTGCCACCATCCAGCCGAATGCCCGGTCCAGTGGCCGAACGGTACATCTGGATGCGCCCGTAATCGGGGATAAAGTTATTTTGCGGATCTTCGGTTGTGACGCGGCATTGCAGGGCGTGCCCGTCCAGTTTGACGTCATACTGGCTCGCGCAACCTGTCGCTTCGACGAGTGACTTGCCTTCTGCGATCAGGATTTGCGCGCGCACGATGTCGATGCCCGTTACTTCCTCGGTTACAGTGTGTTCCACCTGCACGCGGGGGTTCACCTCGATGAAGAAGAATTCACCGCTGTCCATATCCATCAGGAATTCAACAGTGCCGGCGCATTCGTAATTCACATGCTGGCAGATTTTCTTGCCAAGGTTACAAAGCTGCTCGCGTTGGGTGCCACTCAGATAGGGGGCAGGGGCGCGTTCCACGACCTTTTGGTTGCGGCGCTGAACCGAACAATCCCGTTCCCACAGGTGGTAAATCTGGCCGTGGCTGTCGCCAAGGATCTGAACCTCGACGTGGCGCGCGCGCATGATCATCTTTTCCAGATAACCTTCGCCATTGCCGAAAGCGGCCTCGGCTTCGCGGCGACCCTCCAGCACTTTCTCTTCGAGTTCATCTTCGGACATGATCGGGCGCATGCCGCGACCGCCGCCACCCCAAGAGGCTTTGAGCATCAAAGGATAGCCAACTTCAGCCGCTTCTTTCTTGATGGCTTTCATGTCATCGCCAAGAACTTCGGTGGCCGGAATAACTGGAACACCCGCTTCGATTGCGACACGACGCGCGCTGGCCTTATCGCCCAGCTGGCGCATGGTTTCGGCTTTGGGGCCGATGAAAGTGATCCCGTTGGCCGTACAGGCATCAACGAATTCGGGGTTCTCCGAAAGCAGGCCATAGCCTGGGTGGATCGCATCGGCGCCCGACATCTTGGCCACACGAATGATTTCATCAATGGAAAGGTAGGCAGCAACGGGGCCAAGGTCTTCACCGATCCGATAAGCCTCGTCCGCTTTAAAGCGGTGCAAACCCAGTTTGTCTTCTTCTGCAAAGACGGCGACCGTCTTTTTGCCCATCTCGTTAGCAGCGCGCATGATGCGGATGGCAATTTCGCCGCGGTTGGCGATGAGGATTTTCTTGAAGTCGGTCATAGTTCGTCCCTTTGCAGTTGCAGCATTGGTAAGGACGATTTGACGCAACGTCTATAACGATTAGTGGGTAGATCGGAGCCGATTTGGCAGTTCTTGGAGCGTTTTGGTGCCCAATTGCCCCATATTGCTAATTATATCCTGCCGCAGAATATCCAGCACATGCGCAGCACCCGGTTCACCCAAAGCGGCCAGACCGTAATGAAAGGCCCGCCCAAGCATCACGAAATCCGCACCCAGTGCCAGCGCGCGCAGCACATCCAGCCCGCCTTCAATGCCGCTGTCAAAGATGATTGGCAGATTGGTTGCGGCGCGCACCAAGGGCAGTGTTTCAATCGTGGCGGGGCCGCCATCGAACTGACGTCCAGCGTGGTTGCTAACCCAGATCGCATCGGCACCCTCATCTGTCAGACGGGCCGCATCATCGGGGTTACCCACACCCTTGACGATCAGCGGGCCATCCCAGACATCGCGCAGGGACTTGAAATAGTCCCAGTCAGGCGATGTGCGCAGCAGATAGCCCACATGTTCGTTCGAGGGCAGGGTGCCTTTGACGTCTGAATAACTCTCCATCAAGCGCAAGCGGGGCATACCAGTTTTGCGAATACCGTTGAGCCATGCGGGACATTGGGCGGCCTGCATCGCCAACCTTGGGGTGAGTTTGGGCGGTTGGGTCAGCCCACCGCGCGTTTGCCGCTCGCGGCGCGAGGCCACAGGGACATCGACCGTCAATACAATGGTGTGAAAACCGCTGTCTTTGGCGCGTTTGAGAATGTCATCACGGATACTCGGATCACGCGGCGGATAAAGCTGGAACCACGCGTGGTCGCCTGCGTGCGGGCCCACGTCCTCGGGCAGCTGGCTTGCCACGGTGGACAAAGAGAAAGGAATGTTCTCGCGGGCAGCCGTGCGGGCCAGCATCTGTTCGGCACCTGGCCAGATCAGGCCGGACATGCCCACTGGTGCTATGCCGATGGGCAGCGGGTGGGTTTGACCCAGAAGGGTGGTCGTCAGATCAGGCTTGAACTCTCCATGCAGGATGGAGGGGTTTAGCAGAACACGGTCCAGCTGATCGCGATTACGCTTTTGGGTGGCTTCAACCCCTGTCGCACTATCAAGGTACTCCCACACGAAATGCGGGATACGAGACCGAGCGCGGGCCTTCAGGTCGGAAATGGCGGGGTAGCGGCTGTGGTGTGTCATGGCGCGACGCTATTGCGACGAAGGCCTGTTTGGCAATGGGTCGGA
>ENA-OQVM01004249-OQVM01004249.1-marine-metagenome-genome-assembly--contig:-NODE-4249-length-14756-cov-8.854145_pt1 | contig 14756 bp, 10 predicted proteins | sample MGYA00237776_ERZ505498 | MGnify/ENA primary metagenome ERZ505498 (study PRJEB26159, sample SAMN06265151) | marine metagenome | isolation source: Helgoland LTER site | place: Germany:Helgoland, sampling... | reverse complement strand
TATTAATTGTAATTATGCATTATATAAACTAAAAGTTTCGTTTATTTTGCATTTAAAAAATTATATATATTCAATATTCGCTTTCTTTTTAATAGTTAGTTGTACTAGTGAAAAAATTCTTTTCAAAAACATTCCTGAAAATATCTCAATCAAAGTTCCAGAAGCTGTTATAACTTATGGGGATTTAATAGATGTAAAAATCTCCTCCCTAACTAACCAAAGTACTTCGATTTTTTCTCCCATAGCGATGGACAAAATTGGAACAATTAGAGACGCAGAGGCCAGAAAATTAGATGCATACTTAGTGGATAGCTCTGGAGAGATTGATATTGCATATATTGGCAAAATAAAAGCTTACGGATTAACCTGTTCATCACTTTCCGATTCTATTAAAATTAAACTTTTGGAATATGTTAAAACTCCTAGTGTAAGTACAAAAATCTTAAATTTCAGAGTCTCAATACTAGGTGAAGTAGCTAAGCCTGGCACTTTTGATGTAATTGATCAAAATATGTCATTTACAGAGCTAATTAGTAGAGCTGGAGATTTAAATAAGAATGCAGATCCAACTAATGTAATGATTATTAGAAATGTTAATAATGTAATTATGACTAAATATGTAGATCTAACAACCTTTGATTTTTTCAAATCAGAATATTATTTTTTAAAACAAAATGATAAAGTATATGTAAGACCTGATAATGCATCTTTAGCATTTGATTTTGGTTTTTTAAGAAACGCTGGAGTATTATCATTATTAACTTCCATAATTATATTGATTTCTAGATAATGCAGAACAATAATCAACAAAATATTAATGAAGAAGATAGCATAGATATTTTATCACTTCTTTTTATTGTTTTATCTAATAGATTTAAGATTATTATTTCTGTAATTTTATTTATTCTTGTTGGATTATCATACAATTACTATCAACAAGAAACATTTAAAACCTATTCAACTTTATTTGTAAGTGAAGACCAATCTGATGCATCATCTTTTATCAATAATAATGAATACCAATTTCTATATAATAATAATCTTGATAGTGAAGATCATGCTTCGCTTTTTAAATCAACAGTTATTTTAAAAGGAGTAGTTGAGAAATTAGAGCTTAATTATAGATTTTACAAAAAGAATCTACTCAAAGCTAATTCGCTTATAACAAAAGAGTCATTACCATTTGAAATATTATTTAAGGAAAATTTTTACAATAGTAAATGCATTATTAAGTACAATAAGGATAATGTAGTTATAGAAATAAATGAAAAAACATTTTCATTTTCCAAAAATGAAAATGTTTTTGAAAATTCAATATTTAAATACACATCAAAATTCTCAAATGATATAAGTCAAAACTCTTATATCGTCGAACAATACAATATAAATGAAACTGTTAGTCATTTAAAATCTAAATACGTTGTTAACCAACCAAAAAAATCAAACACCTATGGAGTTTCTTATTCTGGTCCAAATAAAGATTTAAATTCTATTATTTTAAAAGGTATTGTGGATGGAGTTATAGAAAACAATATAAATGAAAAGAAAAATGTTTATAAGTTATCAATAGATTTTATAGATAAAAGAATATATAAATTAGAAATGAAAATTGATTCACTAAATTCTCTCATTTCTAATTTTAAAATCTCAAATGGTGTTTACATGCCTAAAGCCCAAACAAATTCTGCGTTAACTAATATAAGTGATATTGAGAAAGATCTATTTAATACTTCATTACAAAGTGAATTATCATATAAACTAATTGATGAAGTGGTAAAACAAAGTTCTTTCGATCTTTTACCAACTGATATGGGTATTGATAACAGGAATATAAATCAGATGGTTTCTCAGTTTAATAAGATTATTTTAGAAAAAAATAACTTACTTGTTGATGCTACTGAAAAAAATCCACTTGTGATTCAATCACAAGAACAACTCGTTGTTTTAAGATCTAATATTCTTAATAGTTTAGATATTTATATTGAAAAATTAGAAGTTAAATTAAATAGATATAATGATTTTAAACAACAAAGTAATTCATTAGTAAAGGTGATTCCTTTAAGAGAAGCAGAATTAAAAAATTTAGAAAAAGATCTTTTAATTAAAAACAACTTGTATTCATATTTGTCCCAAAAAAAAGAAGAGGCATTAATTAGTTTATCATCCTTAGAATCTAATATTAAATTAATTAATGAAGTTGATTATATTTTAGAATCAACAACTAATAAGCGAAAAATATTAGCAATATTTTCATTTCTAGGATTAACTCTCCCAGTTGGGTTTTCTCTAGGTATGTTTTTTTTCAGAGGGTTTTATGTTGATATTGAATATTTAAAACAAAATCTTAATAATATAAATTTTTTAGGCATGTTAAAATTTTCAAAAGGAGATTTATCAATTGAAAATAAAGCCATACAAAATGAACTTTTTAAAAGAATTTATCACAACATGTTTAAAATAAATTCAAAATCAACTAAAGGAAAATCAATTATGATTACTTCATGTGTAAAAAATGAAGGAAAAACTTATACTGCTTTTAATTTTTCAAGATTTCTAGTTAGTACTGACAAAAAAGTTTTACTTATTGGCGCTGATTTAGGAAATCCAGATTTAAAAAACTTATTTAATAAAAATAACACTAGGGGATTAACAGATATAATAAGTGATAATAAAAATAATTATAAAGAACTTTTTGAGAAATATAAATTTAGCGAAAATCAACTTGACACACTTTTTGCTGGAACAAAAACTAGTAATAAAAATAGCATTTTTGATAATAATAAGTTTGATATACTACTTTCATTTTTGTACGAAAAATATGATTATATAATTTTTGATACCGCTCCTGTTATGCTTATGGTCGATAGCTTAAAATTATTGCCAAAGTTAGATTATACTGTTCATGTTTTTAGAAAGAATTATTCATCTAAAAAGTTTCTAAATTTTGTATTAGATTATAAAGAAAAATATAAACCAAAAAATATGGGATATGTTTTTTTAGATGATACTAAAGCTGATAAATTTATTGATAAATATGGATATGGATATGGATATGGATATGGATATGGATACGGGTATGGAGTTGCTTCTAACTAGATCCCCTGTTATACATTGACTTGTAGCTATATTAATTACTTTAAAAAATTGAAATGTTTATTGATAATACTTTAGTAAACATTAAAAAAACTTTAGTCAATTTTATTTAGGCTTTATATAATCAAACTTTTATTTTTTAATCAATATTATATATTCCTATTTGATAATTCTGTTGTATTTTTGTCATCTTCTTTCATATGTGTACTATTATCATATAAAAAGTTTAAAATTTGTAAACTAAATTTACATGACAGGAAAACCAAAAATTACCAGATTCAAAGAAAGTGTTCTTTCAAAATTCCAAATTTATAATAGTATTTTTTTAACACTTCCTTTTGATAGAATTAATAAAACAGGCGTACTCCTTCCATTATTTCACGAGACCTGTTTAAAAGGTTTTAAAAATGGTAATGATCCTTCAAAAATCGTTGAAGATTTTTTTATTAAATACCAAGCTAGAAGATCTAAAAAAAGTCAAATCAATCTTTTATTTAGGTTTATTCAATACATAGAAAGACAAGTTGTTTTGTTTGATGCTATTGAAGATGCTGCATTTCCAGTAGTTAATAACATGGATGGAGTTGGGACAATAAGAAATCTTAAAGAGTCAGCGATAACAGATGATAAAATCCAGGAGTTAAAAAAATATATAGAGGATTTTAATGTTAAAATCGTACTAACAGCTCACCCAACACAATTTTACCCTGATAATGTTTTAGCCATAATAACTGATTTAACAGATGCCATTAAAAACAATAAGTTAATGGATATCAGAAATTATTTAACTCAATTAGCAAAGACTTCTTTTTTTAAATCTGAAAAGCCAACTCCTTACAATGAAGCAGTAAGTTTAATTTGGTACTTGGAAAATGTTTTTTATCACTCGTTTGGCAACACTTATAATTATATACAAGAAAATATTTTCAACAATAAAGATTTTAACAATAACTTAATGAGTATAGGTTTTTGGCCAGGTGGAGATAGAGATGGAAATCCATTTGTTACTCCTGAGATAACAATGCAGGTTGCTCAAAGACTAAAACAAACTATTGTCAAAAATTATTACAGAGATATTCGAGAGTTAAAAAGAAGATTAACTTTTAAAGGTCTTGAGGATAAACTTACTTTAATTCAGCAAAAATTACATCATGATATTTTTATAAATAGTGATAATCATAACTTTTCATCTGAAAAATTAATTGAAGACCTTTCAGAAATTAAAGAATTAATTATAAAAGAACATCAGTCATTATATTTGAATTTGGTCGTTAGCTTAATAAATAAGGTTAAATTATTTGGTTCATATTTTGCTTCAATGGATATAAGGCAAGACAGCAGAGTACATAATAATGTATTCAACGAATTAGTAAAATCTTCTATTGAAAATAAATTGGACTTTTTTCCAGAAAACTATTTTGATTTTTCTGAGGCTGAGCAAATCCAAGTTTTATCTAACATCAATGGAAACATTAGTCTTTCTTATTTTTCGGATGAACTAGTATTAAACACTTTGAACACTATTAAGGTTATTAAAAAAATTCAAACTAATAACGGAGAAAAAGCTGCTAACAGGTATATAATTAGTAATAACAAAACTGCATTGAATGTAATGCAGCTTTTTGCGATGTTAAAACTTGTGGCTTTTAATGAAAATTTGTCAGTTGATATTTGTCCCCTTTTTGAGACAATTGAGGATTTAGAAAATGCATCTGATGTTATGGAGGTGTTATATAAAAACTCTGCATATAGTGCGCATCTGAAACACAGAAAGCTTAAACAACATATAATGTTAGGATTTTCTGATGGAACAAAAGATGGGGGGTACTTAATGGCCAATTGGGCTATTTATAAAGCTAAACAAAGATTAACTTCTATTTCCCGAAAATTTAAAATTGATGTTATTTTCTTTGATGGTAGAGGAGGACCACCTGCTAGAGGTGGTGGTAAAACACACAAATTTTATGCTTCATTAGGGCCAAGTATTGAATCTAAAGAAGTTCAACTTACTGTTCAAGGACAAACTATAAGTTCTAATTTTGGAACATTAGATTCTTCAAAATATAATATTGAGCAACTTATGAGTTCAGGAATTTTAAATAAATTAAATGAAACTGATTTAACAATCTCTGATGATTGTTATGAGACGATGGATAATTTATCTAAAATTAGTTATGATGCATATGTTAAGTTTAAAAGTCATCCAAAATTCCTATCGTATTTAGAGCATATGAGTACTTTGAAATACTATTCAAAAACTAATGTTGGAAGTAGGCCATCAAAAAGAAATTCAGATGACAAGTTGGTTTTTTCAGACCTTAGGGCAATACCATTTGTAGGTTCTTGGAGTCAGTTAAAGCAAAATGTTCCTGGTTTCTTCGGAGTTGGACATGCTATCAAACATTATGATGATTTAGGGCAGTTAAATAAAGTAAAGAAATTATACAAAGAATCAAGTTTCTTTAAAACTTTAATTGAAAATAGTATGATGTCACTTTCTAAATCATTTCTAGATCTAACAAAATATATGTCAGATGATAAAGAATATGGAGATTTTTGGAATATTATATATGATGAGTATAATAATACTTTAGAGATGCTTTATAAGTTAACTGGATCTAAAAAATTAATGAAAGAAGAGCCAGCTGGAAAATTATCAATAGAGGCAAGGGAGTCAATTGTGTTACCGCTTCTAACAATCCAACAGCACGCATTAAAAAAATTACAAGAATTAAAAAAAGATACTATCAAAAATAGTGATGAAATTATTATTTATGATAAGATTGTTACTAGATCTTTATTTGGTAACATTAATGCTAGTAGAAATTCTGCTTAACTAATTCATAAAAAAAAAGCCTCCCTAAAGGGAAGCTTTTTTTAAAATAATTTAAATAACTTTTATTCTGCAGCAGGAGCTAAAGAACGTTTAGCTTGTGTCCACGACACAAGTTTTCCGTCTTTAATTTGATACCACTCTTCAAATATTCCATTTGAACCTGTAAATCTTGCATTAACATATTCACCCCATTTGTCAGATGTTGGTTTAACAGCAAAAGCATAATTAACAGTCCAATTCCATTCTCCACCACCCTCTACGACAGATTTTTGATAATCAGCTTCTATCATTTCAACAAAAGCATCTGCACCAGTTAAAACTCTTCCGTCTTCTAGTGATAATTCAGCTTCATCAGAAACCAATGATTTTATCATTTCGTAATCTCTTTTTTTCCAAGCTCTGTCAATAGTCATTACTAAATCTACAGACTCTTGACTTCCCATAGTAACTTGTTCACCTTCAGTAGAAGTAAACCCATTAGAAACAACTTCACAGTTTTGCTCAACGTTATTACAAGAAAATGTAAGTAACACAAGCGAGAATAATAATAAATAATTTTTCATAATAATATTTTTAGTTAGTTCGCAATGTATAAAAAATAGTACTAAATTTATTTTTAAATCTTTTTTAAAAATAAAACATCATGAAAAAAATTTACTTAATAATGTGCATCCTTGGAATTGCATTACCCTATTACCACCTAATATTATTCCTTTCTTCAAACGATTGGTCTATGAGCGGATTTTGGACCGAAATGTTTTCTTCACATCCTAATTCAATGATATCAATGGATCTTATAGTCTCAGCTACAGCTTTTTTAATTTTTCTTTTACATCAGTCCAAAACAAAAAAAATAAACCCAACAAAATACTTATTTTGTTTATGTGTTGTCGGTTTTTCTCTAGCACTTCCTCTTTACCTTTATGATAATCATGAATAAAACATAATTTTTAATTTTGGCTAATTATTAGATTTTTTTCTTCTATTTCTTTAATATATTTGTAGTTATAAATCAAACATGTTATATACATTTTTTTTTGGCTATTTATCTAAAAAATTCAAAATGCTTTTTAGAGTAGCTGTCCTTTTAGATTTCTTCATATATGTTTATATATTTAAGAACTATTTCAATTTACTAGGAAATAACTTTGTATTTGATATGACATTTGTTCTGGCTTATTGCACACTTGTCGCATTTATAAGTTGGTTATTAAAATTTTTGATATCAAAAGATAAATTTTAAAAATATTATTATGTGGAACAAAACTAAATCTTACAGTAAAACTATATTATTTGTTTTTGCTATTGTTCTTTTTCTAATTGGAGTTTCAAATTTCAGTGATCAAACTGATTTGTTTGACCCATTTAATGAACCTTCTCAATATTATTTTACATCTACTTTTTTAATAATGTTTTTTCTATGGAAGACAAACTATTTTACTAGAAACAATTAATGTAATGTGGAATAAAATTATTTATAGATGTAGTAAATTTTCCGTTAACGGTATATACTTTGATATTAATTGCCACAAAAAGTATTCCTTTAGAATTCGACTACTTTAACTTTTTATATATGAGACTTGATAAATATTTATGGTCAATAAGATTTTTTAAAACAAGAAGTATTGCTACTGACTATTGTAAAAAAGGTCATATTAAAATGAATGACCTAAGTTGTAAACCTTCTAGAGAGGTATACATAAATGATTTTTTTTCAATAAGAAAAAATCAAATTAATTATAAAATACAAGTTCTTGGCATTCCAGAGAGTAGAGTAGGAGCTAAGCTTCTGTATTTATACATGAAAGATTTAACTCCAATTGAGGAGTTTCAAAAGAATGAATTATTGAAATATTCAAAAGATTATTACAGAAAAAAAGGTACAGGCAGACCAACTAAAAAGGATAGAAGAGATATTGATGATTATTATGACGCTTCATCATGAATTATAAAATTATCATGTAATCTCTGCTTTATTATTTGAATAATTCTTTTATTTATTTCTGTTTTATATTTGAAGTAAATTTCAATTTCGTTTTCTTCTAAATGGCCTATTATACTTCCTATTAGAATATTTTTAAAATTTATATCCTTTGTCAATATAGTATTAATTTTATTTTCCTGAACTTCAGGTTTGAGTGTATTGAATTTAATTTTATTGTTTTTTATATAATTTTTAAAAAACGCAACTAATAAATTATTTTGCATTTTTATTATAGGTCTTAGTACTTCATTCTGAAACCTCTCAATATCAGAAGTATTTGAATTTATTAAGTTTATTAAATTTGGTCTTACTTTACTATTCATTTGTTAAGTTAAATTAAAATTAGATGATTTAGATTTATTTGGCCTTGGGTTTTAAAAATTAAAATTACAAAATAGTCTGCTATTATTTTACTCGAAGGCTGGCGTTTGTCAGATTTGATTTTTTAATAAATGTTAAAGAATTGTTAATAAAAATGACTCATATTTCACTAAAAGTAATGTGTTACTTTCTAAATTTAATGGACTAATTAACTATTAACTAACAAAACACACAAAATGAAAAATTCAAACTTTTTTTTAATCTTGTTTTTTACTTGTACGATGGCTATATCACAGGTAACGACATCTGGTATCAAAGGAAGTGTCTCAGATGAGACTAATTCTGAATTACCCGGCGCTAATGTAATCGCTGTACATAATCCCACTGGCACCACCTATGGTGCAGCTACTAATATTGATGGTAGATTTAATTTGGTTAACCTAAGAGTTGGTGGGCCATATACAATCACTATTAGTTATGTTGGTTATAAAGATCAAACTTTTACAGATGTATTTCTTAATCTTGGTCAAGCTGAAAGTGTTTCACTAAGCTTAGTTCCAGACTCTGAACAACTAGACGCTGTAGTTATTCAAGGAAATACTTCTAGAAGTGTTTTTAGTAGCGAAAGAACTGGTGCTGAAACCAGCGTTGGTCGTAGAGAATTAACTACTTTACCTTCTATTACAAGATCTGCAGCTGATTTTACAAGATTAGAACCAACTGCAAGTAATGGTTCTTTTGGAGGTAGAAACGATCAATTTAACAACTTCTCTTTAGACGGAGCGATATTTAACAACCCTTTCGGCTTAGATGCTGCTACACCTGGAGGTCAAACTGATGCTCAGCCAGTTTCTTTAGATGCAATTGATCAAATTCAAGTTTCAACTGCACCATATGATGTTACTCAATCTGGATTTACTGGAGCAACAGTTAATGCCGTAACTAAAAGTGGATCTAATGAACTCAAAGGAACTATTTATAATTTCATGAGAAATGAAGATCTTACAGGTTCTAAAATTAATGGAGAAGATATTTTTGTTCCAAAACTATCACAATCTCAAAGAGGATTTAGTTTAGGTGGGCCAATTATTAAAAACAAATTATTCTTCTTTACAAACTTTGAACAAGATCAAAGAGAAGATTTAGGTCAATCTTGGTTACCTAATAGAGGCACTGGCTCGATTAACGAATCAAGAGTTGACGAGAGTGATTTAATGTTAGTTCAAAACACTTTATTAGGTATTGGATATGATCCAGGTGCTTACGAAGGGTTTATGCACGAAACTGAATCATCCAAGGGAATATTCAAATTGGACTGGAATATTGATGAAAAGAATCAATTAGCCGTAATTTATAATTGGCTAGATGCTTCAAAAGAAAAGCCTGCTCACCCTACTGCTTTAGGATTTAGAGGTCCTAATGCATCAGTTTTACAATTTGAAAATTCTGGTTATCAGATAAATAACAAGTTAAATTCGGTTCAAGTAGAACTTAATTCATCAATTTCTGATGCAGTTTCAAATAAATTCCAAGCTGGATACTCGCATTTTGAGGATTTTAGAAATCCAATGTCATCTCCAATGCCAGCAATTACTATTCAAGATGGAGCAGGTTCAAACTATATTATTGCTGGACATGAGCCATTTTCAATAAACAATGTTTTAGATCAAAAGGTTATTCAATTCTCAAATAATTTAACTTACACAAAAGCTAATCATACGTATACGTTAGGTTTTTCCTTTGAAAAATTTGAATTTGACAATTCATTTAATTTAGGAGTTTATGGGTATGGAAATGAAAATGGTTATGTGGGTGCCTTTGGAGCGTTTGCTTCTGTTGACGACTTTGTTGCAGCTGGTAATAACGGTTTATTATCCGAAGCTTTAGCAAATGCTCAAGCAGTAGCTGACGCAGATACTTGGTCTCTAGCAGAAACTAATGTAGGTCAATTAGCTTTTTACTTACAAGATGAGTGGGATGTTAACGACGATTTTAAATTAACTTACGGAATAAGATTAGACAAACCTTTATACTTTGATACTGATGAGAAAGCCCAAGATGTAATTGATGGAACTGGTGATTATGCGCCAAACACCCCTTATGTTAATCCTAATAACGGAAGTGTTCAATTATTAGATAATACTCAAATGCCATCTAGTTCATGGCTTATTTCGCCTAGAGTTGGGTTTAACTATGATGTAAATGGAGATAGTACTATGCAATTTAGAGGTGGTTCAGGGTTATTTTCTGGTCGTATCCCGTTTGTTTGGTTAGGAAATCAAATCGGTAATCCAAACTGGTGGTTCCATCAAATGGTTGATCCTGACTATAAGTACCCTCAAGTTTGGAGGACTAACTTAGGACTTGATCATAAGTATGATAATGGACTAATTTTAACAGCAGATGTTTCTTATTCCAAGGATACAAATGGAGCTCACGTTCAAAACTGGGGTTTATTAACTCCTTCTGGAACATTAGCTGGGGTTGACAATAGACCAATTTATACTTCTGCTGATCACGTATTAGTGAATGGAGATGGGTTAGGTTTTGGAGCACAAGCTAATGGTTATACATTTAGTAATTCTGATAAAGGAAGAATTTGGAATATTGCTTTTAAAGCGCAAAAAACCTTTGATAATGGATTGTATACGAGCTTTGCGTATAGTTACTTAGACTCAAAAGACGTTAACTCAATTGAAGCTGAAATTACAGGAGATGCATTTGCATTTAATCCTGTAGTAGGAGATGCTAATGCTGATATTTTATCTTACTCTAAATATGGAGATACTCATCGTTTTATTGGAGTTGCAAGTAGAAAATGGAACTATGGAGATGATGATAAATGGGGAACAACTATTTCAACATTCTTTGAATATAGCAGAGGAGGCAGATTTAGTTATACTTACGGAGGAGATATTAATGGAGATGGTTCAGGGCTAAATGATTTAATTTATATACCTACCACGGAAGAAATCAGTCAAATGAACTTTACAGGTGCTGGTCAAGCTGCTGCTTTTGATGCATATATTAATCAGGATGATTATTTAAGTGAAAGACGTGGTCAATATGCAGAGCGTTATGGAGCATTATCTCCATGGGTAGGTCGTTGGGATGTTAAACTTTTACAAGATTACCATATTAAAAGAGGAAATGGTAAAACTAACACTGTTCAATTTAGTGTTGATTTCTTAAATATCGGTAATTTTATTAGTTCAGAATGGGGACTGGTTCAACAGCCAAATGCTGTTCAACCAATTGGAGTAAGTGTTGATGCTAATGGATCTCCTACGTACACCTACAGTACTGATTTACAAAACACATTTGGTTACGACTCTAGTTTAATGTCCAGATGGCAAATGCAATTTGGATTACGTTATATATTCTAGTTTAAACCATATTTTTATAAAAAAGAGCTATTAATTTAATAGCTCTTTTTTTTATTTATTTATTTATATTTGACAATATGAGATATAACTTAACTTTATTTTTATTAGTATTTTCCTCTTTTATTTATTCACAAAATAAAACTGTAGTTGAAGGAGTAATAGTGGATGAATATAATTATGGAGTTCCCTATGCAGCTATAGGTATTTTGTCCAAAAATTTAGGAACTTCCAGTAATGATGAAGGGGCTTTTTATTTTCTGGTAAGTGACAAAGAGCTAAATGATGTTTTAGAAATCTCTAGTATTGGTTTTAAAACTTTTAAGATTTCAATAAAAGATTATATTTCATTAAACGAAAAAAAAATTGTTTTAGAAGAAAATGTAACAGAGCTTTCAGACGTATTAGTAAAAAGTAATGAAGATTATGTTAGGCTTGCCTTAAAAAATCTGAAAGAGAATACATTAAATAAACCCCATCAACTTAAAGTACTTTATAGAAGATGGTCTGTCGAGGATAATATTTGTAGGTATTATATTGAACATTTTATTAATGTTAATGATAGAGGTCCTTATTCTAATATTTCTGACTTTAATATTACTCAAACTAGAAATTCAGCTGATTATAGATTTGTTAATAACGAACAAAAGCTTCATGCTTTAAGATACATGGAATGGAATAACCCACTTAGGAAATCAATTTCAGTAAGATCATACAAATGGAGAAAATTAGGGGTTTCTAATTACGACGGAGAAGATGTAATAATTCTCAACGGAACTGGTTTAGATGATAGGGGAAATGAAAGGTCTTTAAAATTATTTATTGGTTTTGATACCTATTCAATATATAAATTAGAATTTTCTAAAGTCCCATTAACTGGAAAATCTATGGATGGGATTTATGTTTACAAAAAGAATTTAGATGGAAAGTTGTATTTAAGTTATCACAATAGAGAATATAAGGCTTTTGTTAAGGTAACAGAGAGAATTAAAAATTTATTGTTGCAGTCTGGTCAAAGATCTAGGAAATATATACCTATGGATTATCGCCACGAAGTTTTTGTTATTGGAGTTGAAGAGGATAAAAAAATGTTCGATTACACTGGTATGACTGGACAAAAAGACATGACTTTATTTAAAATTCCTTATGACCTTAATTTTTGGAAAAATATAAGTTTACCACCTGAAACTAAATTTTATAAAGAAAATATTTCTGAATTAGAATCTTTATATGGAGTTTCAATAGAAACTCAATTTCAGTATTCAAATTAAAAATTTAGTACAAGTGTATTAAAAAAAAGCACCCTAATAGGATGCTTTTTTTTTATCTATATGTTTTTTTTATTAGTTCATAGGTAGTGAAAATTGTCTCCATTGAACAATTTTATTATCTATTACATAGTATTGTTCATGTACCTCAGATTTTATTATTGAATCTCCTGATTTAGTCGAAAGTTCAAAGCCTGCTTGAACATGCTCGCCTCCTCTAGAGGGGTCAAGATCAACTGAATATGCAGAAGAAAATTTCCATTCTGTAGCACTTGCTCCTTCGCTTATAAAATTAATAAAATCATTAGTGTTGTCAAAAAATTTACCGTTTCTATGATAGAATTTTGCTGTATCTGCAAAGAAGGTTCTCATTGCAGTGTAATCTTGAGCTGACCAAACTTTGTCTAATTCAACTACTAAATCTACTGCTTTTTCTGTACCTAGATGCCATTTGTAAGTTTCTCCATCATCAGACCAGTTAGTAAACCCAATAGATCTTTCAGGCGAAGTTGTTTGGCATGAGAAGTTTAGCGCAATGACTGCTATTAGTAATGTTGTTAATTTAATTTTTTTCATGATTCTATATTTTAGTTATATATCAAATATGAAAATTTTGCTATCAGATTGTTGTAACTAAAAATTTATGAGTTATAACTATTGATAATAATGTTTTAATTTTTATTCAAATTTAAAACTTAGGCCTGCATTTTCTTGAAGCCTATTCAATAATAATTCACCCATTGCAGTTGATGGAGTAAGTATTCCGTAGCTTTCTTTTAAATCGTCTTTTGCTAGGCATACTGCAGATTCTGCTAACATTTTTGATGTAGATCCATAGCCAGGGTCCATATCTCCAATTACCCTTGCTATCATTTCTTTATTGTCATTAGTTTTTATATAAAATTTCAGGTTGTAATAACCATTCTCTCTATTATTTTTTGATGGTCCATGTCCTGGTTTAGGAAGTATTTTATTTGCTACCATCTTCAATATTGATTTTGGTTTAGCTGCAACAAATATTAATGGAAATGCATTTATATAACCTTTTATTTTTCCTTTAATCCCTTTTCCAGCCGTAGTTGCTTCGCTATATCTAAAGTCTTTTCCATAGTTAAATCCACTTATTGCATTACTTCTTCTTACTATTTTTGTATTAATTGAGGCCATAATAAATGGACCAATCCATTTTTTTGAAACTTTATCGTAAATGACTTTTCTAAGATCTTGTCTGTCTTTACCGTCCTGATATCCATATGGGTTTAGACTGTATGGGTTCGATAAAATTTTAAATATTTCTTTATCTTCATAAGACTCCTTAATTACATTATTTAAACTCGCATATGTTCCGCCACTAATTCCTCCTTTTACTCCAGCAACACGCATGTCAATACTTTTGATAGACTGTTTTTTATTTTTTAATTCTTTGTGTATAAAGTATACTCCCATATCTGATGGAATTGAATCAAAACCACATGAATTTACAATCTTTACTTTATTTGTTTTTGCAGATTCGTGATTTTCTTGAATCATTTTGTGTATCCATTGAACTTCTCCAGCAAGATCGCAATAATGAGATTTATTCTCAATGCATGCTTCAACAAGTTTAGATCCATAATTTGCATAAGGACCAACAGTTGTGCATACTACTTTTGTGCTTTTAGTTAATTCATTTAAACTGTTTATATCATTGCTGTCTGCAATTATAATTGGAATTGAGTCGTTAAGAAAATCTGTTCTAATTCTCTCTAATTTATTAAAGTTTCTACCACCAATAGCCCAATTGAGATCTCTACCTTTTAATGTGTAATTTTTAAATAAATATTCACACACTAATCTGCCCGTAAATCCACTAGCACCCCAAACTACAATAT